>Ga0164295_10000080_pt1 | contig 80777 bp, 91 predicted proteins | sample GEODES006metaG_FD_111798 | JGI IMG/M metagenome (GOLD analysis project Ga0164295, IMG submission 111798) | Oligotrophic lake water microbial communities from Sparkling Lake, Wisconsin, USA - GEODES006 metaG | ecosystem: Environmental > Aquatic > Freshwater > Lake | place: USA: Sparkling Lake...
CATTATTACAAACTTTCGTAAAATTACACAAAAATTATTTATAATGTAAATTCACCGAAATAATATTCAATTGATGTGTAACAAACGGTACAAACTTTTTACGGAAAAATTGTGGAAATTTTTTACAAAAGTTGGTACGCAATTTATTTAAAGAAATAAACTTGTTAAAATAAAATGAAAAAATATACTTGTAATAATTGTTTAAAAAGGTTTAGAGACAAACTTGACCTTTCAAGGCATGAATTAAGAGTTTTTCCATGTAAAAGCAACACCTCCGGTTTTGCAATCGCATCGCAAAGCGATGCTTTTAAAAAAGTTGAAAAACAAATTGAACCAAATAATGAAGCAGTTGAACCAAACGCTCAAGTTATTGAACCAAACGATCAAGTTATTGAACCAAACGATCAAGTTATTGATAAATTTACTTGCTCTAATTGTTTAAAAGATTTTAGAGATAATTATACTCTTCAAAGACATTTAATTAGAATTTTTCCATGTCAAAAGGTTGAAAAGGTTGAAAAAGTTGAAAAATTTACTTGTGGTACTTGTCTGGTAAAATTTAGGGACAAAGGTGATCTTAATAGACATTTATCTAGAAAAACAGATTGTTCCCCTGATAAACCAATAAGTTCAAGTTTATTTAGTGAAGAAGACATTAACATTATTGATACAGAATTAATAATAGACCAATGGAGAATCATTAATAAAGAAGAAAAGGATGAATGGATTAGAGCTACAAAACTTATTATTTATTTTCATGCATTAATTAAAAGTGCTTGTCAAGTCAACACAATAAATTTACCTAGTATAAAAGCACAAGTTATAAAAATACAAACAAATCTTGGCACACTTTCCCATTCAACAATAGAAGGTATAAATTTATTTGTAAAAACCCGCGCAAAACAATTACTCACATTTAAAGAAAGTATTGATCAAATCAATGAATTAGTCTTTAAATCTGAAAATTCTAGAAGAACATGGTTAAATATTGAAAAATTTAGTAAATTTGGATTAAAACATACTTCAACTTATGAAAATACAAGAAATTTTAAAACAAATGTTAAAGTAGCTCTTCTTTAATAATATATAAATGAGACGTATGCATTTGCCAAACTAGCTTTAACACTCTTTGGACAACTTAAATCAATTTTAAAATCTGTAATTTTTAAACCATTACTATAATTTAAAGGTGGTATGTATAACTGTAAATTTAAAGCCGTAATATTATCAAACCATGCTACAGGTGTAATATAAATTTTCTTATTTATTGTAAGAATTATAGTACAATCCTTATTACTGGCTCTACCCATATAAATAAGAGATATATTCTTAATTGGTTTAGATAAATCTATATTTTTAGGTGTTATATTATGCATATTTTTATTTTCATAATTCACCACGATACCTGAACCCGTTATAAAATAATCTTTTACTCCAGCTCCAACAATAAGAGGATCATTAGGTTTTCTCTGAATAAAATTTAGAAAATCTGTATTTAATATATAAGAATGTAATTGAATTGTTGCTAAATATGTCTTTAAAGCATCTCCAGTTCTAGTCAAAAGATTATTTACAATAGCTCCACTTATATTTGTATTTAAGAATAAAGTGCTAGATATACAATCATAACTTAGATAATTATATACACTTGGAGTTAATGAATTCATAAAGTTTTTTATCTCATTTTGTTTAGCTGTCATTATTGTATTTCTATTTAGTGAAGTAGCACCAGCTGGAATTGAAACATAATTAGGTACATTTGGTGAGTTACTAAGATTAGCAGGTAACAATTTTTTTAATTGATATTCTTTAATTAAATAAAATATTTGGTATGTTTTATCAACAGGTGGGCTTTTTGGATAATATAAACCTTGTGTCTTATTACCAACTGTTGCACTATTTATAGGTTTATTATCTGTATATGTTGTTATAGTAATTAAATTATTACCAGGTGCAGGTGCGGTTGCAGGCACAGATGCACGAGAAGCTGCCGGAGAAGCTGCAGGCATAGATGCAGGCACAGATGCACGAGAAGCTGCAGGAGAAGCTGCAGGAGAAGCTGCAGGTCCTGCACCAAAATTTGATTTATTTACATTTGTAAATTGTTCAGTAACCCCTGCAGTTACATTGTTATTAACTAATACAGTTCCTGAACCTGTTGAGCTACTTGAACCTGAATCTGTTGAACCTGGTTTCTTTCTTAGAAAATATATGACAATTAAAGCTAAAAGTAAAAATAAAACTATTTTTTTACCAGAACTGGATCCAAAATAGTTTTTTCTAGACATTTGTAATTAATAAAAATATTTTTTTTTTGTTTATTTAATAATAAACAAATAAAAGTTTAGCATTTTTTATACTTGCTTTACCCGTTGAACATGTAAGTTCAAAATTAAAACTAGTAAGTCTATCAGGATACACTAAAGGTAAGTTATAAATTTGAAGATTAAATGAACTATTATCATCAAACCATGCTGTAGATGTACTGATTCTAGAAGGTGCTAAATTTTTTATACCTTTAATATTAAATTTTATTTTACTATTTTCATCACTTGAGTTTCCATTATAAATGAAAAATATATTTTTAAAAGGTTTAGATAAATCTATACGTTTAGGTGTTAAATTAGTGTCTTTTGAAACATTTATATCAGGTATAATATATTCTATCCAACCATTACCAATACTTGTTTTACCATTTATAATATCAATATTTATAAGATACTTTGATAATTGAATTTTTTTTAAAAAATTAGATGTATAATCATTTTTAATATAATGATTAATAGTATTAAAAATATATTTATTATTTAATATTAATAAAGATATAACAATATATGACAAAGCATTATATGTATTTGGATTCAAACCAGATATCCAATTTCTTATATTATCAATATCAGAAGGATAGTCTGGTAATGTAGTATAAGTATCTTTAATGAAATTAAAAAAGGTATTTTCATTATAGTTCATAATCATATAACCTATTTGGTAAAAATTATTATATTTTTCTCCTCCATTATAATAACATTCTGGTACATTTTTGTCATCAATTAAATTACTTATACTAGTTCCATTTGGATATTTTGATAAAATAATAGTTTTTGTTTCATTTTTATTGGAAATTTCTTTTTTAATATCAACAACTTCTTGAGAAGGACTTGGTGAAGGACCTGATGATGGACCTGGTGAAGGACCTGATGATGGACCCGGTGAAGGACCTGATGATGGACCTGTATCAGATTCTGCACTAAAATACGATCTATTTATATTTGAAAAAAGTTGTTTTGGCTCATTTATGTCTTTACCTATAAATAAAGGATACTCTTTAGAGCTATCGGTTGTGGCACTACCTTTTGAATTACACCTAAAATAACAAATTAAAGCTAAAGCTAATAATAAAAATAATATTTTTTTATTATTTTTCATTTTATTTTACTTTTATTTTAAAATTAAAATAAAAAGCTTTTATAAATGTCATTTAATATGAATGGGCCTCCTAGGGGTTCTAATGTGACAAATGACCAATCAAGTTACGATATTATATATAAAGACGTCATTTTTAATTCAAACCTTGCTACAGTTAATGGAAATTCTTATTCATTTAATCTACAAACAGACAACATTAATAAAATTTATTCAGCTGAACTTATAGCTGCTACAATTGCTTTTACTGCTATACCTGCAAATGTTATGAATCAATGTTTAATTTTAAATATTCCAAAACTTAATGGAAATATTGTAAGAATAGCAACAAATGTTAGTAGTTCAAATGGTTCTCAAGGAACCTTAGCTACACAAGGAAATATATTTTGTCAAATACCTGATAATAATACACCATTACTTGTTGGAATAAATCCATCAACTAACATTATTAGTATGTTTATAGAAAATCATAAATATGAAGCAATTCAATACTACAATCCACCTATTTCTAATTTAAATAGTATTGAATTAAGTTTAACAGATGTACTAGGTAATATAATACCAACAACAAGTATAATAAGTTTTTACTTTACTATACGCTTAAATTATTTCCAAAAGAGAAATAATTCAACTGCTTTTTCAACACCTGTTGTAAATTACTATAGTGGTATTACAGATTCTAAGTATGCTTTTTAATTGTACTTTTTTTAATAGTTGAAACATAAATATAATTAACTTTTATTTTTCTAGGATCATCAACTAACCAGCCAGGCATTTTTTTAAATTAAAATCTTTAAACCTTTAAATAACTTTAGTTACATTTGCTTTTACAAGTTGTTGCTTCGCAACAACGACGCAAATGCGAAGCATTTGCTTTTAACCTTTCAGGGTTATCAAAAGCCATCCAACCACTAGATGTATGTAGTCTTTCCATATTTTTAGGTTTATCAGTATTAATAGAACCATCATCAGTTGAATAAATAATCTTTTTAATACGATAACGCTCCATCATCTCCAAACAATGATTACATGGACGAGAATTTTTCAAACATCCATCCTTACCATAACGAATAACTACAATAACATAGTCACTCAAATCAACAAAATCTTTAAATGGCTGTAATTTACAACTCTTTAAAATTTTGTATATTACACTCATTTCGGCGTGTGTGGAATAAAATATGCAATTGTTGTTATAAACATTGCGAAGGGTGTTGCATCCAATAAAATACGGCTTTCCATTACGATATATACCTGAATAATGATGAAACCCAGAATGTGTATTCAATTTCTCAAACTTTTCAACCGAATTTATCAAATTATTGACTATCCTCGTCGTCATTTTATCTTAAAATGTTTAAATTTTTAAATGGATTTACATTAATTTTTTCAAATCAGCTTTTAATCTTTTTAATGGTAAAATTCTTTTTTTAGAAGTTCTAACTTTTCGCGAATTTTTACCAAACTTATAAGTTACCTTATTGGCAATTTCATGCCATATTTGTGGTGGTAAATATGAAAGATTTTCTCCAGTTTCAGATTTTGCATATTTAGAAATGCGTGCAACACTTCTAAGTGTTTCTTTTTTAAATTTTGGATATGTGTCTCTTTTAAATTTTTGAAAATCTTGATATTGATGTAGAAAATTTAGTTTGCCATGACTCATATTATCCATACCAAGTTCGTGAATTTTATTTTCTTTATCTAAATAAAGAAACTTATTTGTATCACCATCATATCTTACACTTTTTAGATTATCTCTTAATTCTTCAGGGAAATTTTTTTCTAATTTTGTATTATAATCTTTTTCAAGAATTTCCAAACTATCACCATCAGGATTTTCTTTTTTAATTTTTTTTAATTTTTTTAAATAAGTTTCTTGAAGATTTTCTTGTTGTGAAGGTAGGTATTTATTTGCAATTATATACCTCGTTCTTAGTAAATCATCTAATTTATTTTTATGGTCTTCATTATGTGGATCATTTCTTATTTGTCTTTCAGTCGTATATACTCTTTGCGGACTTCTTTGTAAAGTTCCTTCCGTTTTAGCTAATATCTTTTGTTTAAATTTAGCGGCTGAAGGATCATTTATTTTATCCATAGCAGTTGCAATGGATAAAGCTTTAGCAGCCTCAGCAGCTTCGTGTTGTCTTTGTATTCTATTCTCTTCAGCTTGTTTTTCACGTTCTTCACGTTTTTGATCAAAATATGGTTTCATCTTAATTTTAACAAATTTTTTTTGTTTAGACTCAAGCTCAACCATTTTAGCTTTTTGGGCTTCCATTTTAGCTTGAGTTTCAGTTATTTTAGCGCGAGTTTCATCTAATTCTTGAGTTTTAGCTTTAACTTGATCTAGTTTAGCTTTGGTTTCATCTAATTTTTTTTTATGTTCTAATTTAACTTGTTGTAATTTAGCTTGATCTTGTTCTAATTTAGCTTTAGCTTCATAATTAGCTAGTTTAGCTTTATCTTGTTCTAATTTAGCTTTAGCTTGATCTTGTTCTAATTTAGCTTTATCTTGTTCTATAGCTTCATATTTAGCTTTAGCTTCATAATTAGCTAGTTTAGCTTTATCTTGTTCTAATTTAGCTTTAGCTTGATCTTGTTCTAATTTAGCTTGATCTTTGGCAAGTTTAGCTTTTAAATATTGTTGTCTTGCAAAATACCCACCTCCTAATACAACACCAGTTCCTACAACAGCTCCAGCTACGTATTTCCAATATTTTCTTTTCTTTTTAGGTTTTAAATTTAAATTTAAATTTACATCTTTAGGTACATCTTTAGGTACAACTTTAGGTACATCTTTAGGTGTATCTTGAATTAAAACTTGAGGTACATATTGATGTACAACTTTATCTTTTTTGTATTTTCTTTTAGGCATTTTGTTATAAAATAAAATAATATTAAATTTTATAAAACAATGGAGAAAAATTATATTCCAGATTCTGTGTATATGGTTTGTGGAGAAAACGAACAACAACTTTGTAATGTTTGTACAAATCAAGTATATTCCCCAGTAGTAAAAGGAAATGTCCATGATCCATATAATGGAAAAGTATTTTGCCCATTTGGAATGGGAGATTCTTTTAATCAAAATATATATGCTGATCAAAATGTTATTAACAGTAACATTAAGAGACCTGATTACCAAACAACAACTTGGGGACGAGCCCCACAACTTAATCCAAGACCTCTTTCAAAGATTGGACTTGAATGGAGAACAACGTAAAAAGCAATCTCGTAGAGATTGCGACGTTCTCGCAAAGCGAGAACTTGTAAAAGCAACACTTTTTAATAAATTTCTTTAAAGTCTTGCAGTGTAGGTTTCATAAAAACCAATTTATTTTTATCAAGTTCTTCAATTTTTAAATCTTTTATACTTAATTTTGTAAAATTAAAATTTTTAATTTCTTTAAAGGGGGTATAACTTTTATTATCTAATTTATATTTACTTTTAGTAGTTGAATATTCCCTTTTTATAAATTTGAGTGTATCATAAAAATTTTGTTTTTTTAACAAAAAATGTTTTTTAAACATTTTATAAAACATCCATTCAAAAAATTTAATGGTGTATTTTCTAATATCACGTACAGTAACATTTCTTTTTAAATGAGTTTGTAACACACTTATAAACATACAAAGTCCTCCATGATTTATATCTGGGTCCATAGTTCCAGTTGAAAAAAAACCACCAAATGTTAATTTGTTTCCATTAACTATAATTTCATTTTTTTCAAAATAATCGTAAAGTGCTTGATTGGTGTAGTCCTCAATTTTTAACTCAGGATAAATACCAAGTTTAAAATTATCTAGTTTAAACTGAGCTTGATGTTTTTCTGATTCTTCAATAGAAAAATTTGGTTCTAAACGATAAATCTTATTGTTTTCTACTGAAATAATAAAAGTATTTGCATGATATGCGTGTTCAGGTTCAAGGGAGTCTTCAAGTTGTATAAAACCGCATAAATATTTCTTTTTTGATTTTAAACAATGGTTTATTTCCTTACTAAAATCTAAAGTGTCCTCTATTTTTACACTTATATTAGAATGCATATAGTCAAAAATATCAATTTTATTGTGAAAAATTATACAAAAATCTTTCTTTTTACTATTTAAAAATTTTTTGAAAAGTTTGCTGATTACAAGATTTTCATCTAATTCTTGATTATAATAAAATTTGTATTGATAATAATTTGAAATAATGTCTATAATATTAAAATAAAAAAGTACAAATTGAGGACGATATTTTTCATTTGAGTAATCTGTATAATAAATCGCTGTTAAATTGCTGCAATAATCTTTAAAATCTGTTAAAAAGTCCTTTTTTGTATAAACACTTTCACAAATTGAGTTAAATGAAGTATCTTTTAATATACCTTGATTACATATTTTTGAAACAGTTTTTTTATCATTTTTGTAATAACTTAATAAAAAATTAATTTCTAAAAGTTCTTTTTTAAATTTTTTTTTTTTTTTATCTTGGGTTTCAATAATTTTTTTACGATCAATTAATTGTTGTATTTTTACTAAGTTTTCTTGTTTTTTTTTAATATACTTACTAGAGCGGAATAACTCTTTTTTAGTTTTCATTTACAAAAGCAGGTATTTTAATTAAAGTTTTTTTAAAATTTAAAATAACAGTTTCATTAAATGAAGAATAAAATTTTATTATTAATACCAATTGTTTTAATACTTTTAGTGTATTTAATAATAAATAAAGATTCATTTAAAACTATTAATCAAGAAAATCAAGAAATATATGACAACAATGTTAGACCCCACCGTGTTTATAATTTAACACCTGAAATCCATAATAACGAAATAGTTACAAAAAGTTTCTTAAAAAATCTAGTTAGTGAATTTTTACCGCCTGTAACAAGTTTTGGTGGTGCCAACGTAAGCGTGCAACAAAATAAATACGACTTACTTTTTAAAGACATTCTTCTTTCATCGGAAAAAAGAAATAAAACAGTTTATCCAAATTGCAATAATTATTCTGTAAAACTTAATACAAATATAGATAAAATATATAAAGCTGAACTTATAGAAGTATATGTACCAGCTGCTACAGACGATGCTGTAAATATTCCAACAAATGGTAATAGACTTTATTTTGGTTATCAACAAGTTGATTGTAGCGGTGTTGCTGTAAAAAATATAGAAGGGTATATAACTATTCTAGCAGGAACCTATGAAAGTCCTGTAACACTGGCTTGTGAATTACAGAGACAATTTAACAATGTTTTAACAATTGCTGGATTTAATATAAAAGATAAATTTACTGGTATAATAGTAACATATGACCCAAATCTTAATAGATACATATTTGCAGATAAAAATCAAATAAAAAATGGCAATTTTATTATATTTTCTACAAATGGATTTACAATTAACGAAAACCTTACAGTAATAAATAGTATTGCAAGTTATCTTATGTTAAATGATGAAATTTATATATCAGGTCCAAAAATTATTAATAGTGTAGATAATGTACTTTTTGTTGATACAGCTAAACCAGGTGATTATGGAGGATATTGTAATAAATATATTAATCTAAAATGTAATCCACCTTTTAGTAACTGTATTATATCGGATGTTGTATTAACTAATTGTAAAATATTTCTTTCACTTGGTAGATTAAATGGAGATACATGTAGCATAGTTTCAGATCAAGGTGGTAATAATTCTGGTAATAATTCTGGTAATATACCAAATATATTTTGCCAATTACCAAATAATACCAGTGTTAGTAGCAAAAGTGTAAAAACCTTATTAAATCAACCTAGTAATTATAGCGGTATTCAATTCTACAATCCACCTATATCAAAATTGAACAAACTTGATATAAAATGGTTTAATGAATCAGGTAATCTTGTTAGAATTTTAGATCATTGTTTTACAGTCAGAATTTATTACTTTCAAAAAAGAATTGACACTACAGATTTTTCTATTCCAATACCTTAATTTTAATTTAAAATAAATTCTTTTGTAAATGTAAAGAATGGATAAATCAATTTTATTTCTTTCGTTTGTAGCACTTGCATCTTTTTTAATTTATAATTCAAAAGACGGATTTGAAGCAACAAATTTAATGAAAGTTTATTCAAACGAATCCATACCTAGGAGTTGCGATTTTACAAATGAAAATAGACCTTACCCATCTGGTAAGGTACCAGGAAGTTATCTGGGTTTATCTCCACAAGAACGCGAAACTCTTCTTAAAAGATTTGTAGATTATAAAAAACCATCGGACGATGAATTTGCACCTTTTGAAAGTTAAACGTTATTTAAAAATTTAAATTTTTTAAAGTTTAAATGGAAAAAAATGAAAATTGTAATTATAATTTTGAAACAATTTTGGATATTATAAATGTTGCTTCAGCTTATAAACTAGGTAGAAAAAGAAAAAGACAAGAAATTGAACAAGTTGATTTTAACAGTGACCTTGAAAAATTGACAAGTTGTATAAAACCTTTAAAAAAATTAAATGAACTCGTTGGCATGGAGACAATAAAAAAAAATATTATAGACCAGATACTTTTTTATAGTCAAGAATTAAATACCAATGAAATGATGCATACATGTTTAACAGGTCCTCCAGGTGTTGGTAAAACAACACTAGGTAAAATTTTAGCTGAAATTTATTGTTCTCTCGGATTTTTAGAAACAGATAATTTTAAAGTTGTAGGAAAAGCTGATTTAGTGGCTGGATATGTCGGTCAAACTGCTATTAAAACTAAAAAAGTATTAAAAAATAGTTTAGGGGGTGTATTATTTATAGATGAAGCTTATTCCATAGGTGCAGGTACAACTGGAAATGACCCCGATACATTTGGAAAGGAATGTGTTGATACTATTAATCAATTTTTATCTGAAAATACTTCAAATTTTATAATGATAATTGCGGGATATCGTGAAGATCTTGAAAGGTCTTTTTTTGGACTTAACAAAGGTTTATCAAGGCGTTTTCCATGGAACTACGATATTGAAAAGTATTCCAACAAGGATCTTAAAAAAATCTTTATCTATCAAGTAACTGACAATGAATGGTCGTTTGATGAAAACGTAAAATTTAACGACTACCAATTACTAACCGAAGTTTTTGAAAAAAATAAAGAAATATTTGATCAAAATGCAGGAGATACCCTCATACTTTTTGATAAAGTTAAGATATGTCATTCAAGGAGGGTATTTGGTCAGCGTAAAAAATTTAAAAAGGTAATTGACATTACGGATATAAACTTAGGCATGGAACTTGTAAAAAGTTTTAAAAAGTCTAAAGGTATTAAAAAGGAAATTCCGTACGGAATGTACACATAATTATTTTTAATAATTTTTAAAAGTTTTAAAATTATTTTAAAATTATTTTTTTACAAAAACAAAAATTACTTTAAAAATTACTTTAAAAATAATGTTAAACTAAGTTAAGATAAGACAAATGGAAAAGGACCTTACAGAAGAGTTTATAAGCTTGAGTAATTTAAGTATTACAAACTTATTACAATGTATAGCTTCAAGTGGAGTTAAAGAACAGTTTATACAAGACATTGGTACTAAAAAATACAATAAAATTGTTCAAGACATGAGAAATGAATCTACTATAATAGGTATGCGAGATTTTCACAATTGGATTAAACTGGTTTTAATATCAAATGTTGCAAAGTTTATTTCAAAATATGATACCTCTTTATTAGATATAGCAGTTGGTAGAGGAGGTGATCTTGCAAAATGGAATAAAAGTAACATCAAATTTGTATTTGGTTTTGATAAAAATGAAACCAGTATAACAAACATGGATCCTGAAGATCCTGGAGCCATAGCAAGGCTTTCTGGTTTTAAAGGTGCTAGGTTCAAAGATATTCATTTTGAAGTAGGCAATGCAGTAAAACCTACTAAACAGTTACTTTTACAAATTGATAATTTTACTCAAACAAATAAATTGAATGGATTTAATGTTGTTTCTTGCCAATTTGCCTTACATTATTTTTTTAAAACGGAAATGGATCTAAAAATATCCTTAACGTTAGTAAGCAAGTATCTTTCAAAAGGAGGAGTATTTATAGGTACTACAATAAATGGAGAAACTTTAAAAAATCTTTTTAAAGACACTTCAGAAAAAGTTTATAGCACAAGTCTGTTTAAGGTTCAAAGAAATTTTCCTAAAAAGTTAAAAAGTGCTTATGGTAATGAATACACATTTACAATCTTTGATACACGTGATCGTGCAAATTATTTCAATACTATAGGATTATCCATAGAATATCTTGTAAATTTTAAAGTACTTGAACAAATAGCTGCAACAGTTGGGTTAATACCTTTGAGATTAAATTTTTTTGAAGAATATTCTTTAACAGCTAAGAAAAAGGGGTTTGTTGAAATTAAAAAGAATACTTTACAATTTGATGAAATATTAGAACTCGGTAAATGGCAACCCAAACAAGGATCAAGGGATCTTACAGATGAAGAACGAGAATTAAATAGCCTTTATTCAACATTTGCTTTTATAAAAATTTAAAAATAATAAATTTTTTTAATAAAATAATTGTAAAAGTTATAAATTATAATTTAAAATGTCTCTTAGTTTTTCAAATTTTGGAGCGGTTCAACCAGCCGTTAAACCAGTATCAGCAGTTAAACCAGCAGTTCAACCAGCCGTTAAACCACAACCAGCAGTTCAACCAGCAGTTAAACCAGCAGTTAAACCACCCGTTAAACCACAACCAGCAGTTCAACCAGCCGTTAAACCACCCGTTAAACCACAACCAGCAGTTCAACCAGCCGTTAAACCACCCGTTAAACCACAACCAGCAGTTCAACCAGCCGTTAAACCACAACCAGCATTAATTGATATAAAAAAACAAGAAACTTTAGCTAAACAAAATGCTGATAATACATATTCATTAGTACAAAAGCTTTATAATGTTCCATTTAATTATCAACAAATGAACACTGTTCAACTAGATGCTGCTTTAAAAATTATGGAACCTCTACTTTTACAAGCAAAATCAGCTATGAACAATGCAATTGCCGCTGATAAATTAGCGAATACAGTACAATCACGTAAATCTGTTTCAGATGCAAAAAGTTATATAGCAACTGCAGATATTTTTATAAAAGAAAAAAGAATTAGAGTAGATCTTTCAAGAAAATATGATATAGCTGTTGCAGAAGCTACTGCTCGCGCAAATTATATATATGGTCTTACACAAGAACAAAAAAGTATTCTAGCATTAATGAAGAAACAACATGGCGAGGTTCTTAGATTAAGTGATATAGTACAATTTGCACCAAGTAATACTCAAGCATATAATAGTATGAATCAAGCATTTCAAAGTTTGAACACATATTATAATCAGTTAAATCAACAATATACAAAAAATAATAGTATTGAGCAATTATTTCCTAATCTAGAACAGGGACAAATATATTTAAATGATGCAACTAGTTATATTCGCTTCGCAAATGATGCAATAAATAATTATAATATAACTGAAGGAGCGAAAAAAGAACTTGAGAAATCAAAAATAGAAAAACAAAATGTAATAGATAAATATGTACTAATTAGCAATAATTTATTAAAATATGATTTAAATAATTCAGAATCAATAAATTCTCTTAATAATAGTATAGAAAAAATAAAATCTTCATTGGCTAGTGTTTCAAAAATACAGAATCAATGGCTAGTAAGAAAAGAATATAAAGCAATTAATGACCTTCTAATAGAAGTAAATGGTATTTTACAAGAAATAAATGAACTGATTGAAGAGATAAATAATAGTCCGCAGCTCATTCAAGTAAAAGTAGAAAAAGGATCTACAGAATCTGAAGAAGAATCTGAAGAAGGATCTTTAGGATTAAATACCACATCAATGGAAAGATTTGGTCAAAACGTAAGCAACAATAATAAAATTTTAATTGGTGTAGTTATATTAATTATAGGTTATTTAATTTATAAAAACCGTAAAAACAAATCAAATTCATTTTTTGGAAAAAAATTTAAATTTTAAAATAAAATAAAAGCTTTTTTTAAATGAATAAAAGTATTTCTAAATTTGGAGCAACCTCATCTTCAACTAATGTAATTAAATTTAAAATAACAAATAATACAAATTTTGATGTTTATATAACAACATTTAATTCAAATACTTATACTTCAGAATTATTATTAAAACAAAATAGAAAACTTTATACTTTAAATAAACCTGTAAATAATCCTTGTGTATTAATAATAAGTAAATCAATTTTTGATAGTTCTATATATACAGATCAAAAAAAATGGCCATATGTTTATCAAAATAAGGAATATACTGATAGTAAGGGTTTTTATTATTGTTGGACATTTGATACATTAAATACTTTAATGCAAGATAAATTATTATCTAATTTTTTATTGGATAACAAAAATTATACATTTAGTAGTGTTTCTCCTTTTACAAATATTTCTAGGTTTGGAAAAAGTAAATTTAATAAAAACATTTTAATTGGTGTATTTATATTAATTATATGTTATCTAATTTATAAAAAATACTCTAAACAATAATTTTATTTATTAAGGAAATTATATTATCCTTAACTAAATTTATAAGTTTGTACCAAATAAAATTATTTTAAAATTAAACATTTTATTTTAAATTAAAAATAATATATTAATAATAATAAACAATGAAAAATAAATTATGGATTATTGGTATTTTAGTTGTTATTTTTATAGTATATAACAATACTAAATCAGACTTCAATGATAAACTTATAAATACAAATTTAACAGATGAACAACCTTTAAAATTTCCACCGCTTTCAGAAACTACCAAAGTAAAAGATTTTCCAGATTTAGTACCACCTGTTGTACCTGAAGAAATAGGTCTTGCAATGGTTTATCCACAAGGTCAAGGAGTTAGTATGAGTAAATCAGATTCAAATTCATTTCAACCAGATAAACCAGGAAGTTTATTAACAGATTATATAATACCTGAATCTTATGGTCAATCAAGTTTAAGTGATCCATATGGAAATAAAGGGAGTTCTCAGGCCTCTAGGATTATTAAAATAAATTCTACAGGTAATCAAATAAATTATAAAGGAATAGACGAAGCTGATAATAATTTTTATTCATCTGCATATTCTCAAGGACTTGTTGATAAAGGAGTAAATTTTATAGGTAACAATAAACCATTAAATTACCAAGACGATTACAATCCATCAGATAATCTTAAACTTGAAGCATCACCTGGTCAAAAATCAGATCTTAATAATTGTGAACAAACATTTCCCAACACAGTTAAATACAATGAGTTTTGTATTACTGAAGGTGATATACCTTATGGCCAAGTTGTTAATAATAAAGTTAATCCAAGACTTGTTGATCGCTGGCAATCATTTACAGGTGAATATTCTAGACAAGATGCTCTTAGCCCAATTGATGGAACCCTTTATCCAACATTAAATGTTCTTGAGAGCTCTTAAAGGTTTTTTTTAAAGTTAAAAAAAAGTAAAATAAAATATTTAATTTTTTATTTTAATTTTTTTTTATTTTAATTTTTTATTTTAAATGTAGTGTCTCATGTAGATCTTTTCAATCTGCTCACGAGTTCAGACTTCCTCAGTAAGCTCAGACTTCTTCTTCTTGATAATGATCTTTTTCTTCTTTTCAGGTGCATCGGCAACAACAGGTTCAGATGCAACTGGCTCAGATACAACAACAGGTTCCTTGGTAACTTTCTTCTTAGGTGTAACTTGAACTTCACCTGTCATGACGTAATGATGCTTGAGGTACCTCTGGAGATTGAAATAGGTAACATCTTCAGTGGGGTTGCCAAGGAGGGTCCTGAGGGTCTTGGCAGCAGGGCGATCATCAAGAACAAAACGTTGCTTGTTCTCGGGATCACTGATCTCGTTCTTCTTAACATAAGCAGAAACACCCTTGGTAACTTCGTTGCGAGGAACAAGTGTGCCTGGTGCAACACCAAGGAAAACAGCAAGTTCATCACTGATTGATACAGGCTTGGTAATACCGGATGGAAGAGCATCTGCAGAGCGCTCTGTCTTTACACGAGTACGCTTGTTACGAAGCTTCTCAAGCTCCTTTGACTGCTTGTCAGATTCCTTGATAAGATTACGGACTGTATTAACAAGGCCCTTGATAACACTTGACTGCTCATTAAGTGTAACAAGAACAGTCTTGAGTGATTCAGTTTGATCAACTTTTGCAACAACGGTTTCAACAATTTCAGTGGCCATCTTTTGCTTTGCTTTTTATAATTTATTATAAGATTAGTCTTTAAGTAAATTTTAATTATTTTTTAATTAAATAAAAAAAAGATTTTTTTGTTAGCACACTTAAGAAACTACGTTTTTTCTTTAAATTTTTCTTTGAGGGAAAATATTCCGAGCCTTATTGTGTAACATTTTTGCAGCTTGACCACGTAGTAATGCTCTTAAGACAGCATCTCTGTGAAGTCTTTCTTGTTCTCTTACCATATACCTTCCCATTGCAGAACTTTCATATAAAATAGCACTTAAATGAGCACGACGCATTCTTGCAGAAAATTCTTCAGGTGTTTCTTGATAAGGTCTGGTCATAATATTTCCCCTAAATCTTTTATTTTTTTTGCCAAAACCTTGCAATTTATTTGTACTTTGTGCAGTTTGAGGTGTTTCAGGTACTACATGTCTGGAAATTGGTGAATTAGGTGAATAAGGTGGTCTATCTGCAACAAATTGAGGTGTTTCTTGTACTCTTGAAACTGACGGTGTTTCTTGTACTCTTGAAACTGACGGTGTTTGAGGTACTCTTGAAATTGGTGTTTCTGGTACTCTTGAAATTGACCGTGTTTTTGGTGGAGGTGATCCAAATGGATCTTTGTCCATACGGTATCTTTTACCTTTTCTTTTTCCAAAATTGAATTCTCCGTTAGGATCTTGTTGTTCTTCACAAATTTTTGACGCAATTTCAAATAATTTATTTGATCTTTGTATTTCTTGACTGTACATTCCAGGAAATCTAATAGCAAATGCTTGTTCTATATTTTTTAATCTTTGTTCAAATATTTGACTTGAGTTTCTTACTCTATTTGAAAGTCTCTTTAAAGTATTATATAAACTTTTTGATGTATTATAAGTTCTATTGTAATCAAATAAACTATTGTTATATACTGCATTTTGTTGAATTGATATTATCGTATTTTTTAAATGTTCATTTAAATTTCTTAAAGAGATTAATTGATTATATATTCCAGGATTAGCTTGTATATATTCTTCAAATTCTTCAACATTGTTGCCTATGGAGTCACTAAGTTCTTGCATACTCGGGTTTCCGGATTTTAAACGAGTTTTTCTTTTTCCAAAACTTACTCCCTGTTTAAGAAGGTTTTTAAGAAATTTTATATCAGCTTTTATAGTCATTTAAATATACATTTTATTTTATTTTAAAAAAATAAAAGATTAATTTAAATGCCTCGTAAAAAACATGGATTTGGAGGAGAAAGAAAAACTAATCCAGGTGACCCTGATCCAGGTGACCCTGAACAAGAAATACGTAGGCTCCAAGAAATACCACTTTATCATGATACATATTTTAAAATGAGGCAAACTTTTGTAAATCGTTCAATACTTATACCAGATAAAAAAGGGGTTCTTAATATTTATAAAATAGTAGCAATTAATTTAAACGATAATACATTTCAAGTAATTTTAAATAATTTAAATGAAACAACATATATAAATTTTACCGATTTACTAAAAAACATATGTTCATTAAGATATTCTTTTGATATTGAACGACTAAAAATATTAGATCAAGGATTTTACAATATGGTGTCGTCTTATAAACACATCAAAGGGAAGTACCTTATATTTGATGAAAAAAATAAATATCTTGTACTTGATATTAAATTGGACTATAATAATACAAATAATAGTTTAATTTATTTAGCTACTAACCGTGGTCGTATTATATCTAAAACATATTTAGAAATCCATCAAGGTTTTGCTTTAGGTAAAATAAAATTATCAAATTTTTAAAATAAATTAATTAAAATAAAAGCTTAATTAAATGCCTGGTAAAAAACATGGATTTGGTCCTAAAAATTTAAACAATACATTAAACAATTTACACGAAACTTGGGTTCAAATGAGAAATGTTCTTATAGGTCGTTATGTTGAGATACCTACACAAAACGGTGGATCTAAAGATTTTAAAATAGTAGAAATTGATTTGAGATTCCCGTTAACTGATAGTATAGTATTACTGGATCTACCTGAACTAGGCGAATATCTTGGTATGAGGTACTACTATTTAAAAGAACTAATAGTTTCAGGGCAAGCAAGATTTAATCCAAGTTTTCCAAGTTTGATACCTTTTTTACCTTAATTTTTTAATAATTTAAAATAAAAGCTTAATTAAATGCGTCGTAAAAAACATGGATTTGGACTTCATCAACTAACTCCTCAGCAATTTAATATAGCAAGGGATGAATATTTATATGCTAATTCAATTGGTAGTATTGTAAAATTTAAAAATCCTTACAATAATACTGCTTATGATTTTATGTTTTCACGACTATACCGTGTTATAGCAACCGAACGTCATGGAGATGTATATAATTCTCTTCTTTTTATAACACCTTTAGACGACCCTCTAAATGACCGTGCCCCTGGTGTTATCTTTAGAGATCTAGAATTTGCAAGATTAAACTAAAATTTATTTAAAGAAATGGAAGTAATAAATGTATCAAGCGATCAAGCACTCTCAAATTAAAACAAATGCCTTCCGTTCTCACTGCGACCACCTTTGATGTCAGCACCGTAACATTCGGCAAGCACAAGCCTAATACCAATGGCGGATACAATATTGAACTTACTGTTGGGGACAGCACCAACGAGACCCTTCTCCAGACTCCCAAGATGCGTGCTCCTTTTGGAATCAGCACCGACAAGACCAATCCCTTCAAGAAGTCCCTTGACGTTAGTTTTCAAGGACATGAATCAAGTGAGTCAATCAGGTCACTTCGTACCCTCATTGAGAAGATGGACAATGTAACCATTGACTATGCTCTCAAGAATAGCAAGACTTTTTTCAAGAAGGAGCTTACTCGTGATGTAATTGCCGAGTACTATTACTCTGGGATCAAGATTTCCAAGAAGGAGCAGTACTCTGACACTTTCAAGTTTAAGATTCTTTACATGAAGCCTAACCCTGAGAAGAACCTTCCCAACGGTAAGTACATTACCAGTTTCTGGGATCCCAAGGGCGAGGAGAAGAACGAGAACTACCTTGACAAGGGTGACAGTGTTACTGCTTTGATCAAGCCTCAAATGCTCTGGGTAGCTAACAGGAGCTTTGGAATTACTTGGGTTTGTACCCAGGTTCGTGTTCATAAGCAACAGAAATCATCAGGTTATGCATTCAAGAAGACCGATGACTCTGACAAGGAAGAGGATTTTGAAGAGTCTGAAGAGGAAGTTGAAGTTACCGATGACGAGGTTGAGGTTGATGCTTAAAAGCAAATGCAAAGTTTTAAATTAACTTAAAAATAAAAAAAAATTAAATAATTATAAAAAGAACATTACAATGTATCCATTATTTGTTTCAAGTGTATGCATGGTCATTGGAAATGTTCCCTTTATTATTATTTCTCAAAATAACATTTTAAAAATTATTTACACTTTGGGTCTTACAACAAGTTGTTTAAATCATTATTACCAATCAAAATGTAAAACTTTACAAATACTTGATCGTACAGTTATGACAGTAGGTGCATGTATTGATTTGGTTTATATGGACACTCTTTTTGAATTTATACTTTGGTACTCTGCAATTTATTTTTATTTCTTTTCAAAGACATTAAAATCGGTTGGTTTTAAATATACCTTTCACTTTTTTTCACATTTTTTAGTAACAATTTTACACAATCAAATCCTAACCGGTAACTTAATTGAGATCTAATATTAATTTGTTAATCTTATTTTGGATTTTCTTTTTCCAAAATATGACCTATCTACAAATTCTCCACGAATACCCGTCTCTATATAATGTTTTATACGACCAAGATTTCTATGTAATGTTATTTTTTGACTAGGAGTAAAACGGTTAATATTAGGTATTACAAATTGTTCCATATGATTATAAAATTGGTTTATATTAGCATTACTATCATTAACACATTTTTCAGCTTGTTTTAATAAATTTTTAGGTATGTCAGAAGATATAAGAATTTCATTTTCATAAATTTGTTTTAAACTAAATGTAAAACTTACTAAAAGAGAAATAAGATCTACTATTTCTATTAAAATTCTAGGTTGGTTTAAATCATTATTTTGTATGCGATATATTATAGTTGCATTTCTTTGTAATAACTCATTTTGAAATCTATTTAATTCATATATTATAGCATCATTAATTTTAGTTTTTAAAATAAATTTACGATTTTCATTTTCTAATCTCTTTAAAAATTGATTAAAAGAATTTTTATCCATTTTATTTAACATTTATTTAAAAAAACTTAAAAAATAAAAATGTATTTATTTAAATGGAATCAAATATTTTAGACACACTTTTACGCGAAGCCATAACAGAATCTTTTCAAAATAATTTGATAAGTCTGTATAATAATACAACCAGACGTCCTTTATCAAGGTTACAAAATACATTAAGTAGTAGATATTACAATAACCCACCAGAAGGAGGTTATCAAATTAATGAAGAACATGATTACAATATAGACTATGACGATCTTCAAGCATTGGTTTTTTTAGACGTCACAACACGTTTTGCGAGTCCTTCTTCAGATAATTTAAAAAATTTACGAAAAATAAAAATAAAATCAATAAAGCATAAAAAAGTAAAAGAATCCAAAGATACAGAGTGTTCTATATGTTTGGATACTATAAAAGTAGGTGAATTTGAAAAAAACCTTGAATGTAATCATACATTTCATAAAAAGTGTATAGACCGTTGGTTTAAAAAAGATAATGATTCTTGTCCAATGTGTAGATTAAAAGTTATTAATATTTAAAAGTAATAAAGTAATTATATTACAATTGATATTATACCCAGGTTACCTATAACATGGATACTTGCATGTAAATATTTTGTTTGTTTAAAGGGTTTATTTTTTAATTTATTATAATAAATACAAATAACATAAATTAAACAAAGTATTGATAAAAATAAATAATTAATTATACATTCATATAAACAAATTAGTCCTACAGCATGAGCTAAAGTAATATCAGCTTTTTTAATAATTGTTCCATAACAATAATTAGTTTCTGTATTATGTATATGATGTATTGTACTTGTTATAAATAAAGGAAATAATAAATAACTAAGAATAAATTTTTCATAATAATAACACGTTAAACCTGAAAATAAAAATAAACTACTTGTTATAACTGTTATCATTTTTAATATAATAATTATTTTTTTAAATAAATTAAAAATTTACAAATTTAAATGAATTGGTGTATATTAATATTGTATTTTTTTAAAAATTTTGAACACTTATTAATACGAGACATTAATATATTTTTATAAAGTAATATAATCTTAAAACGATTAACTTTATTTTCTAAAAATATCTTTAATAATAGATTTTGAAAATAAAAATTTTTATTAGAAACCATTTTTATAGATTCATTAATGGTTTTAATCTGTTCATATACAATTAAATTATTAAAACTTTTAATTTTATCTTTGATTTCTTGTTTAACAATAAAATCTGGAAAAACAACAAAATTTATAGTATTAAAATTTAAAATAATTGTTTTAATATTATAAATCATATTTTGATGAGCTACGTTCCATCTTCTCATATTACTACACACAAGATATCTTTCAGAATTACAGTTACGTGAAGTTAAAGGTTTTATGATTTTTACGTATTCATAAAAACTACAAAGAATAAGGTAATACATTATACTATTATGTGAAAACATGTCAAAAAATTTTATAATAAATGTGCCATTTTCTCGTTGAGTTTTAAGAGCAGTGTATATTTCACAAAGTAGTAATTTACTTGTTACTATTTCTTGACCATTATAATTTTTTATATCAAACCCTCCATCAGCTGTTATAAGATCAACACCGTTTTCAAATTTCGTAAGTACTTTAAAAATAGTTTCTTCTACGGTTTTAATACAAGTCATGTCACCATATAATAAATTAGTTTGTTCAAGATAGCGATCATATTTTATAGTTGTATCAAATTTTGAAACTGAAAGGTAATCCATATTTAAATTTTTTTTTCTACGTATATCATATACACATTCAATAAATCCACCAGGAGCTTCACATATAAAAAAACAAGAAATGTTTTCTTTTGTTATAAATTGTTCATTATAAATCATTTCATATAATTTGAAATAAGCTCTACTAGTTACATTCTTTTTACAAATAATTTTTACAAGCTCGTATTCATGGAGATATTTTGCAGCAGCTCTCCTATTCTTTTCACTTGTTTTATCAAGTGTGTCTATTTTACATTTTGTGGTATCAAGATCTTGAAAATTTCCATAACATTGTTCTTTAATAACTTCTTTGTAATTAAAAAGTTTTTGATTTTTAAAGATATCAGCTGTTATTTCATTTTTTTTAAATATAATTATTTCCATTTTAAGATTATTTACTTTGTTTTTTTAAATTAAATTATTTTAGTTAGTTAAAGTAAAATGGGAAATAAACCTTCAAGTTTTGGAACAACTGTTTATAAAAATGAAACTGAAAATGAAGTTAAACCCAAAGATTTAAAAATTAGGGACGGGTATTATAGAAATAAACAAAATGTTTATTACGATGGAGTTTCTTTAAAATTATTAAAAAATGAATTAATGACTTTTAAAAAATTAAAATATGGATATGCAAAAACTAAAAAAAATGTTTTTTATAGAGGTCAAATAATACCTCAAGCAAATGTTGAAACATTTATTGTAATAAATAGAAAAAATATGCCACAAGAATATGAAAATTTAAATTCAGTTATAGGCATGGATTTTGAAAATGAAACTAAAAGAATTTACCAATTTGGAAAAATAATTTATACAATTAAAGTTTAAGATTTTAATGGAACTTCTTGTTGAATTTATTTTTGAAAATTCTGAAGAAATGCCTAATGATTTTTATGTAGATATCATGGATCTAATAAAAAAGAGTTACCATGATTGTAATAAAATAAGTGAAATTTATAAATTTCTTGAACAAAACGGTTCAAGGATAAAAACAGAATTATTAAATCAAATAAAAGAAAGATTACCACTGCAAAATGAAGTTGTGATAGTAATTCAAGGACCCTCTGCACGACGTTATTGTGTATCATGTTATATACAGGCATTTTCATTTTTTATTTTTGTACTTTTAGTTCTTCTTTTATTCTATAGACAATTTTAAACTTTTTTGTAAAAAAGGATGTAACTATTAAGGTCTTCATAATTCATCTGTTCATTTAAAAAGATATTTTGATCATCCATAAAGTACCAATTACCATTTATATTAACATTGCAATTATAATGACCAATATCATTATTTCCGTGATGATAAATAACTGCATGGAGTTTATAATTAAATAAATCCCCACTTTTAGTTTCTCTAATTTTAAGATTTTCAAAAGGATATTTTAACTTTTCTTTTGAGTGATACTTTTTAAGAACAATTATTAACATTTCACCAATTTGTTCTAAATAAATCTTTTTAGTTGCAACAACATTCTTTTTACATTTTTCACAATGGTAGTCATGGATTTCTTCTCGTTTTAAATAATCCATGAAGTTTTCAACTAAATTATCTTTATTAATGTAAAGATCAATAGTTGTAAAATCTTCAATTGTAGTACTTATATTATTACATTCTTTGCATATTAAGAGATTCTTTATTTTACCATTGTAATTTAATTCAAGTTGATCTAAAAATTCAAGTAAAAATTCATGTGAATCATGTTGTTGAAATCTTGGAAATTTTTTATTAAAAAATTCAACAATTTTTATTAAATTACAGTGTTTAAAATTTTTTTCATCGTTATTTGTTAAATCAACGTCAATTTCATTTATTAAATGAAGTAAATTTTTATTCTTTTCAGTTTTTTTTAAAGAACTTTTAAAACATGGATCGTTAATAAAACATTGTAATACACTATTAAGGTAACAAGTATTACCTAAATTAAAAAAAGTATAAAGTTTCATTTGTTAAATTTAAAGTAATTTAAACTTTTAAATAATATTAAATTAAAATGAAACTTTATACAAAAACAGGTGATAAAGGTAGTTCAAGTTTATATAATGGAAGTAGAGTACCAAAAACAAGTGTTTATTTTAAGCTATTAGGTGACCTTGATGAACTTAATACATTCATAGGTATGTCAAAGTCTTTGTGGAAGGATTACATTAATAAATCTGAAATAAAGGTTTATAATAGATGTAACGGTATGTACCGAGAACTTCCAAGTGTTGATACAGGTCTTTATTATGAATGGTACAACCACAACGTTCTTACAAATATTCAATGTACTCTTATGGATATTTCAAGTTTTATAGCAACTCCTCCATGGGATGAAAATAAACCAATTAAAGGTGACATCAACGAATTTATTGAAAAATGGGAAAATAGAGTTTGTGTAAATGATAATATCATTACTGAAATTGAACGATTTATAGATCGCCTAGATTCATTGTGCCCACCAATTACAAATTTTGTTGTACCAGGTAATGATCAACTTGTATCAAGTATCCATATTTGTAGAACAATTTCACGTCGTTGTGAAAGAAGTTATTTAGAATTTTTAGAAGCTGATTTACTCTATTATGGAGTATATGACACAGTTGATCAACATTTTAAGACCGTTCAAGTTTATCTTAATAGACTCTCAGATATGTTTTTTGCACTTTCTAGGTTTTTAGCGATATCACTTGACGTCACAGAAGAATGTTATTCAAAAAAGAAACAATTATTTCAAGTTTAAAATAAAATAACATTAAAATAAAATGGAACCCTTTGCTGCTGGAATAATTCCATGGGTTGAAGATAATTTTGATAAATATTTTTTATTAGGACTTGAAAAGAGTAATAATAAATGGTCTGGTTTTGTTGGTAATTGTCAAGAAAATGAAAGTAAAGTAGATACAGCTGTACGTGAGTTTAATGAAGAAACCTCAAAATGTTTTGAAAAAAAGTTATTATTTTTCCAATCTTGTTGTTTAAATCAAGATCCAATAGAAGACGTTACAACAAGTGGTAATAAAGTTTTTATATGGTTTATAAAATGTAATAAGATCCTCAGTCTTGATGATTTTTATATAAACCAGTGTTTATTAACAGATCAACATTTAAAAGAAAAAGTTTATTTAAAATGGTTTAGTTTAAATGATATAAAACACAATAATAATATACTTTATAAATTAAAATGTAAAATTTTAGAAAATTTTAAATAATTTTAAATAATTTTTACAAAAGTATAAAAGACTTAAAAACATTTGATTTAAAAAATTAAAAAAGGTTTAAAATGGCAATGAGATCATTTGTTTTAGATAAATTTAAACAAATTTTTGAAAACTGTACAATTACAGATCAAGACCGTGAAAAATTAAATGAAAAAAAACAAACAGACTCAGAAAGAATAGAAAAAGTACTTTCAGATGATTGGGTTAAAACGTTAAAACAGTTTCCTGGTTTAATTGAAAAAAGTATTTACAATACAACCATAAAACAAGCTCGTTTAAAAATGGTAGAAAGATCATGGACATCACCGGAATTTAAACATATTTACAAAACAAATTACAAATTTGTTTATTCAAATTTAAAATTAAATAAAAATGCAGACTTTGTTTTAGGAAAAATAAAATACGGACTATGGGAACCTGATAAAATAATAACAATGACTCCTCAAGAATTGTACCCAGATATTTGGGAAGAACTTATTATCAAGAATATAAAGAAAATGGAACAGCTTTCTAAACAAAATAATGTTCAAGGTACAGATATGTTTAGATGTGGTAAATGTAAGAAAAACAATTGTACTTATTACCAGATGCAAACTCGTTCAGCAGATGAACCTATGACAACATTTATTACTTGTTTAAATTGTAGCAATAGATGGAAATGTTAAACTTAAACTCATTTAAAAAAATAAATTTAAAAAAGGTACAAGGCTAACCGCCGTTAATATTACAATGGAAACTCCGACAACTCCTACAAAAGATCGTCTTAAGAAAAAACTTAAGAAGAAACAGCTTGAAACAGGTATTGCAGTATTAGACGATGAACCTGAAGAACAAGTTGATATTTTTAAAATGATTTCACAGGTTCAAACAATTCTTAAAACCAATCCAGAATTAGTAAATAAAGTTAGTAATTGCGTAAATTCATTGATGACAAATCCTGAAATTATGCAACAATTAAGTAGTCAAATTGAAAAAACAGTTATTCAAGAAACAAACTTAACAAGTTCTTCTGGAGTAAGTCCAGAAGCTTGTTCAAAATGATCAGTACAATAATCAAGTAAATTATTAGAAATGTAACTCTTACGAGAAATATTTCTGGTATGTCCTAATTGTTCAGCTGTTGAATCAATTGATTCAAGAATAGTTTTTTTAATTTTAACATTATTTTTTGCATTTTTTAAAAATGCTTTTATAAAAAGTATATTAGCAGAATATGTTCTAAAATCTTTACATGTATATTCACTACCCATGTTTGTTTTAAGATATTCATTTAGTTCTTCGGAACTAATTACCATTTTTTTACCACCTTGTGTGTAAAAAAATAAAGGACCATTTGATTTGCTTTTAAAATGTTTTAAGTAAATTTTATAAGATTCCGGTATAACAACATTGTGGTGAATATTACTTTTACCAATAAAATCAAAACAAAAATTGTCTCCATTTTGTACAAGATGGCGTTGGCGTAAAGTAGTTAATCCATAACTACCATTTGTTTGAGCGTAAATTTCATTACCAACTCTAATATGTGTATCAATAAGTAAATTTAATAATAATTTAATTAAAAATTCACGGGAATTTTCAAAATTTGTTAATTTTATATGTTTTTTAAACGACTTTATGTCTTTCATAAACCTTTTCATACGGTTAAATTTTTCATATTTAGAATTATTTATCCAAGATTCTGAAAGGATGTATTGTTTTTTTCCTGTGGCGTCAATTCCATGAGCTTGAATATGACATTTTGATTTACTAGCATACCAAACATTTTTCCAAGCAGGTGGTGTATATATCTTACTAACCCTTTCTAAAATTGAAGATTCTATAACTTTTTGATTTGTTTTATTGTAATAAAATTTATTATTTTTTTTATAAATTCCTGGATCTTTTAAATATACTTTATAATCCATTTAAAGAAATTAATTATAATTTATATTATTCAAATACGTAAATGTCAAATCCTATCCAACCATTTGTAATTACAACTACTCAAACTGTTACACGTTTTACAGTAGCTTGTAGGACATTAAATCTATTTGAAAATGCTACATTTACTGTAGATTCATTTGATGTACATAATACACTTATTTCTAGACAAGTGGTACCTATAACAAATCAACAATACACTGAATGGAATAACAACGATGAATATATTATTAATTTAATGGCAACTACATTAGGTTATACCCTTGCTACACCAACACCTTCTTCAGCTACCCAACAAGTTGTTTAATTTACCTTAATTTAAAATAAAAGCTTAATTTAAATGAACAGCGTTCTTGCCTTTTTATTGTTATGTATTCCAGCAAGAATTGGTATAGCACTTGCCTCTCAATATATCCCAGATAAATACTTAAAGGTTTATGGAACCTTGTTATTACTAATTGGCGTGTCTTTTATTTATTTATTTTTTACAAATAAAAGACTTGATTCTCCAGAAGCAGGTGGTAAAACTTGGTGGGCACAGTTTAGAATAATAATTGGGATGTTGTATGTTACAGCTGCTATATACTCTTTTCAAGGAAAACGTAATCTAATTTGGATACCATTGGCAATGGATATTATTTTTGGAATTATTATTTTTGCTATAAAACATTTAACTAACAAACTTTAAAAAAAAGGTTTAAAAAAGATTTAAAAAAGATTTAAAAAAGATTTAAAAGAAATTTGTCACGATCAACTGGTTCTACAATTTTTACAAGATCAAAAATTTTACATTCAATAAATTCATTAATATAGTCTCGTGACCATGTTAATGTATTTTTATTAACAAGTAGTTCAATTTCAATTTCATATTTTTCTTTAGTAACGTTATTTACTGTTTCATTAACTATAGTAAGATCATAACGGAAATCTTCATTTATAAAACTTGTTCTTTCTTTTTTTCTTGTAACACAATTTGTTTTTTGAAATGAAGATAAATATGAATCTAATCTAAATTCTTGATTTACACTCAATTTAATATCAAATGGACTAAAATTTAAGCTCATTGTTTTTGTTAATACATTTTCTTTCATAATTAAATTTTTATTATTTATTAATCTTAAATTTTTATCAATATTTTCTGTTGAATTTTTTAGTTCAACGGTTTTAAAAGAATTTCTATTCAAATTTAAAGACTCTTTAATTTGATTAAAATATTTTTTATCAACACTTGAATCAAAATTTTTAGACAAAGTTCCAAAGCGTATTTCAATTTCAACAAACGGCAATAAAAGATATTCAGCCATTTTTATTTTTATTTAAATTTTTCTTTTTAAGTCTTTTATATTTTTGTAAAATTCTTAAAAGCATTTAAAAGTAAAATTTTTATTTTTTATACTTAAAAATAAAGTAAATAATAACAACGATTATAGCTATTATAATCAAATTTCTATTACTATCAGTTTGACCAAACGTTGATTTAACACTTTTACCAAATGTTGAAACAACTGGTCCTGGAATTACTTGTGTTGGAATTGGCATTTGCGGTGAAACGCCAAGTTTATTTAAAAGTTCTGTTTTAAAATCAGAATTTTTATTTAAAATTGAATCAACCATGATATCCATAACTTTACTACGTAGATCAGGTGAAAGTTTAGTCCAATTCATTTCAAGTTCTTTCATAAAACTAGCAACATTGCTAACATTAATATTATTAAGAGCATATTTTGGAACTATATAAGTATTAAAATAAAAAGCAAGATCTTCTTTTGGATTTACTTCTTCACGAGATCTTGTTGATTTGCGATCAATAGAATATTCACAATCATTATCTAAATCAACATAACCAGTTGGGGCGATAAATTGTGCCATTTAATCTTAATATTGCATTATATTTTATTTTTAAATAAAAATCAAAAACTTTTTAATTAAAAATAATCAAAGAGAAACCCCTTTATTTATTTTGATTTACCTATAGCCATTCCTAATATTTGCGGTCCTGCATTTACAGGAGGAATTATTCCATTTTTCATCTTGAGAGGATGTACAAATTTTTTCCATAATAAATAAATTATATACATAATTATTATCCATGTTATAAGATCTCTTAAAAATAATTTCCATTTTATTTTAGTTTTTCCATAACCACCAAATTGATTACCTAAAATAGCAAAATTAGTTTGATTAGTTGCATTATTATTAGTTTTATTTGTTTCAGATGATTCAGGTGTTTCTTTTACAGAATTGTTGAGCTTTCCATCGTCTAATAAATCTTCAAGTTTATTTAAAGGAACTGTTTTTTCTACAACCGGATCTATTATATTATTTTTTAAAGAAGCTAATAAAAGAGCTGTAAAAATACCTGTAAGAGTATTTACAGTAATAGCACCTTCATCTAACAAGAAACCAAACATGGTATCTTTTATTATAAATTTATTTTATTTTCGTTTTTTAATTAATTTTAATTTAATTTAATATTATAAAATTAAAATTAAAATTAATGGCCGATAAACCAGAATTTGTTTTATTTATGATAAATGGGGATCAGTTTTGTAATAATTTTATTACAAAACTTAAAACAAAACCAGAACTATTAAAAAAATTTAATATTGTTGATATCAATAAAATTCCAGCAATACCAGATGAAGTTGAAGAAGTTCCTGCTATATACGATGGAAAAAAAATATATGCAGGAACAGAAGCTTTTTCATGGCTAAGTGATAAAATGATGGATTTTTTATCAGCTGCAAATGATGGTATGATGTATTCATTTATAAATGGACAAGAAGAACAGGTATTTGGAAATTATTCACTTTTAGATCAAAAGAATGGTTCATATGGAATGAGTCCAGAAAATGGTGATCCAACAAGAATGACAACTTTAACAGACAATTCAAATAAAAATAATTCACTTGAATCATTAATGAACATGAGAAACCAAGAAAATATTTCAATTCCAGGTGGCTCAAAACAAAATCTTAACAAAATGTAAGATACAAAACAATTTAAAGAATAATTTAAATTTATTTTAAGCATGGAAGGTCTTATTGAAAATTCTAGTTCTTTAAAACCATCTGAATTTTCACAAACTGATATTAATGAAAATAAATGTTATACATGTAAGCCACGAGGAACTATAAAAGAACATATTATCAGTCATACCGAACATTTTACATTTAATCACGATCTTTTTAGAAGATCTTTAATTATCATAACTAGTAAAAATCATTATCATACTCTTGATGATATGCCAGACAATGTAAAATTAAGTTTATTTAATGATATCAAATTATTTGTGGAATTTTGGAATTTAAATAAAAATTACCAACTCATGCTTAATAATGGGGATTCACAAAAACATCATCATTTCCATATTAAAATGAAAATAAATACAGATATTATAAATAGAATGAGAAGAGATCATTTTACAAGAATTAATTTAGAAAAAAATTACAGTAACTAACTTAAGAAAAAATCAGTATTTTAATTACAAGTTTTTAACTTTGTCATTATGGATATTTTTAAAATGGCTAATGAAATTGCAAAAAATATGTCCCTTGATGATAAAGACAATTTAGATAATATGGATATGCAAGAAATGATTTCACACGTTACTAAAAATGTTTTCGGAATGATGAATAACCCAAATGGGCCAATGGCAGGAATGGCTGGTATGGCTAGTATGATGAACATGCCAGGTATGCCTGAAATTATTAATAAAAAAACTGAAAAAATTGAAGAAATTAAAGAAACGGAGAGTTCAGACGACGAAGAAAATTGTATTTTCGCAAAAACACCAGATATTTGTTTTGAACTAAATGTAGATCTTGAAGATTTTTATACAGGAAAAAAGAAAAAATTAAACGTAAAACGTAAAAGAATGATTGAAATAGATGGAAAACAGTCAATAATTGAAGAAAAAAAGAAACTAGTAGTTCTTATTGAAAAAGGTATGCGTGATGAACAACAAATAAGGTTTGAAGGTGAAGCCGATCAAATTCCTGGATACAAACCAGGTGATATTATAATTACTCTTATAGAAAATGAACACCCTATTTTTCAAAGAGACAATGATAATTTAATTATTATGAAAAATATAAATTTATATCAAAGTTATAATTATACATTTGACATAAAACATTTAGATTCTATTATTTATAGAATTTCTAGCGTGCAAAATGAAGCATTACATTTAAATAATTCTATAAGAAAATTGTCAAACTTAGGAATGCCTTCATATAAATCAAATGGTATGTATGGAGATCTTTTTATAAGATTTAACTTAGTTCTTCCAAAAACTATGAATGACACACAACTTGAACAATTAAATAATATTTTTAAAAATGATCATTTGTTTTTAGAAAATAAACTTGAAGAAAGTTTTAATAAATCACTATTACTTGAAAATGTGAGTGATACTGATTTAGAAGATCTTTATTCTGAGGAAGAATCTGATGAATCTGATGATTCTGACGATTCCGAAGAATCTGGTGAATCTGATGAATCTGAAGATTCTGAATGTTCTGAAGAAGAATCAGAACTTTCAGATGATTCCGAAAGTTCTGAAGAACCTGTAGTAAAAAAAATGTCTTTACATAAGAAATAAAATTGAATAAATTCAGTCTCTGGGTCTGTAATTTGATTATTAAAATTATCAATATACTCATTAGCACATTTTAAACAATTTACTATATTTCTAAAATTTTTTAAATTAAAATTAAAATTATTTAAACTTTTTATTAAATTTGTTCTTTTTTCAATAAATTTATTAAAAATTTCATTTTCATAGTTCAATATTTTAGAAAGATTTGTTTGATCCATTTAAAAGCTTTTACTAAAAGCGTTTAAATGTTTAAACATATTTCAGTAATTGTAATTGTTGGTTTTATATCTTATTTTTTATTTTTTTGTATTTTAAAAAATGATTATAAAAATTTCAAAAGTTTTTATTTTAAAGATGGTGTGGTAAAATACCCATTAAATTTTAGCATAAAAAATACAAATTGTGTTAATTTTGAAAAAATAAAAAACATGGACAACTTTATTTTTTATTCAAAGGAACCTGTTGATTGTGAAAATTTTATCTACGATAAAGTTAATGAAAATTATTACTTAATAGAACCAGGATATTATTACTACATCAATAAATTAAAATCAAATATAATTTTAAATTATAATCCAAACGCTCTAATTTTTTATTTAAAAATTTAAAATTTAATTAAAAAAATAAAATAAAGGCTTAATTTAAATGTTTAATCAAAAAGTAAATGGTTTTTTATCAGAAAACCCAGATTATCTTAATAAATCTATTGGAACACCGTATGTAAATCCAGTTGATATCCATAACTGTGGAACAAATGTTTTAAAATATAATAAAGCAAAATCTCGCCTTGGATTACAAACATGGTGTTCTCCAAATGTAGCTGTAGAATCATTTGCAATGAGACCTATTACAAATAGCCGTGAATATTTTGAAAGCATAAAAAAATATCTTGCAAATGTTGTTTATACAGATTCTATAAATCTTAAACAAAGTCAATTAAAAACAGAACAATACACTTTTTACGATGATTATGGAATAGAACCTAATAGTTCATTTGTACAAGCAATTGAACTAAATGTTACTGAATATTTAACTTATATTATGAGAGAATCATCTGATAAAGTAGATATATTTAAAAATTATAATCCTTTAGGAGAAGGTTTAGTTATTAATGACATGGATATAAAAACATTTATATCAACGAGTAATAAAAATCATTTTTTACATAAAGTAGTTTTTGCAGCAGTTAATACAACAAGATACAACACTGTTTCTTTTAAAGCTGAAATTTACCAAGATACAGAACCTATGATTGGTAAATGGAATTCTGAAATTACTAAAATTGCAAATAGCAAAGATGTTTCTTTATCAGGTGGTAACGATTCAAATTCAAACATATACATTTCATTTATTGATTTATTAAATAATACAACATGTGTAGTTGGACAAGAATCAGAATGTGAATTTAAAGGACGTAATATTAGCAATCTTAATAATAAAATGATGCTTTCAAATTTAATAAATCAAAATGATTATGAAGCTGTTAAAGATGTTTCTTGGTTAAATTATCCAGGACTAGGCGATACTACTTATAACCAAAATGGAGACTACGATACAAATGGAAATTTAAAAATAGTTGATGTAGGTCCATCAAATTTTGATAATTTATTGAATTCATTTTTAAAGTAAAATAAATTTATTTAAAAAATTAAACTTTAAATTAAAAAAAAAGAAATGGAAACTAACTTTTATGGAAGACTTGAATTAATTATTGGAAACATGTTTAGTGGAAAAAGTACTGAATTAATTAGAAGAATAAATAGACAAAAATCAATAACTAAAAAAATTTTAATTATTAATTATATAGATGATAATAGATATTCTTCAAATTCTGTAGCAACACATGATCAAGTAAAAATAAATTGTTTAAAATTAAAAAAATTATCTGATTTAAATGATAATTTCGTAAAAGATTATGATTGTTTTTTTATAGATGAAGGACAGTTTTTTTCAGATCTTTATTCATTTGTTAAAGATCTAGTAGAAATCCATAAAAAACATGTGGTTGTTTCAGGTTTGGACGGAGATTCCGATAGAAACGCTTTTGGAGAAATTATTAAACTTATTCCAATATGTGACAAAGTTGATAAACTTAATGCATATTGCAAAAAATGTAATGATGGTACTGTAGCACCATTTACTAAACGTACCATTCAACGTATATCAGTTGTAGATATAGGTGGGTTTGATAAATATATTCCTGTTTGTAGAAAACATTTTAACCTTTAACTTTAATTCTACCTCCTTTAATAATAAGTGTTTTACCTGGACCAGGTTTATTTTTTATTTTTTTTAATTTTCCAAAACTTGTACAAGTTCCTCCATAGGAGGAACGTTGCAACGTTTTTGATTTTCCAAAACTTGTACCAAAACTTTCACTTTTTACAGGTTTATAAACCTCACTTGAATTTATAAAAAGATTATTATTACTTCCTTTGAAAGCCCTAGGTTGTTCATTTTGTCTTGCTCCAGCAGTTGTATCAATTAATAATGTATTTTTTGATAAAGGTGTCTGTCCAATTTGTTGGTATAAACTATTACCAAATGATGAATTTTTCATTTTTAATTGTTGTTCTAATTCTTTAATTTTTTCTTTCCATACAGGTACCAATTTTTCGTAATTTGTTGAATATTGATTAAACTGGTTACATGATAATCCTCCTAAATTTGGGTTAGGAGCATTTCCTCCACATCTTACAAGTATTCCTTTTTTAAAAGATTCGTTATTTATATAATGTTTATAAGTAATTATTTCTAAAATTATTTTTTTATTTTCTCTGGTTAATCTTTTTTTACCAAAAGAAGTTATTTGGGGATTTGCACTGTCATAAATCATGCCCTTAGTATAAGTAATTGGATTGACATTACCTGATGCACTTGGAACTTGATCAGATACATTACATTTTTGATTTAATGAAAGTGTTGTATCAAGATCTCCTCCTGGACGAGCCATTCTTATATCATTAAAATAATTATTTGAATAAATCTTGTCAGTGTTACCTGGTCCAAATTCTCTTCCAAGTGTTCCTGAAAGTAATGGATTACCCCAAGTTTTTGTTACTTGCGTATTAAAATTATCAGTTACTTGAAAAGGTTTATTATCCGGAAAATTTTTTCCATATTTTGCTAGAGTATTTATTTCAGGTATAGCGTTTCCAAATCCTGAACGCCTCTTTTCTAATAAATCATTTAATTTAATTTTACCTTTTCCATCTATAAGTCCGGTTTTTAAATACCCTTTTCCATTACCAGTAGGTATATACCACATTGGTATAGCATCAATTTTTACACTCGTTTTACCAACTTTTAAATGCTTACCTATCTTAACCTTTTTATACAAATAATGACCCTTTTTAAACTTTTTCCTTAAAATGAGATCTTGTTTTGCACAATAAACGCAAGATTTTTTATCACCAAACATAATTGCATTATTTCCAAAATTATAAATCTTCATTTTAATATTACATTTATTTTTTTTTAAATTACAAAATAAAATGTAATTAAATGATAAATGGAAGATTCTGATTACGAACAAGAAAGTGAAAGTGACCGTGATGAAACAGATTCTATAAGTTCTGAAGAATCTATTGATATTGAAGGTAATGAAAAAAAACTTCAACTTTTAGAACAAAAATTTAAACTAATTGTTCGTTACAATGCTAACGCAATTGACATTGACGAATTTAGAAAGAGTTTAAAAAATGTTAATAATGAATTGGAGTCTATAGAAATTATCACAGAATATTCTGATAGTAATTTAGTAAATTTAATTTACAACTTTGTTGAATTGTTGTACAATTATTCACAAGAAATAAAAAACGGAGCTGAACCTGGTTTTCTAAGTGATCTAAATTTAAAAAAGATGTATAACTTTTTATCTGAAATTAAAAGCTTAAGTGAAAAATTAGTGAGTGAAAAAACACAAGATGAAGAACCTTTAGATTCTAGATCACTTGATGACGTATTTGAAAGTTTAATAAGAGAAGAAGAAAAATATCTTACAAAAATTCTCGTTAAAATAAATAAAACATTAAAAAAAAAAAATAACAATACCTAAAAGAAAAGATTATGATTCAGAACAAGATTTTAACGATGATTATCAAAAATTTTATAGAAAAATAGGTAAATACATTCAAGGTGAAAAAGTTAGTCAATCAATGAATGTTACAAGTATAGGTTCAACCTATGATAAATTTGAAAAAACTTTACGTGAAAAATTTTTAGAAATGAAACAATTTCACAAAGATCTTCCTATAAAAGTTTCTGAAAAAGATATACAATTTGCCAATAAGAGAATTTTACTTAAAACAATTATGATGAAGGTAGATGAAGATCAGCTTATAGAATGTGCTACACAAGTTGAAACAAATAATTTAATTTCAATTCAAAAAACTCAAAAAATTGAAATAAATCCTACTGTGATAGCAAAAATAAAAAAATATTATGAAGAAAAGAAAAAGAATGAAAATACAGGTCAAGCTGTTATTACAAAATTTTTAAGATCTCAAAATGTAGAAAAGTTTGTTAAAGAATTTAATAATGAAACTTTAATGAAAAGTCTTGAAACTGAAATTTATGTTTTAACAAAAAATAGTTTTGCAGATTACACTTCAAAAATTAATGATATCCTTTTTATATTTAAAAATTATCCAAATTTTAAAAATTTTTTACTACAATCAAAAATAAGTATAAATCAACTAGCTTTATTTGAAAAAGAACTAGCCTTTGAAGCTCTAGTAAATATTACAACTATTAAAAATAGAAGAAGTGTTATTAAACAAATCAAACAAATTTTATTAGAAAAGGGTATATACAAAAACAGGTTACTCAACAATTATAAATGCAATGTTGTTGCAAAACGACTTGAGTTACTTGTTTTAGATATAAGTGTTAATGAAAAAAATTATGATACTCTTGTAAATAAATTATTAAAATATATTGAACAAAATGTTAATATATTTCAATTAAATCTTGAAGACATTATACTTGCAATTACGTCTAAACAAGAATTTCCTTCCCAAGATTATTCTAAATTAAACATAAATGATATAAAAGCTATTATGTCTCAAATAAAATTAGATATAGATAACTTTTTAGAAAATAAAAAAGCAGTTGAAAAAGATATATTAAATTGGAAATGTCCATTACGTGTTTTAAAAGTTGATCGTGAAAAATGGGAACAAACACTCAAAACAGGTAAAATAAATGAAATTGGTAATTTTAGAAAGTTTTTATTAAAAAAATATGATCTACCTGAAGACTACCGTTTAGTAGAATTAAGAAAAAAAATATCAGTTGCTAATGATAAATATTCTGATTTGAAGGAATATTATAATCTTTTAAAACAAAAACAAGAAAAGGTTTCACCAGATATGGTTGATTATGTACCTCAAATAGAATATAAACCTATTACATTTGAACGTGATAATGTAATGATAAACGAATTAATTCAGCTTTATAAAAGAAAACTTATGATAGATTCTTTAAAACTTAATAAAAATAAACTCATAGAGTTATTTGAACTCATTGATATAAATGATTTATTATTTAAAAATAGTATTTTACAAAAAAGATTACTTGTTGATATATCAAATTTACTTCCAAGTGGTTACAACTATTTTGATTTTAATCAATACTACTACACAGCAAGTTTAGAAGCTATAAAACCATATTTAAATGAAAATTCAATTACATTTACAAATAATGAAAGTGGTCTTAAAGATTATTATGGAAATGATATTTTTAATAAACTTTACAATACTTCTTCACCTCAACAAATGTACAAAAGTTCTATTGAAAAAGAATACTATTCACTCAACGAAACTTCAAAAATTCAAGTAGTACCAGAGTATAGAAGGTTACGTATTCTTTACAATCCATACACTGGGAAATTTGGAAAAGAAGCACAAGATGGTTATGTGTTTGAAGTTGAAAAATTAAGAAAAGGACAGGATGGACAACCTATAGAAGACTTTGTTATGCACGAATCTATAGATCCCCGAACAAATCAAATGGTATATAAACGGATAAAAGTACCTATTCAAGGTAATGATCCATTTATTAAAATTCCAATATTAACAAGCAAAGCAGATGAACCAAAATTTACATGGGTTAGTGTAAAAAAGGAACAAACTGTTATGTTGGCAGGTAACCATGATACATGTTCAAGATTTGATAATAACCAAAAAGAATGTAGTACTGCAAAAGGTTTAGGTAATTCCTCTTGCGTTTTTAATGAAGAAACTAAAAAATGTAAAGCTGATTACAACACTAAATTTGGAAGATCTAAAAACTTTAAAAAATCTAAAAAATTTAAAAATTCTAAAAAATCTAAAAACTTTAAAAATTCTAAAAAATCTAAAAAGAAATAAAATTACATTAATTTAAAATAATCTTTTATTTTAAATGGACACTTTAGGTAAAAAGAAAAAACCATTTTGGGATGTAGAAGAAAATAAAGGATTTGTATCAGTAGAAGCCAAAGATGGGTTAGTATATAAAGTATGGAATGAGGGAACACCAGAATCTATACAAAAAGTTGCTAATATACTTGCAGATACCAGATATGCAGTAAATCAGCTTTTAATTTGTCTTTTTAATAATAAAGATAAATGGGAAAAGCACCCTATTGCTTATGGTATATATCATACTTTTAATATACATGCTCCTGGTAGTGATGAAAGTGTATTTACAGCTGAAGATGCTAATAATTTAATTAATAAACGTGCAGGAAAAGACCTTTTTAACTACCAAGAAATGACCCCAAATAAACATGGAATACTTGGGTTAAATAAACCAAAAGAATTAACTTATATTCCAGTTACTCTTGAAAATGGTCAAGTTAAGTATTATGAAATAGCAAAAAAACGTAGTATATTCTTAACAATTAGACCTCAATTATCTGATAATGGTGATCCTAATGTTTTTGATAAACCTAAAAATATAATAGATTTAATTATCCATGAAGCATCACATACAACTTGTAATGATACACAATGGAAAAGTGATAATCATAAAAAGCCATATCCAGAATATCACGATATGATGAAACAATTTGCAAGAGAATGTGGTATTTATAATTTATTTTTGAATTAAAATAAATTAAATTAAACTAAATTAAAATAATTTACTTTATTAAACAAATGGATAAATGTTATTTAATAATTATTGTAATATTATCGGGTTTATTTTTGTATAAAAATAAAGATAGTAAATTTACAAATACTATGCAAAGTAGTATTGTAACAACGCCAGTTGAAGAAAATATAAATAAATTAGATACAAGATACCAATTTCCAACAGTTCCACCTGTAAATCCTAATATATATAAATCGGTTATTGTAAATTCAGTTCCAGTTGAATCTGGTCTTTTTTCAAATCAAGAAATGATAGCTAATGGTTATGTACTTGGTCAAAATGAAAATAGTGAAAACGATACAAATCAATTAAATTACTCTGGTGGAACAAATCAACTTATAAAAATACCTTTACAAATGAATGATCCATTTAATGAACAATTAAGATCACAAAATATACTTATCACTCCTTATAATAAAATCAAATACAAAACAACTACAGATTAAGTTTGATTTGGAAAAAAGTGATCATATATAATATTAGAAAGTATGTACCCTTTCCTATGTCCAAATTCTTCAAATAACCAATTACTATATAATTCTTTTTTTTCTGGTAAATTATCAAGATAATTTATTAAATATTTTTTAAAGTCTGTAAATTTATTCATTTTTTCTAAAACATCTATATATATATGATATAACAAAGCGTTTGTCCCTTTTGGATATAATATATATCTCACAAAAACTGATATACTTTTTTTAGGTGTTTCTCCTAAAATAGCTATAGATGTTAAAATATTAATAAAATTTTTATTATTTAATAAATTGAAATCAATAATTTTTCTTATAAATTTTGTTAAAACTTCTGAAGTACTTGCCTTTTTTTCACATATTGAACAAATGTTTTCTAATTCTTGAAGTTTTTTAAATGGTATTTCAATTTTTTTATCTGAAATAAAATCAAAAAATTTCATAAAATGATGTCTGCCACCAGAAACTGTATCTATTATTTGTTCATTTAATTTTCTATTACCAGTGCTACACATTATTCCACAATCATAAATAAATAATTTAATATCATTACCATTTTCTATAACTTTCCAATTACCATTATGAAGATCTGCATGGAGGTAGTCATGTACAAGTACGCTACTTAAGTAAAAAAAATTCATATACATAGAAGCTAAAAGTTGTGATTGATTATTAACTTCACAGTATCTTTTTGATTGGTGATAACTCATTATTATAAAATTTTCACTAAAATTATAAATTTCAGGAACAATTATACATTCTTCATTACGAAAATTATGATGTAATTTTTGAGTATTTTTTACTTCCTGTATATAGTCAATTTGTAAATAAATATTATTTATATATTCAAGAAAAACAGAATGATATTTATTTATAAATCTTAATAAAAAACAAACAATTTTAAGAGACCATACCGTTTTATCTACATTTTCATTTATTCCAGGATGTTTTACTTTAATTGCAACAAATTGATCACTTTTTTTACAATAACATTTATAAACCTGTCCTATACTACCTGAACCAATAATACAATCTTTTCCAAAAATATAATCATCACAAATATCTTTTCCAAAATCCTTTAAATACAATTGTTTTGTAAATTTAAAATCATGGATACTACAATTTTCAAATACAAAATCAAGTTTATCTGATTTTATAAATTCTGGACAAGATGTTATAATTAATTGTAATAATTTTATAGCTAAGGGACCACAAATTGTACTACATTTTTTTATATAATTAATATTAGCTTCACAGCCATTTATATTAAATAAATAAAGACTATAAACAAATCTAATATATCTAAAAATATAAATTATCATTAAATTAATTAATTAATTTATTAATTTTTATATTTTTAAACCAAATTAATTTTTTTCAATTATTCTTTTAGCAAGACTGTATAATACAATTATATAATCCCATAAAGTATTTTGATTGTGTTGACTAAAACTATTCCAATTTAGTTGTATTTTTGAAAATAGACGATATTCATAACTACTTGTAGGCCAATATTTTGAAATATCTGATGAAAAAACAGAAACGTCCTTGTTATTTATCTGTGTTTCTAATGGTGATAAACTTGTATAAAATTTTTTAATAATTGAGTTATCAGTGTCTTCTATAATTGCTAAATTTATAGTTGTACTAATGATTTGAAGCGCTTCATCATCTTCTGGAAATACAACTACAAGATCTTTTAAAAATAATTTTAAATTTTTATAAAAAGAAGTTTCCATAATATTTAATAAAATTAATTTTCTTTTTTTTAAGTTTTATTCAACTTAAATTAAATTTTTTTTTAAAAGTCTTCAAAAATTTCATCATCCCAAAGATCTTTTATCCCTTTTAAAGTTTCTTTTATCATTTCTATAAAATCTCCAATTGTCATTTAATGTACTTTATATTTTATACTTAATAAAATAAATTTCTTTATAATATTTGTGCCTTTTGTAAAAAATTGCACAAATATTAACCTTTTCTCCAAATTGTTTTACTTGTTAAACAATTTGCACAAAAAGGCCCACTTTTTTGGGTTTTTTTTTGATTTTTTTTTACACTCTTCACAAAAACAGGGTCCGTACAAGTTGTAGCTATTCCATAATGTTGCAACGCAAACTCTTTTTGATTGCAAGGCTTTGTGTCCAAGTTCTTCATCAGGTTCGTCTAAAAATGCGTAAAAGTCCATCTAATTTATTATACTCTTATTTTTTAAATTAATTTAAATTTAAATTAAACCTTGTAACAGGTATCTCCGTCGCAAAATTTCTCTCCCAAGGACTCTTCAGACATCTTATTGACTGTAAGAGTTTTAATCTTTGCACAAGTTGAATGATAAACCGTTTCCGTAATTTGTTCATAAGGCATCTGGGGATAAGCACCATAATCACATTTAGGTAAAAAGCTAACACCCTTAAGCTGATATTGAAAGTAATCCAGTGCAGATGCAATATGACCACCTTCAGTTTCAGGATTAAACGTAATAGTACAACTCACTTGATTGTCAGCCCACCAACGTTGCATATTTGCAGCTAAACAAAGTTGTTCCCACATACTCACTTGACTTACTGTGCGAATACCTTCACCTACATCAATAGGAATTTCAACTACAACGGTTGTAGATTCACTTCCAACACAAGGTTCAACATGGTAACCAGCTGTTTGAAGAGGTTCTACAAGTGGGCTGTTGTGTGCAAGACGCATTCTACGAATGTAAAAACGAGACTCTGGAAAATGCATTCCAGGTGTTGCACCTGCAAGAAGACTTACAGTACCTGAAGGTTTAACAGATGTCATTTTAATTGACTTGGGAATACAAAACCAATCTGAATAAATAGTGTCCCAGTTTTTAACGGTATTGTATCCATCCTTGAGCCACTCATTGAGAACATGGACATTGTTCTTTGATAAAAATTGTGCAACACCCGTTACGCTGCAACCAATACGGCGGTTGCGGAGTTGAACACGGTTTGTTTCAGCACAATGTGTATTTACAAGTGTCACTGTTTTTGAATAAAGGTAGCTAAATTTAAGCGTACGTAAAAAATCTTCTTTTGATTCAGCACGGTTTAAGAAGTTTTCATTAAGGTTGCATAGCTCAGCATCTTCAAGTGACTGCTCAAGGCATGGATTACCTCCCATAACACGATAGTCTTTTTGATCGGGTGGATCGCACATCCTTGAATAATTTTTCATATTGTCTAACCAGGCAAGACCAGGTTCTCCATTAATACAAATACGTTTAGAAATTTCGGTGTAATCCATACCAAGTTCTGCAAAAATGCTATTGTTAGATGTCCAACCGTAATCCATTCTTTGCGGGTTTTTAGAATAATCTTTGAGATCCATAAATTCAGTATCACCCATTTCACCAAATGAAATAAGAGCGGTCCTTCGGAGATTACCCGAAACCACGCATTTTCCAATTAAATTCATAATATCAACAATTGTTGTTACTGTAATGGGTTTTCCAATATTTTTATTAAGTACTCCTTCAATTTGATCATGGAGATCAATAAGTGGCTGAGGCCCACTGGATACACCACCAAATGTTTTTAATTTTGCACCAATTTTACGGATCTTTGAATAATCAAAAATGGGATTAAAACCACATTGATAACTTTCAAGTAAAATTTTTAAAGATTCAACCCAACCTTCACGGGAGTCTTGAATTTGATAAAGTTGTTGTTCTAGGTCACGTTTTTGAATAACAATTGTTTCAGCACCTTTTGTATCAAAACCAATACCTACACCCAACATGGACATATCCATGGTAAAAAGAAAAGGTTTAGAAAAGTTTTTTATAAGGTCCTTTGTAGAAATAAATCCACAATTATTTAAAGAAGCACCAAGCCCCTTTTTGGTAACGATGTCTGTACCCATTGACCAGAGACCACGTCCAGGTGGGAGAAATTTCATTTCAAACATACGAGAGTACATTTCTTGAGCCGAACGTTGTGCTTGATTATCATTCCATCCAAGATTGAGTGATTCAATATGATTTTTCTGAATTGAATATGTACCTTCAATTACACGTTGAACTGTTTCAAACCATTTTTCATTTTCACCGTTTGGTTTAAGCCTTGAATAAGTCCTGAGATAAACTAGTTCTCCAAGTCCGTTAAAACCAAAAGGTGGAGTTTTGGATTTGAATTCATCAATAAAACTTTGGTCAAGATGGAAATCCATGTTTCTTTTTTTATTAATTCCAATTAATTCCTTAAATTAATTCTTTGTGAAAAGTAAAATGGATAAAAAGGTAAAAGTACCTTTAAATTTATTTACAGATAAGCGAGTACCTATACCAAACCCTGAGTATCTTTATTTAAGACAAGAATATTTAAATCTTATTGCCCAAGTACCTAATGATAATTCTCAAGAACTATTTATTGGAGGAATGCCAGTTCAAATGGAAAAAGGGAGTTTAAAACAAATCTTAAAACAAAAAGAAAATTATGCAATAACATTAAAAGTGGATGGAGAACGTTTTTTATTATTCCTTGCATCAAATGGACTAATTTATCTTATAGATCGTTCATTAACTTTTTACTATTTTATGAATGACGACTTTACAGACCGTTTAATACGATTAGATTTAAAACCATTCTTATTTGATGGAGAATTAATAAAAACAGGAAGTAATTATGAATATCTTATATTTGATGTCTTATTTTACAACAACGAGTCATTTATTCATCAAACTTATGATATACGCTACGAACTTTGTAAATTTGCAAATGAAAATGTTTTTAAAGAATATTTTGAACAAGAAACTGAAAAAATAACTGTAGGTGTTAAACAATGGTTTAGTATAGACACTTTAAAAAAAACAAGTAATATTTACAAATTTATTGCAGACACCACTAACACTTCCCGCAAAGTTAAGTTAAAAGCAGATGGACTTATTTTACAATGTATTGACCAACCTTATGTACCATTTGGTCCTTGGAATAAATACAACAACATTCAATTTAAATGGAAACCAAGTGATCAATTGACACTGGATTTTAAAATAAAAGCAATTTCAAATCATGAATGGCATTTATACACAAGAACGGGACAACCATATAATATAAATCAAAATGAAGGTGATCCATTACCAGCTACATGCATCCCAACTGATACTCAAAATTTAAAATTCCATGACGGTGACATTGTAGAATTTCAATTTAAAAAAACAGGAAATCCCAATCAAAATTTATTTACACCCCTCCGTTTGCGTAATGAAAAAGAAGCAAATAGTCTAGCAACAATTATGAGCACAATGAATGTAATACAAAACCCTTTTACACTTGATACATTAAGAGAACCATTAAATTATCTTGAAACTCAAAACCCCAAGGACTTTAAAAAATATCTTAATATATTTTCTCAAAGTGATCTTATATTATGCATTTTACCAGATTTTTTTACAAAACAAGAAAAAAAAGAAATTCAAAAAGTGTATAGTTCTTTTCAAAAACAACCAGAAACAGCCGAACTTGAATTTAGAATTTATAAAATAGGTAAAGCAAGTAAGACACTTGATAAATTTACTTTTTACTATCTACGAGACTACTTGTTAAAAAATTTTAAACACACTCTCACAGAAACCATAGATATAACCGAAAATAAACCAACAAAATTAAATAAGCATAGAAGTACTTACAACAATTTAATAAAAGATATTATGGAAGGTAATAGTATAATTAATGAGTATAAAGAAAAAGTAACAAATTACATATTTGAACCCGAAAATGTTTCAAATAAACTGTACAATAATTTAGGATTTAAATTGGACCTCTCTATTGAAGTTGAAACAGCTAAGGTTATAAAATTACGTTCGCAATTTGCAGGTAAAATAGTAAATAATCAAATTAGAGTTAAAACAAGACATTCATTTAGTATAAATAAATTATGGCGCGTTGATCTTACAAAAGTTATTAGTGGTTACGACCTTGCTTCGTTACAAGATAAAAATGAAAGTTTTGAATGTGAATGTGAATTTATAGGAGAAACTGAAACTCCTTTTGAAGTTTTTATAAAATCCATGGATTCCCTTTTTAAATTAATTGTTTATTTTAGCAATTATAATTAAAATAAAAATTAAAATAAATTATTTAATTACATGGATCCTTTTAATCCTTTTGCTAATTATGCACCATCAACAGGGGGACCTCCACCTAAATACGACCCACCTAAATATGCACCATCAACAGGGGGACCTCCACTTAAATATGCACCAAGAGGTGCTGAAATAATTAGAGAATATGATAATATTAGAAAACAAGCTAATTATCTAAGATTACAACAAGAACGTGAAAGGAGATTGATGTTACCTGATCAAGATGATTTTGATAATTATATTATTGAACAAATGAAACTCCCTATTTTTGTACAAACTTTAAACCCAAACGCTGTACCATTTAATCCACGTAATTATAATTTTGGTTCAAAAAAGAAAAAAAAATCTTTAAAATCTTTAAAATCTTTAAAATCTCTTTATGCAGATTTACGTAATCTTTAACTTGTTAAACTTTTAAAAGGAAGCAACAAATTGTTGCTTTATCGTTTTACAGAGTAAAACTTTTAATATGTTGTAAAACATTTATAATATCTGAATAGTCATTTATGTGACTACCAACTTTTTGAATCGGTATTAATGGTTTATTATTATTTATTAACCCATTACTATTTGTATTAACTTGAAAAAGCACAATTTCACCATTTTCCAACTTATTTTTAGTAACAAACGCAACTGGTATTTCAATACTTGTTTGAGGGTCTTTAACTTTTTGTCGCTGTGGAAGTAACATTTCAGGTATTTCTTTTGAATTGTACATAACTTTCCACCTATTTGATTTTAACGGAACTACATTTAAAGTTAAATAATAATCTTCAATTACACGGGTATATATTTTAACTGTTTTATTTATCTCACCAGGTGTATAAACACTTGTTTTGGGTATAAAAATAATAAATGAATCAGGTTCTGTTAAATTTTCAATGGAGTCTTCAAAATTTGTACTAAATGTTATACTACTTGGTTGATCTACTAATTCAAGACAGTACATAAGTGTATCAAATCTTCTTTTAAATGGTTGTTTGGTTATGTCTTGATTATTAAAAGAAAGTATATCAAATGGATAAAATATTTCATCATTTTCATCAAGAAATCCATCCAAAGTAGTACCATTTAATTTAGTAATAAAAAGATCTGTAACAGCTGTTTGATAATCTGTATTAACAAAAAAACCTTTACCTGTTTTATCAAATTGTAAAAAGGTTCTTATACAGCCATTGGGAATACTTACCATTAAATCTACAAATTTAGGTAGAACGTCAATATATGTCAATTTTTCAAATTGAAAAGTATTTTTAACTTGGCTTTTAGCAAATGGACTTTTCTTACCGATGTATCCATGTTCTTCCATAAAATCAAGTAATTGGTCTTGTGTTAAGTCTTCTAGTCCATTAAATCTTCTTGATTGAACTGTTTTAGTACCAGGAATAAAAACTGCAGAAAGTTTGTCAGGATCTTCAACTTCTTTGTATCCATGACGGTAAAGATCTTCAATGTATTTTTTAGAATCTTTACCGGAGTCCTTGATTTTATAACAACAAGGTTCATATAAACCATCTGGACGTTTTTTACCTTCTGGACGGACGTAGTACCCTTTCATTGGACAAGTTCCATAAAAAGAATATGGTTCAGGTCTAAGTTCTCTACCTTTACGATTTTGACAAACCTTGGGTTGGCCTCCATCAACCATATTAAGAATACCTTTTCTTTCAGGTTGAGTTTCACTCACAATAACTGGATAATTAGTTTCACTTGCATTTTCAATAAGTATTTCAAATAATTGTTTTAAAAATTTATAAACTTTTTTGAGTATTTCAAGAGTCAATGGATTTTTACTTTTCTCTAAAAAACTTTTATCAAGATAAGACAATCTTAATTGTACAGCTCCTTTTTTATAAATTAAAATACCAACTTTAAAAATTGATTCAATTATTAAATCAAATTGTATAAAGGGATTTGTTGCTTTATTGGAACGACTTTTAATTTCACCTGAATTATATCTGTAATTTTGTACTTGGTATTTTTCACCAGCAATAACAAAAAATGTTTGAGACCCCTTTTTTTGTTTAAATAAAGGAGTATGCCATAAATTAAGATCAATGGTTTTTAAGTTTATGTACAAACTTGTTTGATCCTTTGGATATAAATTAAATTGTACAAGCATTAAATAAGTGTAACTAATTGAAGGGTCGTATTTAAAAATACTTGAAGCATATTCACTTTCATTGAGTGCTCCAGTTTCATTAATTTTTTTAAAAAGAGAGCTTATAAAACTAGGTTCATCAAAACTTGCTGAAATAATATTTATAACACCGTTTTTACCAATTTTTATAATACAATTTGTTTTATTTGCATTTTGATAGACAATTTCAACGTTATCGGAAAATCTTTGATTTTTAACACTTGTAGAAACAATTTTTTTTTGACCTCTTTTTTTAACAATAAGTTTATAACTTGTACCTGCGACTTTTTTAAACTTTTCTTCACCTTCTTCTGTTAAATAAAGACTTGATTCAAAAGGTTTTACACATTCATTTAGATGATAATCTGGACCTATTTGCTCGCATTGAATACATTCAAAAAATAAAGGAATAGGTCCTTTAGGAGGATCATTAAAAGTGTATTCTGGAATACTTTGATAATAACTTTTTGAAATAAACGAAGAGTCTAATTTAAAACGTTGCACTAATTGTTTTAAATTTAAAAAATTATATTTACTTTTTACATTTGCACCTTTTAATTGATCAACATTATTTAAAATTTGACTATATGTCAAGGGTTTTAAACTACTTAATTCCATTTAACTTAATAATTTATTTTTAAATTTAAATAAATTTAATTAACAAATGGTTAAAAGAAAACTTAAATTTGGAAACTTTAATTTAAATTTTTCTAAAAAAATGTTACTTATAACAGGAGGTCTTATATTTGTAATAATTATAGTTTTTTTAATATTTTTATTAAAACCATCTAGTTCTTCACCTGGTTCTGGTGCAGGCACAGCTCCTGGTACAGGTTCTCAGTCAGGTCAAAATCCATCAACTGATAAAAAAGAAACATTTGCAAAATTAGATAAATCTAATCAATTATATTACTCTAAATCTACAAGTGTAATATACCCAACAATACGGTGGATACCAGTCCCACCTCCAATTGGCTTAACATCCTTTTCACAAATTATTCAAATGCAAAATGGATCTTATGCATTATTAGGATCTGATAATAAAATTTATATTACACCAAGTTTAATTAACCCGACATGGTCTGTTTATGGTAATTTTACATTTAAAAATGTTACAGATAATTTATCTTTAACATTAACAAAAATTTATAATTTTAAAGGAGATGATTCAGGATATTTAGTAGCAATAGGTATAGCTGCAGATGGTAGCTCGTATATAGTATTTACGGATCTTAAGAATTTAAATCCTACAACTTTTCTTTTTATAGTAGTGAATAATAGTTCTTCAGATCCGTTTATTAATCCAATTGATATTTATCAAATAAATGACAATAGTTACATAATTACAAACAAAACGGGTGATATTTTTACAAATAATATTAATTTCAGTACAATCTTCATTACAGCTAATATCTCAATTTTAAAAAATTTATCAAATTTTATCCAAGACTCAAACGATAAAATTACAATGATTGATACTATCACAACAGGATTAGTACAAACAAATGCTACAGGTGTGAAAACTGTTATTTCTGGAAATAATATTAAGAATTTTATTCTACTTAAAACAGGCCAATTACTTGCAGTTTATAATGATAATAAAGTAGGTATATCATCAACAGATTATACTGTTTGGAATGATGTACCAGGTGATAATGCAAGTCAAATTATTCAAGTAAATTAAATTAAACTTTAAACTTTTTACTTTAAAATAAAATAAAAGTCTAAATTAAGTTTAAAATATAATGGTACAGTTTTGGTTAGATGATGTTAAAACTCTTTTAAACCCGGATAATTTTGATTTAAATAATCTAAATCCAACAGATAAAAAGATTAAAATTTTAAATATAATTGCACTAGCCAGTTTGGTAGCTGGTTTATACATGTGTTATCGTAAAAAAGATCCTAAATATTTTTTAATGAGTGTTGGAGTAATGAGTTTTACAATATTTCTTAAACCGCAAAATGGTAATGATAGTTTTTCCAAAGTGTCTTCACAATTTACAAAAATTGAAAGTGCTTTAAGTAATTCATTTGATACAGGTGCTTATTTAGTTAAAAATGCTAACGGAGATGACCAGAGTGGTCTTAATAATATTTTATATATAAATCAATCTACTAATATTAACAAAGGTGACATAATAGCTTTAAGTGTTAATAATGTAACATTAGAAACAAATATTGTAAGTGATGTAAAATTCACAACAAATGAAAATCTACCTGTTTTAATACTTCTTAACCCCCTTAAGAATAATTATCCAAAATCTACAACAAAAATATTAAAAGTGAGTGATAATTCTCCTGGTGAAATACCACCACCCAATGGTAATATAAGTATTCAAAATGCTCAAAATGTAGATACAAATGATCCATTACAAATGGCTGCACAAAACTTCCCTAAATTTAATTTACCAAATCAAAGTAAAAATGATTGGAATTTAGAACAATCTACTATAATACCCAATCAAGTAAATCCATACACTTATCAAGGACAACCTTATGGTAATTTAAAAGCTAGATTATCAGATGTAAATAATCCTATGGGTACAATAAATGTTACAGAATACGACTCACCTCCTACAATGTATGGAACAGTTAATGTTGGAGACTATACAAATGGAGTTCTTAATGACAATATCATGACTTCAAACCAAGAAGCTACAGTTAGCCAACGTGTAGATGATCTTTTATTCCATAGAGGTAATTCACAAATGATGTTTAGCCCAATGCCTGTAGATACTCTACCAGATAATCAAGATGCTTTTGCAAACTGGGTTTATAACAGTCCTACAAATTTGGTAAATGTTAAGTATGCAAGTATATTTGTAAATGAACCAGAAAAGTATAAAGCAATAGCACGACTGGCCAAGGCAACGGGTACAGAAAATGGTGGAGGACGTTAATAAAATTTAATTTTAAAATAATAAAATTTAATTTAAAAAGTTTTAAAAAATAAAATAAATGTTTTTATTAAAACCTTTTAAATTAAAATGAATACTCTTACCCAAGCTCCATTAGTAGATGCTGGGTCAAAAAAATTAAGATACTATGACCAAGACACAATACGTGATCCATATGCTCAAATTTCAAATGCAGGTTTTACACCTATAGGAAATCTTAAGACTTATGGAGTTGCAAATATGTATGATCGCAGCGAACCAACTAATCTCCGTGATCTTCGCGAGCTCTATACGGTTCCTTATAACACTACACCATTTTTAGGAACAAATACAACAAGTATTAAGTATGTAGATGACGATTCAACCAAACTTAGATATCCTGTTTTCCAAAACCGTAAATCAGCTATTGATGTTTCACAGATTACATCATACCCTGCACAAGTTTTTGTTGCCAACCCAGGTGTATCTGAACAATTAAATAATTATTATCAACAAGCAACAACTATTAACTTACCAGGTCAAGAAGACTATCAAAAATTTCCCAATAACCTTGACCCAAGTAGTATAATGTTAGGACAAAAGAATTATGGACTTGAAAATTCCAGGTACATGAATCGCTGGGACGTTGTTGATCCAAGAGTTGTACAAAATGTTGATAACATCGTTATGAATGTTAAAGATTCAGATGGTCATAAAATTAGTTTATTTTCATGTGGTATTAGCTCACGCAATGAACTTAGAAATTATGTTGAAACTAATAATTGTTAATCATCGTCTTCATCTCTTTTCTGACTTTTTTTTACATATTCATCAATCTGTTTATGTGTTTTTGGATGATATACTTTTAAATAATTTTCAAGTTCATTTGTAATTTCATCTAATACAGGTCCGTGACTAGCAATTCTTGCGGCCACTAAATTTTCAAAAGTTTTAAATTGACGATCAGAATAATTTGCAGTTTCTGGTAACTTTCTAAGTACTGTATCTAAATCTTTTCCTATTATATTAATTTGTTTTTTATCATAATCACTTAATTTATTATAAGCTTTTTCTAGACGTCCATGAAGTTGCCCATTTTTATATGCACTGTATCCTAAAAGACTAAAAAATATTATTTTATATTTATTATTCCATATTTTTTTACCTGTATTTTTAAGAGTATTAATTATTTTTTTATTACCAAAGTTAGTTAGTCTATGAGTTAAAGGAGTTGTTTCAGGCTCTTCTTCATCATCCATGTAATCCTCAACATGAAATTCGCCTGGTTTTTTATATTTTACTAATGCTCTTATTTTATTCATTTCTGCCATTTGAGTTCTATTATTTGGACCAGTATTTCTTTTATCATAATCTCTTTCATATTTTTGTGAAGCCTTATATATAACATAATATCCCCCAACCGTTCCTACAACCCAAAATAATCCATTACGTAACCTTATTAAAAATTTTTTCTTATTTTTACTACCAAAACGGGGTACATTTGGATTTTGGTTTTGATCTGGAAAATTAAGTCTTCTTCTAACTCTTCTCTGTGGAGGTGGAGGTGGAGGTGGTTCAGGAATTCCATATTTTTCATAAATATTACCACTTCCAACTTGTTCTTTTCCAAAACTTGATTTAAAATTATTAAAATTTTTTAAATATTTTAAATCTTTTTTCATTTGACTAATTGAACGCATTTAATTTTAATTTAAAATAATATATTATATTTATTTAAATTAAAATGGAAATAAATACCCAAAATTTCCCACCCACAAGTGTAAATAATACACTTGAAAGTAACCAAGGCCCTTTAGGAACACATTTTCGTAGTTACCAACTTAATGCTGCTATAAATAATTATCTTTTAGACCCTTTCCAGTATTCTATAACAAAATTTGATTACTATTTACCAAATGGTAAATCAACTTCTCAACCAACTTCAGACCAAGGTCTTGTTTATCGTGATGTAAAATTTGATACACTTCTACCTACATTTACAGCAGTTAAAAAGTCAGTAAATGATTTTCCAGCACAAGATTATCACCGTTTTTTAGCAAATGACGGATATTTTAATCCAAACGCAGGTACAAATAATACAGATCTTTGGTATTATGGAGCTAAAAAAGAAAACAGTAATGTAGGTGGAGCTGCATTAAATGTCCAAGAAGTAAAACATATTATATTTCCAGAATCCCAAAGAGGTGGAACGGATTCTAAAAATCTTGCTAAATATTCATGGACATCTAAATATAAAACTCCAGATAATAGTTCTTGGGAATCATTTAATTACCAAACTGTTAATAATAATGAAAATTGTAATTTCTTTAATTACAACGATAGATACAATTCTGGTTATAAAACTGACTTTAATAAGGCTTATCAATTTGATTCTAATTATACTAGAAATATAGGAATTTCTGCTCCAGAAGCAGGATCCATGCCTTATGCACCTGGAACAAGTACTTAATTAAAATAATTTTAAAATAAAAGTTAATATTAACAAACTCTTTTAAATGTGGTCAAAAACAGAAACAAGAGTAAGTATTGCAAGTTTAATATTATCATTAATACAAACTATTATAGCAATTGCGGGATTTTATTATGTTTATAAATATAGACACCACCTTAAACGTAAAATTACAACCCATAATAATGAAAATAATATACCAAAATAAAAAAGTTTTAAAAATAAAATAAAAAAGTTTTAAAAATAAAATAAACGTTTAAATTAAATGTCTAAAAATTTTCATTTTGGTATGAATAAAGAAAAGTTATTAAGTACAATAAAATTTGTGAGTTCTGTAATACCATCTATTTTTATACTTGTAATTAGTTACTTACTTTATAAAAATAAAGATAATATTAAAAAAGTTGCAAATAAATTAATAGATGATGCAGATAAAATAGTAGCAGACGCAGATCAAATTACAAAGGATGCAGCTCAAATTACAAATGACGCTAATGGTATTACAGTGGACGCTAACGGCATTACAGCAGATGTTAATGGCGCTACAGCGGGTGGCAGAGTTAGAATTGGATTTCCTGGGGCATAAAAAGTTTAAATAAAAAGGTAAAAAAAATAAATACTTAAATTAAATGTCAAGAAAATCTCTTTTTGGTGTCACTAAGGAATTTGTAATAAGTATAATAACATTGGTATCGTCTCTAGTACCAACTATTTTTATACTTGTAGGTAGTTATTTACTTTATAAAAATAAAGATACCATTAAAAAGGCTATAGAAAAAGCTAAAGGTGATGTAAATAAAACGACAAATAATTTAAATAAAACGACAAATGATCTAAATACAGTTAGAAATACAACAAATCAAACCAATAATATACAATAAATTAAATTTAAAAATAAAATAAAGAATATAATAAAAGGCTTTAAATGTCCAGAAAATTTCTTTTTGGCGATTCTAAAAAAAAAGTAATAATAGGTGTAATAGGATTAATAGCAATTACATTTTTAGTTTTAGGTTTTTATTTTATTTATAAATTTTTACAACAATATGAACTACTTAATGGTTCAGGTAATGTATCTTATTTAACACAATTAAATGACAATACTTACTTCATTATAGGAAATGATTCTAAACTTTATACAAGTAAAGATTTAAAAACATTAACAGTTGTACAAGGGCCACCAGGTGAAGCACCTCGTCAAATTTTACAATCACTTGATAATGCATACTTATTATGTTTAACAACAGCTGGAAATCTTTATTATACAACAAGTTTATCAACACCAACTTGGACATTATCACCTTTATCTACTGGTCTATCATTTGTTTCACAATATACTTTCAATAATATAAATGTGTATATATGTATTTCAAATACACCTGGTCCAAGTTCTTCTTATATATACACAAGACTTGATATAACAAGTGGTCAATGGGCTTATTTAGAGAATCCTTTAGGAAGTGGTTTAATTCCAAAAAGTATATATTTTGTATCAAATAATAATAATTCAGTACAATTTCCAGTTTTAGTAACTACGGTAGGTAAAGCGTATGTCCCAAAAGGTTATGATACAAACAAACAAGGATATATGAACTTTAGTACAGGTGGTTGGGTAGATATAGGAGGTACAACGACAACAGGTATTAATGAATATTTATTATACCCAAAAACCAATATAGACAATTATGTTTTTTCAGTTTTAAGTAACGGTAATGTAGAATATACAAATACTAAAGATACACTCTACGGACAACCAAAATGGTCAAAAACTACCTTTCCTGCAGGTGTTTTAGCTAAACATCTTTTATTAGATAATAATAATAAATTTTTAATGGTTACCACAAAAGGAAATGTATATAAAGTTAAATTTTTTTATTTTTAAAATAATTTCTTGTATTAAAGTAAAAAATGTTTTTATTTAGAAGGACAAAAGAAAGTTTTGAACCAACTTATTTAGATTCTGAACAGTATTATAAACAAGTACAAGATCAAACAAGTCAGGATCAAATAAATGCTTTTAATCCAACGCAAAAGATTTCTTCTAATTTAGGAAGTTTTTTATCTGGTTATAATAACAAATTTGTAAATGGTGGTAATTTTAGACAAAACGAATATCCATTAAATGATACTCCACAAACAAGCCAACAAGAATTTATAAAAACTAATAACCTTTATAACAATAAAACAATCAATGGAATTCCTTTAAAAGACTATTACGACACTTATACAAAAAAAGTACTTAGTGAAGGAACATGGTTTTTAAATAAAGATATGCCACAAGACACAAAACAATACCTTCCAGAAGATGCTCAGGTACAGCAAAAAATGGAAATATTTACAGGTCTTCGTCAAGAACGCGATCGTCAAAATTTAGGAGTTCCTACTAAAACAGAAACCCTCAATTTATTTACACCGTCTGAACGAACAACTGGTTATGGATATCAATATGGAAATGGGTCTGGTCCAGGTTTATCCATTACCCGTCAAAAAGAATATGAAGATCTTAAACAAACAATGAAACTGAAAACAAATGAACAACCATTTGAAAAGATCCAAGTTGGTCGTGGTATAGCAATAAATGCAGAAGTCCCGGCTGCAGGTGGATTTCAACAATACACACGAATTATGCCTGATAATATATCAGAATATAAAGCCAATCAATTACCAGGTATGGTTGCAGGTGGTAAATGGTTATATTCTAATGGTCCAACATCTCAACAACCTGTTGTTAAAAATAGACCAGACAAATTTTATGGTATGTGCCAACACGAGCCAATGGCTGGAAGATCTACAGTCACTGCTGAAATGACACGTCCAGACTATGCAGTTTCACTTAAGAATCAAAACAGGTCATTTATCAATTATGGATATGGTGTTCCATTAAACCCTACACTTGATAAATTTCTTACAACCTAAAAAATAAAATAAAAATAAAATAAAAATAAAATAAAAATAAATGTTTTAATAAAATGGTTAAAAGAAAATCTAAATTTGGAATTTTTAACTTAAATCTTTCTAAGAAAACTAAAATATTTATAGGAGCTGGTATAGTAATAGTAAGTGTAAGTTTAATATTGTATTTTATTTTTAAGAAAGAACCCCCACCACCAGGTGGTAGTGGTAGTGGTAGTGGTAGTGGTGATGGTGGTGGTGGTGGTGGTGGTGGTGGTGGTGGTGGTGGTGGTGGTGGTGGTAGTGGTAGTGGTGGTGGTGGATCAACGCCACCACCACCTACAAATTCAGGATTTGCTTATATAGGACCCGATTATAAAGGTTATAATTCAACTAATGTAAAAGGTCCATATAATATTTTATCAAATTCATTAAATTGGTCACAATTAATTCAATTAAATGATTATTCATTTGTAGTTATTACAAATGATGGTAAAGGCTATACTCTAAGTGATATAACTGCAACACCTAAAGCTATTCCAAATTCAAGTGGTTGGCAAAGAATAATTCAATTAAAAGACAATTCATTTGTACTTATAGCAAATAGCGGTATAGGTTATACTCTAACTGATATAAATGCAGAACCTGTAGCTATTCAAGATGCAACTGGTTGGCAAAGAATAATTCAATTAAAAGACAATTCATTTGTACTTATAGCAAATTCTAACAAAGGCTATACTCTAACTAATATAAATACAATACCTAAAGATATTCCAAACGCAACTGGTTGGATAAATTTAATACAATTAAAAGACGGTTCATTTGTAGTTATAATTATTCCCATTTCATCTCAGGATATGTTATTTAAATTAAGTAGTATTAATGGATCACTGACAGCATTTACTAATCAAATTGGTTTGACTGATAATTTTCTTGAATTAAAAGACGGTACATTTGTTGCTACAGGAGGTCAGGCCATCACTTTTGGTATTTTTACTTCAACTACTCTTGATGGAACATGGACAGTTGCACCTAATACAATTAACGTTGGAACGAATCTTATAGAATACTTATATTAAATTTTAATTCGTTTAAGATCTTGATATTTTTTAATTGTACAATTTAAAAAATGGAAAATTATTTATTAGAATCTTACAATCTTGATAATGTTGTTTTTACAAAACCTAAAAAATACACTGATTACCTTGTATCCAAAGTCAAATACAATGTTGAAGACGATTTTATTATACAGTTTCCTAAAATGGTAATTAGTGAAGACCCCTCTGAAAAGAATATTGAATTGGAATTTAAAAGTATTAAGGGTTACAATAAGGAAATGTATAATTTTTTAAGAAAAATTGACCAATTTACAATTAATAAAGTTCAGCAAAGTTCTCAAGAATGGTTTGATAAAGAAATCCCAATTGAATCTGTAAAAAAGATGTATAATTCATTTATTAAAGCTCCACGAACAAGTGAAAGTAAAAGTAATATTAATATAGGCATTAAAAAGAGTAAAAATTTAACAAGTTTGTTTCTTGACCGTAAGGGTAATGAAATAGAATATTCTAAATTTAAGAGTAATGAAATTGTAGAATGTATTGCACAATTCAAGTATATATTTTTTTCTAAAGACACATGTTTTCCAGTATGGGAATTAATTTCTGCAAAACTCCATAACAAAATTGAAAAAGTTCCTAGATTTGGATTTGTAGATGATCCAGATGATCATCAAAAAGTTGAATCTGATGATGAAGATCTTGACAATATCAATTTTTTTTAAAATTTTTTAATTTCTTTTAAATAAAATTAATTAAAAACGTTTTTTATCGTTAAATAAAATAAAAGTTTTAATTATAAATAAAAAGTTTGTAAAATGATGGGATCTAATGCAGCTGATCTAAATACGGTAAATCGCTATACTTCAGGTCCATCGTTAGGAGCAGCAAATGACCTTGAAAATTACCAAGACTCCATTGTAATGAATACAGGTAGCAGTGTAGAAGACATTAACAAAACAGGTGCAAGATATTATCTTAATCTTCAAAACTATCTTAATCCAAGCATAGACAATCTTGAACTTGCTCAAAATATTTCAGCACGTCCAATTTATGCAGGTGTTCCTCTTCCAGGAGCTACAAGTTTTTACAAAAATGGTCTTGGAGATGGATTCACAGATAATCTTGGACATCTTGGAGGTAATGAATTTCCAGCAGTTTCTTACAAAAATGACCGTGCTGAACAACTAAGTCAATGTGCAAAAGATCTTCCAATGTTTGCAGCAAGCAGTCTTCTTCCAAAACCATCTGTAAATGCTGACAATAATGCACTTTCACAAAGTGCTGCACGCGCTCTTGCTGCATTTACAGCACTTTCACCAACTGAACAAATTGGCGCAATTACCAGTAACAATACACCATACTCCAAGACCAGTGATTACCGCGCACTTGATCAAATTTCCCTTAATAATATGCAAACACCTATGTTTGGAGCTTCACCTGCACTTTATGTTCCACCATCATTCGGTCAAGTTAATTCATCAAATGACCGCTCTGGTCCAAGTGGTTTTACAAATAATTAAGGTAATTTAAAAAATTGAAGGTTAAAGGAAAAAAAGCTTTGCTTTTTTGCGATCATTGTGATATTTAAATGATTTTAAAAGAATTTTTATTACTTTTAATTTTATTTTTAATGTTAAATCAAACAAGTTACAATTTTTATTATGATAAAATAATGTTAGTTTATTACATTAATATAATTTAAACTTAATTTAAGGAAATAATTTTTTAATTAATAAAAGATGGACCCATTAGCTCAACAAAATTTAAATGATGTTACAGAAAAAGTTAAAGAATATGCTGAGCTTTCCAAGACAATTAAACTTATACAAGAAAAATTAAAATTTTTAAATAAAAAGAAAAAAGAATTATATAAAGATGTTGTTCCCAAACTTAAGACAACGAATATTACAAAATGTAATTTACCATTTGGAACTTTAAAGGTTGTTAAAACACAGCGTAAAATTGCACCAACTAAAGCTACAATGAAAGATAAATATGTTTCATTTTTTAATAGCACTTTTGATCAAACGAGTACTCCTGAACAAAATGCTGATTTACTTTTTAAGTATATATATGTAGATAACATAGAAACTAAAGAAGAAAATAATATTACAATGACTTATAATAAAGAGTTTAGAGACCAATTTAAAGAATTTAAAATTTAAATAATTTTAAATTTAAATAATTTTAAATTTAAATATTTGTCTTTAATAAAAGCTTTTAAATGAAAATAAATTTATCAGCTTTATCAAAAAAACAAAAAATATTAATAATTGCTACGAGTATAATATTTTTAATTTTATCCATACTTTTATATAAATGGCATAAAAAAAGAAAAGATGCAGAAATTATGAGTTTTTTCGGGTAATTTTAATTTAATTTAAAGAATTTAATTTAAATTAAATTAAAGTAAATTATGGATATTTTAAATGAACAATTATTAGCTTACCCGGTTAATCCCGATAATTGTGACACTGACTCGGAAATATCAGAAAATGAAAAATACATTAAACATTTAAAAAATCTTAACGAAACTAGAAAAAGAAAAAAACAATTTTCATTTGATGATTGGAACATGATCTACTCTTCTGAATTATGGCACTTGTGGTGTATTATAACGCCTTTTCAAGAAAATGGAATACTTGACAGGATGGAATATCATCAATTTTGTAGCATGTGTTATGAAAACTCTACAAAAACATGACATCTATTTTTTTAATTTTTAATTTTTAAAATTACTTAAAAATTAAAATATTATATTATAAAAGGAAAAAGCAAAAAGTAATTTTTGCAAATGAATAATTATGAAGAACTTGTCGGGATCAAAACACGTTTTGAAAATAGTACCGAAACAGAGCTTCGTAGTTTTTTATATTCATTTCAAACCAAATGGATACAGCCCGATAATAAAAATGTTGTTAATTATGTTACAAAAGCTATAGAAAATTTTGGATTATCTGAAAATTTTACTTATGAAGAGCTCAATGAAAATTACAAAAAATGTTTATACAATGTTGTTTATTTACAGCAAGAAATTATTAAAAACTTGTATGATGAAGAAGAATTTCAAGAAATTCAAGTTAAAATTAATAAGATCTTTGAAAGTATAGACTATTCTTGTAAAATACTTAAATTTAGTTGTTTATTGGTAAATAGTCATTCATCTGAAAATATAAAAATTAAAGACGATCTTGGTAATTTTAGGTTTGAAGTACCAAATATAGAACTCAATAATTCTTTTCAAAATTTATTGCTTTATCTTCTTGATACTATTTATATGGATGGATTACAAAGATACAATGATTCACTTTATGAAAAAATTATTCACAATGGTCATTTTACACATGCATGGAAAGAGCGTTTAACAATTAAAAAATTTATTTATGAAAAAACTGAATATTGTCAAGATTACCGCCAATGGCATAATTTAACAAGTAATTCAGGTAATATTAAAAATTGTACAGAATTTTTAGAAAATTGTAAAGATGTTCGTGTAACAGATCTTATAAAAGATCGTCATGTTTTTGCATTTTCAAATGGTATTTATAATTGTAAAGAAAAAACATCAATTGATGGTCAAACAGTTTATATAGATCATTTTTACGAATATGGATCAGATGTTACAAAAGGTTTAGACAATAACGTTGTAGCCAGTAAATTTTTTAATATGCCTTTTGATAATTATGATACAATTGACGATTGGTATCAAATACCTACACCCAATTTTCAAAATATTTTTGATTATCAAGATTTTGATGAAGAGACCTCAAGATGGTTATATGTTTTTATGGGAAGACTCTTCTTTAATATTGGAGAACTTGATAATTGGCAAGTTGCTCTTTTTTTAGAAGGTGTTGCAGGAAGTGGTAAATCAACTATTACTAAATTAGTTAAAAAATTTTATGAAGCATGTGATGTAGGTGTTATTTCAAATAATATAGAAAAAACCTTTGGACTTGGTTCTCTAAAAGACAAACTTTTATTTTTAGCTCCAGAAATTAAAGGTGATCTTAGACTAGAACAATCAGAGTTTCAGTTACTTATTGAAGGTGGTGACATGCAGCTTCCTATAAAACACAAGGAGTCTCATTATCTTGAATGGAAAACACCTGGTTTGTTTGCAGGTAATGAACCTCCCAATTACACAGACAATTCTGGAAGTATTTCTCGCCGTTTAGTTGTTGCAAAGTTTAATAAAAAAGTGTATAACAAAGATCCAGATCTTGATTACAAACTAAATAAGGAACTTCCAGCAATTATGAAAAAATCAGCTTGTGCATATTTAAGCGCAGTTAATAAATATCGTGGTCAAGACTTTTGGACATCGCTTCCAAAATATTTCCGTGATACTCAACAAGATATGGCTCAAAATACTCATGCACTTGAACATTTTATCTCGTCAGGTAAAATTGTTTTAAATGAAGATCTTTACATTCGTGAGAAAACTTTTGTCCAAGCATTTAATGATCATTGTAAAGAGTGTAACCTTGAACGTCATAAATTTACCACTGATTATTATCTTGGTGTTTTTGGTAATTATAAATTAAGCTTAAAAAAGAATTTAAAATTAAAGTATCCAAACGATCCAAGTGGTAAATTTTACCAAGGCTCATTTATTTTTGGAATTGATATTGTAAATGAATCTCAAGAACAAGATGAAGACGAATTTTGAAATTTTTAAATTTTGAAATTTTGAAATTAAAATTTAATTTAAAATAAAATAAAAGTTAAAATTATACTTAAATGTCTTTTTCAAGTTTTGGAGCAGTTAAAAAAAATAAAGATAATGATGTACAACTTAATAAAATAAAAATGAAAATGAAAAAAAATATAGTACAAAAACAAATAATAAAAAAAAATAGTGGTATTAATCCTCAAATATTTAATAGGTTAAAAAGACCTGTAACGGTTCCGGTAACAACACCTGTAACAACACCTGTAACAACACCTGTAACAACACCTGTAACAACACCTGTAACAACACCTGTAACAACACCTGTAACAACACCAGTAACAACACCAGTAACAACACCTTTTGGACGAATTGAAAGATTTGGTTCAGTTGAAAGTTTATTTTGGGATGGTTGGCGTAAATGGGTACTTATTTTTATTATACTGCTTACAATGAGTGGTATTGGATTTTTTATTTATAAAAAACAACATAAATTTGGTAAATATAGTAAAAGACGATAAAATAAAATAAAATTTAAAGTATACTTTAAATGAATACGCCTCAAATTTCAAAAATTATTTCTAATAGAAAATTTATAGACATTGATACATATGATAGTGTTGATAATTATATAAATGAAATTTGTTCAAATCCTGAATTTTTATGCCAATCAGATGAACATAAAAAAGTATGTGGTGAAAATGCTTCATTTTATACAGGTCTTGAAAATGTTAAAACTATATGTGAAGATATAAAACAATCAAATATATGTGAAAATGATATTAAAGAATGTGTAGTTTTAGCAAATGACCCATTAGATAATAAATACGTCAGTACATCATTTTCAAATATAATAATTCCTATAAAAAATGCATTTGATGCAGACGGAAATCAAAAATTTATTAGACTTCCAGCTTTATCAACTAGTAAAAAAAAGAATTCAAATGAAGTATGTAGTGTATGTGCATGTATGGATCGTTTTGCAAAGAGTCCTGGATCAGGTGGAGATGATACTACTTCTCCTGGACAAAATACATGTGTATTTGGAGATACCTTTGAATATTACTATTATCCATTATATATAGAACAAATTAGAAACGGTGTAAAAGATACACCTGAGATAACTGTAGGACCTTCAGGTAAATATAAAGTAGTTAATAAAAATATTTTTCATATAAAGACAGATGATGATTTAACTAGTCCAAATATATACGCCTTACTTGTAAAAAATGGTGTAACTGAAAAAGTAACAACTGATTTTATTACACTTACGCTTTTTAAAAATGATAAACAAGCATTAAAAGATCTAAATTTATATTTATTAAATAAACAAAAATCAAAATTTTTAAATGTTTCAACGGGTATTTCAAAAGGTATTTCAAAAGGTGTTTCAAACTTTGGAAGTTCAACAAATAGTAATTTATTTATAATTATATTAGTCAGTATTTTAATTATTTTTTTAATAAAATAATCTAAAGTCGTTTAAAAAAATAAATTTTAGTATAATTATAAATTAAATGTCTTCTAAACAAATACCAATTAAGAGTAAAATGTATCCAGGACCTGTACAAGAAACACCATCAATTTCTTCAAGAGCTGTTTCAAAGGTAACAAAATGGTTACCTTTTATTTGCGCGGGTACAGCTGTAGGAATTAGTATTTTAGCAATTAAGGAACTTAAAAAAATTAAAGATGAAATGGTATTAATTAAAAATCAAAAATTCCAAAATGTTAATAAAAATGATCCAGATCTATCAAAGAAAATGAACGAATTTGAAATTCAATTAAAAAAGATGAATGAAATGTTAATGAATAATCAAAACAATAAACCAAAGATTATTAAAAGTTTCTTCAAAAATGAAGTACCAGATGAAGTTAATATAATCAATGAAAACGAAAGTAAAGAAGAATATGAAGAAATTGAAGTTACCGACGATGAAGTTACAGATGAAGATAATTAATTGTAAAATAAAATAAAATAAAATAAAAGTTAAAATTATACATAATGAATCCTTTACAAAATTATAATTTTATTCCAACAACTGTATCAGGTAGTCAATTTATCGCTTACAGACAACCTGGTGCTTATATGACTAATTTTCAAAATAGCAGTGATCTTTATGCATATTATGTTAATCACGCATCAACTACGGGTGTAGTTACAGGTCATCAATTAAGACAGTATCTCCAAGATAATGGAAACGCTATTTCAAATCAATTATTAAATAATACTGCTAATATGTTTGTTAATATGGAAACACAAGGATCTCCAAATACTTGTACAGGTGCTGAGGAAGGTGTTATATACAGTGGAGGAAGACCTTTAGTTGATACTCAAGGAAATATGCAAATGTTTCCAGCTCAATGTGGAAATCAAGGAGAATCTTGTATGATGGTTTGGGAAGATACACCCCTTCCTCAACAAGGTCCTCATTGTCAAGTTCCTCCTAAAAATTATTATTCACCATATTCATTGTTAAAATAAAACTTATTTTTAAATAAAAAAAATAAAATAAAAGTTAAAATTATAAATGTCTCAGTTAATTTTTATTTTATTAGGTTTAACTATTCTAACAGTTGTAATATTAAATAATTCTTCATCTAAAAAGAATAGTTTGGATATTAAAAAAATTGAAAAGGAAATTACTTCTTATTTAAAAAGTAATTATAGTGTGAGTAAAACTGATATTGATGATTTTCTTTATGGTACGGACGGTGTAATAGATACTCTAAAAATGAAGAGTGATGAGGATATATTAATTTTTATAAATGACCCTTCCTTAGCTATAAAACCAATTGGAAATAATTTGACTGACAAAGTTATTGATTTTATTAAAAAACTTTTTGATAAAATATATAATGAAGTAATTGCAAGTATTAGACCTCAATAAATAATATAAGAGGGTATATAATTAAAAATTTAATTAAAATAAAATAAAAATTAATTATAAATGATTCCATTATTTTTTATTTTATTACTTATTGTTACTACTATTGTAACAATAAAAGCTTTAACACCCGGTACAACACCCGGTACAACACCCGGTACAACACCCGGTACAACATCTGGTACAACAACAGGTACAACAACTGGTACAACAACAGGTACAACAACTGGTACAACAACTGGTACAACAACTGGTACAACAACTGGTACAACAACTGGTACAACAACTGGTACAACAACTGGTACAACAACTGGTACAACAACTGGTACAACTGGTACAACTGGTACAACAACTGGTACAACTGGTACAACTGGTACAACAACTGGTACAACTGGTACAACTGGTACAACAACTGGTACAACAACTCAACGATTTAATAATCTTGATCAAGATCTTATAAGAAACTCAATTAAGGATTGGTACGATCTGAGTTGTATGAATTATGATGAAAATTTTTTGCCATATGCTGAAGACTATGGTGATATAATAAGTGTTATAAATTTTGAATTATCAAAATTTACTGAAAAAAATGATACACAAATAACTGGTGAATTAAGGAATAAGATTCCTAATTTAGATACTGCCAATTTAACTGTATCTCAACATTTTATTCTTGTTTTAAAAAAAGAATTATTAGATGATTATTATATGATGTATATTAAGGGTAAATCAATTGTTTGGTTTGATAACACATCTGGTATTACTGATTTTAAGTTTTTAAATATTATACCTAATGAAGATACATTTGGTTTTTATAACATAGAATCTTATGTAGATTATATAATACTAAAATATTTTTATAAGGAAGATTATAATTATACCACTCAGTTTATAAATAATCAAGAGATAGATATAGACAGTAAATTAGATATAACTGGTAAAATTATAACAGTCATACAAGAAATTATAAATACATATTACGATATTTTTATGAATAGTAAAAACGAAATAATATCCGGTGTATTAGAATGGTATAATACACAAGAGTTTGATGATAGTGTATTAGATAAGCTTAATACACTTAGTGAAAGTAATTTTGACAATATAAGCTCTTATATTGATAATCTATATGCACAATTAATTAGTCGTCAAGACAGATTTAATGATATTAAAAATGCTAGATTAACTGATCCAAATACAAATGATACTCTAGATACTACCGTTTTTAATGACCCACCTACAGATGATAATTACATATCACTTATGATAAGTTTTATTTACACTATAATAAGGCTTTAACTTGTTTTTTACGCTTACCTTCTGAGTCAGTTTTAGTAACTGTAATAGAATTAGTTTTAATTTTTTTAGGTTCTTCTTGAGGTGAATCATGGTTGGGGTTGTAATGGAGTTTATGGTGTTGCCATAAAGCAGGACTACCAATTTTAAACTGCCTACCAATTTTAGCTTTATACCAAAAAACGACATCTTCAATTTTGTTTGAAGTTGAACGTACATTTAAAACAAGACATTCATAATTTTCAGTACATTGAGTTAGTACTTGATTAAAAGTTTCAAAATCAGGAAAAATTCCAAAAAAATGTTTATGTAATTTTTGCTTATTTTCAAGAATATTTTCACGAAGTATAAAAACGTAGTCACATTGTCCTCTCAAACTTGGTGGAAGATCCATACAATACTGTAAAGTCAGCATAAAAAATATACGATAGTGTCTTCCATTCATAAAAACACATCGCATATCTTTATCACGTGTCCATTTATTATCAAACATACAATCATCAAGTAACATAAAAACACTGTTAGTAGGGTCTTTAAAGTCTTCTTTTTGTGCAGGTGTTAGCTTTTTAATAATTTTTTGCTGATTTGCAATTACCTTTTTAATTACTTCAGGTTCATATTGTCCATAAATAAATGAATCGGGTACATAACTTTTATAATGTTCATTAGATTCTTCCGTTCCACTCATTACCACACCTAAAGGTATTTTACGTTGGTGATAAAGTATGTCAGTTACAAGCTGGCTTTTTCCTGTACCGCGACGCCCTATAAACACACAAATACGACATGGATCTATACTTGTTGGATCAAACTTTCTTATTTTGATATCCATTTTTATATCTATTTTATTTTTATAAAAACATTTTTACGAAATTTTCTTTAATGTCCTTAGTGCCTTCTTTAATTTTTTTCCAAATGCCGCTGCTGCTGGAGTAGAAGTTGCAGGTGGTGAAGAATTTGAATTACTTTTACCACCCATTGAGCTTGCTCCACAACATGCAATTATACAAATAAATACTAATATACAAGGAAAGCAACAAAATAAAGCAGCACCTAAAAATGCTTGTCCGCAACAACAATTATTACCTACAGAATCTATCCAATTTGTAAATTTAGATTCAGTTGTATTATCATCACTTTGTTCTATATTATTTTTTATAGATGTAGCTATATCACTTGTTGCTAAAGATGCTAGAATAGCAGAAATAACTGCTTTATTTAGATTTTGTTGTGTAATTGTTATACTTTGACCATCTTCACAAGTAATATTACCATAATTAACAAATTTATTACTGTTCCATTGACTAACAAAATCTCCAAATTTACTTGAAGTATCATTTGTTATACTAGTATTTACAAAATTTGAAATTGATGTGTTTATATCTACATCAGTTTTTTGGCTTGATGCAAATCCAGCTGCAAGTGCGTCACTTGTTTCTTTAGATAAAGTAGAAACAGCATTTTGAAGAGCTGTTGTTAAATCTGTTTTTAATTTATCAGTACTTGATGCTTGAGTATATATAGATATTTTTTGTGTATTTAAATTTGCTTGTGTTATACTTATATTACAATTTTTAATATTTCCTTTATTAATAAAAGTAAAACTGTTACCTTGCGAAGATGATACATCAACTTGATTTTCTGTTTTATTAACTAATGTAGTGGTTACTGATGACATAGCGCTAAATATTTCTTGAACCTTTGTTGATTGAGAAGAACAAGCCATTTTTTATGTTTTATATTTATATTTATATTTATTTTAATTTTAAAAATAAAATAAAAAATAATAATAAATGGGTGATTATTTTGGAAATCTTATACCAGTTAATAAACCTCCTATTACAATAAACTTAACAGGTGTTCCTGTAAGCTATTTCAGATTTGATCCATACAAAGCAGGAACGTTAGAATTTTGGGAAACAGGGTGTCCAGGAGAGCCCTCCACTTGGACAGCAAAGAATGGCATGTTTCCACCTGAAGCACCTTATGCTATAACAACATCTTGGAATACCAACATTTGTTATGGTGCAGTCTATGGTTCTTGGGTATTTGTAAATTCTGAAGGTCTTACACATATATTTGGTGATATAGGAGGTTTATTAACTTTTAGTTCTTATGGTAAATTATTAAATGGTGGTTTAACAGGAAATTATGATAATCAAGTACCAACATACGATAATAATGATACTATAACTACAACAACACCCAGATTAACTACTGATATAAAAATAGCTCCCTTTAATAAACAAATAAATGATTACACTTACATTTTTAACTATCGTGCTACGTTACAATATCAAGACGGACTAAATATAATAGCATCAGGCTTTCGTCCAACATTTGCAAGTATATCATTTAATATACCAGATCCTACTGAAAATATAGATATAGACCCCCAAATTCCATGGATATTATGTGGGTACTATAATAGTGGTATGATCAGTAATAGCCAAAATTACTTGAGTAAAACTGGTATAACTTCACTTTTATTTTTAGAAAACTATCTAAAAGACTATTTATTTACACCTATATCAGGTAAAAATGGTAGTGTAATATATGGAAGAGTAGAATTTTTAAAACATCCAGAATATTCTAAACATCCAAGTTTTTATAAAAAAGAGACTATGAGCAATATTATAGATTTTTTTAAAACAAAATTAGATGTTAATGATTTTAATTCTTATGGTATAGAATATTGTAGTTTAGAAAATAATAATGGAAATTCCTTAAGAGTTAATGATGGTTGGTGTGCGACTGATTATTGTGTTCAACCTTCAAATAATATAGATGCATTTGCTAGAGATTCTTGCGATACAAATTTAACAGAATTTTGCCAGCTTGGTCAAAATAAAACAAAATATGATGACCCTAATAGTGTAATTAATGTTGGTGAAGAAACTAAAGACACCTTAGAAAACAAATTTCCAAATAGTATTAACCCAATATGTTCAAATTTTATGCCTACAAATTATTACCCAGCATATGATTATGCAAATGCTACTAAAAATTCTACTGTTGGAGATAGTAAAAATACATTAACTGCTATACAAAAATTAACTAACAAACAGTATTATAAAAATCCGGATTGCACAGCATTAGGTTCTAATTCAAATCCACATACACAATCATTTTATAGTTACTCCGGTCAGCAGTTTTGTCCAAATATTGAAATATGTGTAAATGCAGTAGATTTTGAAAATTTTGGAACATTTAGTGGAAATGTTACAATAAATCCTTCAAATACATGTGATAAAGAACAAAATACCCCTCAAAATACCCCTTCAAGTAAGCCTCCAAGTAAGCCTTTGACTAAAGGCGAAAAAATAGGAATAACAGTTGCTGCAAGTAGTGCATTACTTTTATTACTAGCTTTTGTTTAAAAATTAAACTTTAAATTATTTTAAACTTTTTCCTTTTTAGCTGTCCATGCTTTTGCACCAGCTGTAAAAAGTTCTTGATGAGTCTTTGAGGAGTCTTTTTTCTTTTCAGTTTCAATATATTCTTTCATGAATATGTTGTATTCAGATTGCTTTCTAGGTTTTTTTTCAGTTTCTGATGATTTTGATTTTTTTCCAAAATTTGTTTCTAATTTTTCAATACGTTGTTCAAGTTTTTCAATTTCTGTTTTAACCATGGAGCTTTAAAAATTAAATTATTATTTTAAAATATTTTTTACGAATAAACCTAATTTTTCATAATTTGTCTTGTCCTTTTAAGAAGTGCTTTACCTTCTCGGGTTGATCCACCAACTGGAACAAATCCTGAAAGATCCATGCCCTCTTTTTCAAGTTGCTTGCGAGCTTGTTTAACAGCTTTCGCCCATTTTTTTATAAATTTATTTTTTCTACCTGATTTACGTTGTTTTTTACTTTTATAACGATAATTTCCTTGAGCATCTTTAATTCGTATAATATCTTTTTTTGTTAGTCCTCCATTTGTGTATTTTTTAGTTCCATGAAAAACTTCAGCTTTAGATCCTATATTTTTACTTTTTACAACGTTAATTGCCATTGCTTTATTTATTTCCGTTATTTTTTTTTTAATTAAATAAAATTTAAAATAAATGGAAAAAAATGATTCTAAAAAAGAATGTAAAAAAACTGATAAAAAAACCGATAAAAAAAAGCCGAAAAAGCCAAAAAAGAAGTCTTTTATAACTTTAATAAAACAACCAGAATGTGTGGTAGATACCCTTTATGATAAAAAGGTTGGTAATATTATTAAAAAAATAAAAGAACAAAATACAATGATAGATGATAAAATAAGATTTGGATGGAATTAAATTAATTAAATTAAATTTAAATAAAAAATAAAGTTTAATTAAAAAGAATGGAACAAATAAATGAATATTATACAGAACCTCCATTTGATAAAAAAGTTTATTCAAAGTCTTTTAATTTTAATGATTACCTAAATTATAATAGCCAGGATTATTATACATGGATAAATAATTCTTTTAAAGACTATGCATTCCCCTCAGATTATTCTCAACAAACATTTCAAGATTTATGTGAAAACGTTGATTATTCTTTAAAACCGCAACAAAAATTTGCAGCTCGTGTTTTTAACACACTTGTTGAAAATAAAGGTATGTTAATTTACCACGGTTTAGGATCAGGTAAAACTCAAACAAGTATAGTAATAGGAGAAGCGTTTAAATTTAGAAGAACAAAAGGAGATATCATCCCAGGCCGTACTGATACAGTTGTATTTATAGTTGTACCTGCAGCTTTAGTTGATCAATATTATTCAGAAATTATTGGAAGTGTAGAAAAAGGTATAATAAAATCTGCATCTGGACAAATTGTAATAAATGGAGAGCGTCAGTTTTATCTTAATAAAAAAGTACGAGCAGCTATATCAGCAAATCTAGAATCCATGAAAGAAACCCAGTCTAAAATAAACCTAAAACAAGGAAATATCCAGCAATTACGTGAAACTTTTTTACAACTTGAAATGATGAATAAAGAGCTTTATGATATTGAAAAGAAAAAAATAAATAAAGTTTATGAAATAATGTCACATGAAAAATTTTTAAATCGCGTTTTTACAATAAAAAATGGTAACTTTATAGAAGGTGAATACCTAGCTTTATTAAATAAACCAAATGGATTACTTATTATAGACGAAGCACATGGTTTAGTAAGTGCGATAGGTAGTAATTATCGTAAATTACTTATAGCACTTAGATATTATAGTAATAAAAATTTTAAAGTTATTCTTTTAACAGGTAGTCCAATTTACGATAAACCTTTTGAAGTTGGTTTGTTATTAAATTTATTGAGACCCAGGATGTTATTTCCAGATGGATATGACAATTTTAATGAAGTATTTGTTAAGGACAAATTAATGATCAATAAAGATCTTTTTAGACAAATGTGTAGTGGTTATGTTTCTTATTTTAAAGGAGGTAATCCAGAGGCATATCCATATAAACGTGTTATTTTAATGAATCATCAAATGGAAAGTTACCAATACTCTGTATATAAAAATGCACTAATTAAAGAAGTTGAAAGAGATCTATTAAATAAAAAAGAATCCAAAGAAGATTTTATAGTACGTGTTGCAACAACTGAAAAAGTTGCCGACGAAACTACTACAAGTGTTTTTAATAATAGTCGTTTATTTTGTAATATAGCTTTTCCAGAGTCTCGTGCAAATAGTTTTACACACGAAGAATTAATCAATTTAGGACGAGAACAATTTGAATCTGAGTTTCCAGATTCACCATTACCACCTCGTTCAGATTTATATTCACTTGGTGTTAAACTTACCAAAAAAAGTCAAGGTAATTCTAGACAGATTTTAATTCAACAAGGTTTAGATGAATTTAAAAGACTATTGAAAAAAGCTAGTGTATCAGGAATTGATAAAATTATGGAAACTGTTAAACAACATTCTTCTAAATTTGCAAAAGTAGCTGAAATAATAATGAGATCGGAGGGACCAGTATTTGTATATTCAAATTACGTTTTTTATGGAGTTGATTCAATGGCTTTTATTATGGAATTTTTAGGATATTTTAAATATCCATCTAAAGGTCCAAATGGAAGTTATTTTATTTGGAAAGGTCAAGCTGACCCAAATGAAATAAAACAAGCCAATAGAGCATTTAATAGTATTAAAAATAAAGATGGTTCTGTTTTAAAAATTATGTTTGGAACACAGTCAGTTATGGAAGGTGTTGATTTTAAAAGAGTTCGTCAAGTACATGTTTTAGATCCATGGTGGAATGATTCTAGAATGCAACAGGTAATTGCTCGTGCAATTCGTTTATGTAGTCACCGTGATCTACCAGAAGATCAACGTGAAGTTAAAGTTTTTATACATCTTTCAACATTAGGAAGTGGCGAACAACTTTATAGATTAAAAATTTCTAAACTTGATGCAGATACTCAAAAAAATATAATTTCACAAATTTATTCTACTTTAGTACCTACAGATTTTAATGAAACTAAGCATAAAAATTTAATATTTTTAGAAAGTTATATTAAGGAAGAGCGTGTGTATAATTCTGCAAATCAATTTAGAATAAATCAAATAATTCCAGGTAGTGTTGAAAAAATGTCTGATCCAGAACTTACAAAACGTTTTGGAAGATGGAAACAATTAGATTCAATTTCAGTTGAACAGTATATGTACTCTCGTTCATTATCTAAATTAAATCTTAACAGACAATTTGAAATGGAAATAAAAAGATCAGCAATAGATTGTAATATTAATAAAAATGGAAATATTATTCGTTTAGAAGAACATTTTATACCAGAAGGAGATCTTTTTAAATTACAATTTTTAAATTATTCAACTGGTCAATTATTTTTTCCATTGGATAGTCGTTATTATACACTTGATGAAATTTTTTCAAAAGGTATTAATACTTTTACACAACTTAAAAATGAAAATGATCAAGTTTTAACATTTCCTGTTTCTTTAATTATACCAGAACAAATAGAATGTGACGATTCTTTAGTTTATCAATTTAATAAATCTTTACCTCAAAGTGTTCTAGATTTAACAATTAATAAAGAAATGATTCCTTTTTTGAAAAAAATCCCATTAAATTTAATAAAACAGTTCTTTTTTGATGTAGAACATGGTAATATAGTAACAGACGATCCAAAACTTCCAGGTAAAATTAAAAAGTTTTATAGTAAAAAAGCTATGGACGAAAAACAAGTTTTAATAGATTTATTAAAAGGTGTAGGTATAGATACTGAAGTATGGGATTTATATACAACTGAAGAACTTAAAAAAATAGCAAGTAGAATAATTAAAAAAGGAATTTAAATTTAAAATAAAATAAAATTAACTTTTAAATGCCACGTCCAAGAAAAAATCCAGGAGAACCCATGGTTTGTAGCAAAAGGAGTGTAACTCCATTTCAAACTTATGTAAATCATTTAATAACAAAAAAACCTGAAAAAATTAAAGCTCTTTTAGCACGTGCTTTAATGAATGATGATGCCCTTATGGATTTTAATGGACAAATCCATGCCAATGAATGTGTTTTTAGTTATCCTGATAGCAATTGGTACTCCGTTTATTTAATAAATAAAGATGGCCAAATGTATTGGGGAGAATCGGGTGCTAAAAAATTTTATTTTCAAATGGATTTTAAATTTCAAGACGACGTCCCAGTTGATGCTGTTCCAATAAACGGAACACTGGATACACCAGAAGAACTTATGGTAAGTGGGGTTGAAAAACAAAACTGCGTTATACATAATGGAAAATGTGCAAATCCAGAATCTAAAAAAAAGAAAAAAAAAGTAATAAAAGAAGAAGATTTTGATGAAGAACAAGAAGAAACACCTGAAGCAATTCTTGCAAGTTTAACATCGGTTCCCCTAACAAGTGGTTCAAAACAAAAAATGCCACGTACTTATTTTGAAAGTCTTGGATCAAAATCTTTAATTATTGATTGGATGATTGCAAATATGAAACCAGGTGAAATTTTTAAATGCATTCAAAAAGGATCTTTGTCTGCTGATGATCTCAAGCAAGCTCAAAGCATTTTAGAATCTGTACCAAGTGCTGAATCAACCGCTGGTCCAAGTGGTCCAAGTGGTATAACTCAAGCTGATGTAGAAGCCCTCGTTACTTCTTTTTCACCGGTTGAAATAAATAAAATGGTAAAAGTTGTGACAAAAGAAGAAATCGCCAACGCCCTTTCACGTATCTCAGACCCTTTAAGAAAACGACAAATGATAATAGCAACATGTAGGCGTTGTGGAATCAGAAAGTATTCTATAACAACTAATGCCAAAGGTAAGCCTATTATAGTTGATGAAGATGGTGATGTTGTTGATATAAATGAAGTTATGGAAGAATGTGCAAAACGTGAAGCATACCGGATTAAAAAATTATTGAAAATTAAGACTATAGCTCAAGATGTCAAACAAGGTGGTCTATCAAAACAGGATCTTATAATTTACAGAGGAGGTAAGGTACCATTACCATATAGTTTAATGGCTTCTGTAAAACGTCATTTTCCATTAATTAGAAAATATGAAAATAGAAATGGAGAACTATACGCCAGTATTCCAAGTGAATTTAGGGAAGATGGTACAATTGGTTATTATGTTGTAGGTGACGTTTTAGGAAAAGATCTTAAAAAACTTGATCAAATCACTCCAGGTACCAGTTCTTTTGGACGACGTCATCGTGGTAGTGGTCGTAAAAGAGTAAAAGTTTCAGTTAAAAGGATGAAACAAGATTTAAAACAATTAAAATAAAAAATGTTAAAATAAAAATAAAACAAAATTATAAAATGAATAAATTAATCTTCATTTTATTAATTTTAGTAGGTATATTTATTGTTATAAAAATAACATCAAAACCTGATTCAAATGATCAAAGTAAAACTCTAAAACCTGTACCTATGGGATCAGGTTTAAACGAAAATTTAACAATCGTATCAAAAGATACGATCTTTAACACTTTTTTTAAGAGTAAGGTAGGAGAATTATATAATAATATTACTAAATTACTAAAACCAAATACAAATATCACTGAATTAACTTTAAATACTTCTTCCGAATTTAGTAATATACAATCAAATTTTAGAAATAGTTCATCTTTTACTAATATAAAATTAAATTTTGGAAATATTTCCAGTTTTAGTAATACAAAATCAAATTTTGGAAATACATATAGTTTTGTAGCAGTTGCAAATGGTAATTTATATATATCACCAACGTTAGATGGAACATGGATTGGGCCAATATTTAATAATATAACTGATCTTATTACACAGATTATTCAAATTGATACAAATACTTTTGTAGCAGTTGCAAATGGTAGTTTATATACATCATCCACTTTAGATGGAATATGGATTGGACCAATGATAAATAATCTATCCAATCTAACACAGATTAGTCAAATTGATACAAATACTTTTGCAGCAGTTGGAAATGGATTATTTACAGCTTCATCCTTGGATTCTAATATTTGGGAGTTAAAAAATAGGAGCGGCGGTGCCAGAGAGTTTATAAAACTAGCAAATGGTGGTTATCTATTAGTTAGTGTTAATGGAAAATTGTCAAAACGGGATGGTTATGGAATTAATGATAGAATAAGTCCACTACCATCCTTAGTTCCAAGTAATACTAGCATACTTTTTGTTAAGTTTATACCACTTAGTACAAATAGTTTTGTAGCAATTGGAAATGATGGTAATTTGTATATATCATCAAGTATATCTGGACCATGGACACTTCAACAAAAACTAGGTGATTTAGAAGATATTCCTATAGTAAATTTTATACCACTTGGCACAGATAGTTTTGTAGCAATTGGAAATAATGGTAATTTGTATATATCATCAACTGTATCTGGGGAATGGAAAGATACACAAAATCTAGGTGCTATAAATGGTATTTTTATAAAAAATCTTATTAAACTTAATAATCCAATAGCTCTACCTATAACAGTGGAAGTACAGGTAATGGAAGCAGCAGCAGCAGCAAAAGAGGCAAGAGTAGCTGCGGATGCAAAAGCAGCGGAAGCACAAGCGGATGCACAAGCGGCAGCACAAGCGGAAGCTGCAGCACAAGCTGAAGCAGCAGCACAAGCACAAGCAGCAGCACAAGCAGCAGCACAAGCGGAAGCACAAGCTGAAGCTGCAGCACAAGCACAAGCAGCAGCACAAGCACAAGCAGAAGCAGCAGCACAAGCAGCAGCACAAGCGGAAGCACAAGCTGAAGCTGCAACACAAGCACAAGCAGCAGCACAAGCACAAGCTGAAGCACAAGCGGCTGCACAAGCGGCAGCACAAGCTGAAGCGGCAGCACAAGCTGAAGCGGCAGCACAAGCTGAAGCAGCAGCACAAGCTGAAGCAGCAGCACAAGCACAAGCTGAAGCTGCAGCACAAGCTGAAGCAGCATCAGAAGAAGCATCAGAAGCAGCATCAGAAGCAGCGTCAGAAGCAGCGTCAAAAGCAGCTGCAGTAACAACTAGACCAGTAAATAAAATTGATAGAATTGTATTAAATGATTTGGCTAATAATTTAGAATATTACATATCAATTACTTATCCACAGTTTTTGGGTAAATATAACTACTTTACTGTATTTGGAGATGGTTCTTTTAGTTTATCTAAAGTATCAGGTACCCCTATATTTGAAAAACCTCCTTCTACAATTAGTACCTGTGTTTATAAAATAAATATTAAAATAAAATAAAAATTAATTATAAATGACTAAATTATTTTTTAGTTTACTAATTGTAGTATTTTTCATTATTGTTATCAAAATAACGTCAAATACTGATTCAAATGATCAAAGTAAAAGTCTAAAACCTGTACCTATTGGGTCCGGTTTAAAAGAAAATTTAAGCATTTTATCACAAAATACTATCTTAAGTAACTCTTTTTTTAAGAGTAAGGTAGGAGAATTATATAATAATATTACTAAATTACCAAAACCAAATTCAAGTACTTCCGAAGCTTTTAGTAATATACGATCAAATTTTGGAAATTCTACTGTAACTGAACAAATAATAATATCTAAAAATGATATTGGACAAGGAATTCTTCCATATATTTATATTGATACTAATAACAATTTATACATTCCAAATAATAATTTAATATTAAAATATAATACAGGTGGTGTATCATTAGGTACAATAACTATTAATCTTTCTAGTTTTAATGGAGCTGGTACGGCATTAGATTCTCAAGGTAATTTTATAATAGCTGATAATATAGGTAGAAAAATAAGAAAATATGATCAATTCGGTAATGAATTATTTACAGATAATAAAGGAAATAATGTATTTCCAATAAATATATCAGGACTTATATTTTTAGTACATGTAGATAGCAATGATAATATATATATAAATACAGTTAATTCAAGTAATTGGAAAAACATATTGTATAAATATACTATATCTACTAACAATTTAACTAATATTATAAATAATAAAGATGGAATATCTAGTTTATATAATAATAATTTATACATTCTAAATAATAATTTAATATCAAAATATGATACAGATGGTGTATTATCAGGTACAATAAATATTAATAATAGTCTTTTTAGATCAACGCTTTTAACAGTAGATCCTCAAGGTAATTTTATAATAGCTGATGATGGTAAAAAAATAAGAAAATATAATCAATCAGGTATTGAATTATTTACAGATAATTATGGAAATATTGTATTTCCAATAAATATACCAAATCCAGGAAATAGTGTATCCAATATATTAATTGATAGCTTTGGAAATATGTACATAAAAGATAATAAGATTGGTGTGATAAAGTACAATTTTCCACAACCAACTCCAGATCCAAGTTCTGATGAAACAAATGATGATATTACAGCTGTATTAGAATCATCATCTTTAGATGATCCAGAATCATCAAAGCCAGCTTTAAATATTAAGGATGTAGTAACACAAAAACCACCTCAATCTGTACCAAGTTATTCACCCGAATCTCAACCTCAACCTGTATTTGAAGTTGCTAAAACAACTATAGATGAAAGTTCTGATCAAACAAATAATGAAACTGAAGAAAATATATTTGAACTTGCTAAAACAAAAATGGATCAAAGTTCTGATGAAACAAATAATGAAAATGAAGAAATTGTTCTAACAGTTTTTGATGTTTTAGATTCATCGCAAAAAAATTCAAATGATCCAGGTTTAGTTGATGAACAACAACCATCTGATCAAATTGTTGAAAAAATTTTAGATGAAAGTTCATCGCAAACAACTTCAAATGATCCATATCCATCAGAATCAAATATAAATATTGTGGATGTAATAACACAAAAACAATCTGAATCTCAACCTCAACTAAGTTATTCACCTGAATCTCAACCTCAACTAAGTTATTCACCTGAATCTCAACCTGAACCACCACCTGTATTGGGAATAAAAGGTCCGGTTGAAATTGTAACAGGACCAATAGGTGGAAATACTCCAGTAACTACAAGACCTATAAATAAAATAGTCCCCAAAGTTGTATTAAACGATTTTGCTAATAATATACCTTATTACATATCAAAAACTTATCCAGAGTATGTTGGTAAATATACCTACTTTACTGTATTTGGAGATGGTTCTTTTAGTTTATCTAATGAAAAAGGTACTCCCGTACTTATCACAAATTCTTCTAGAATTAGTAGCTCTGTTTATAAAATAAAATAAAATGTTAAATTAAAATAAAATAAATTTATAAAATTAAGTGTTTATGATTTTTACATACAGCTTCCCAAAAAGATCGGATTATGAACGAGAGCGTAATTATTTTTGGGAAAAATATTTTAAAACAAGTTTAATGCATAGAAAAAATTGGAAATACATAGATTACAGCCAACTTGAAAAAGATGATAAAAAAATTGATCTACTTTATTCACCTAATGTAAGACTTAATATAAAAGCAAGTATAAATGCAAATTTATATCACATAGTTGATGCGGTTAGTGATAAAATAGAAATTAATAAAAAATTAAATGAAATTAATTCAACCTTTATTCCCAGAATGCATTTTGAAAATTTTGATACACATCGTAAAGAAATTGAAGAACTACTACATTCAACAAAATCTTTCTTTTATCTAAAAGGTGCAACAGGAAGTACTTCAAAGAGTACGTTTATAATAAAACAATACTCGGATATACCTAAACTAATAAAAGAAAATCAAAATGTTAAAAAATGGTTTTTTAGTGAAAATATTGATTCTTTTCTTTATAAACGTAAAGGTAGTTATCAACCAAATGGAGTTGTTTATAATGAAAAATATGGTCACAAAGGTCGTTTAAAATTTTTTATACTTTTTAAAATTGATGCTCACAAAAAAGAAGTTTATATGTACGATCAAAGTGTATATGAAATAGCACCTGATGAATTTAGGGGTGATTTATCTTCACGTTCTCAAAATATAATTATAGGAATGGGATCTGAAGAACTTCATGGATATGCAGATGATTATGATACAGATCCTGATTTTGGTTTTAACCCAGTTGATATATTTGGCTCTGATTATTTCAAAAAAATTGTCCCCCAGTTAGGAACAATGACTCATGATATTTTTAAAGTTGTTGAAAACGATCTTTATTGTAAAAATGATAAGTATTATAATCCAGATTTTAAATCTTGTTTTCACTTTGGTACAGTTGATGTAATTATAACACCAGAATTAAAATGCTTTTTTTTAGAAATTAATACAAAACCTGTTATGGATCGTCCAAGTTATGCTAGTATAATTAATTATCCAACAATGATAGACTCAATTGTTCAACTTTGTATAGATCCATATTTTCCACCAAGTGTTCCAAGTTCTCACCTTAAAGGATGGCATAGGATTTCTTATGTTAAAAGAAATGGTACATTTAAATTTTATGTTTCACCAACATGGAAATTTTCTCAAGAAGTAAAAGATTTTTATAAAAAAAGAAAAAATTGGGAACAAATTATTTATCCATCTCAATTATTACCTAAATATCACATTGATTTTGTTGGTAAAAGAAAAAGAAAGGACGTCACTTTAGGTGATCCAGTATTTGAAAGGGGTTTATTAATAAGTAAGATATTAACACTTGATCATTTTCTTGGAAATAAAAAGTATATGTATGACATCTTAAGTAATGATACTAGATCATTTGAATTTTTACCATTAACTTTAACAATAACAACTGGACCCGAAAGTGATTGGGAACGAAATGTAAGATCCATTGAAAATGTAAGGTCAATTGAAAATGTTAAAAAATGTTGGATAGTAAAACCTGGAACAGGATTACGTGGAGACGATATTTTTATAAGTAAAAACATTAATGAAATTATTAGTTATATAAAAAGTCACGCAGAGTATCAAGAATGGGTTATTTCAGAATATATTGATAATCCATATTTATTAAAAATATATGGAAAGAGTTCTTCAGGTGCTGAATATAATGATCAAATAGGTCATAAAACACATATCCGAATTTATGTAATGATAAAAAAGATAAATGGAAAGTTATCCATTTATCTTTACGACCAACCTCTTATTTTTTGTGCAGCTAAAGAATATAACCAAGATATACGAGACTCTTACGCACATTTAACAAATTTGTATATAGCCAGTAAATATTACACTGAATTTTTAAAAATTGATGGAAGTCTTGCATATCAAGATTTATCTTTTAGTCTTCGTGATGTTTTACGACAATTATATGGACCACAATTTTATGACAAAAAAGTTTTACCTCAGATTAAATTTATGTTACAAATTATTTTAGCAAATTCTAGAGACTACCTAAAATGTAATTCTGAGTTTATTAAAGGAAAACGTAATTGTTTTCAAAATATAGCAATTGATATAATGCCCGATGAAAATTGGAAATTGCTTCTTTTAGAAATTAACGGAAAACCTGGTATGAATGCACCAAGTTATAATTGGGGATCTCTTAAAGACTTTACAAAGAGTATGATGCAGCAATTAACAAAAGGTAAAAAAGATAAAAAAGGTTTTATAAAAATAAATTAAAGCAAAATTAAAATAAAGATTTTATTTAATAAATCCTTAAATGTCTATTAATCTGGTAAAAGCTTTAAATTCAATTAAAACAACAAATCCTTCAACACCTTCAACACCTTCAACACCTTCAAAACCTTCAACACCTTTAAATAATGTAAAATCTTTAAATAATATAATTCCTAAAAAACCTGTAACTAAACCTGTAACTAAACCTGTAACTAAACCTGTAACTAAACCTGTAACTAAACCTGTAACTAACCCTGTAACTAAACCTGTAACTAACCCTGTAACTAAACCTGTACCAAGTTATTCACCTACACCTACACCTGGAACAGGTTATTCACCTACACCTACACCTGGAACAGGTTATTCACCTACACCTACACCTGGAACAGGTTATTCACCTACACCTACACCTGGAACA
>Ga0164295_10000081_pt1 | contig 80268 bp, 77 predicted proteins | sample GEODES006metaG_FD_111798 | JGI IMG/M metagenome (GOLD analysis project Ga0164295, IMG submission 111798) | Oligotrophic lake water microbial communities from Sparkling Lake, Wisconsin, USA - GEODES006 metaG | ecosystem: Environmental > Aquatic > Freshwater > Lake | place: USA: Sparkling Lake...
AAATAATCTAGGTACCAAGAATATTAGACCAACACACAGGTTCTTTATTCGTGCACAATATGGAAAAATATTTTCAGAAAAAATTAGTTTATTAGAAGAAAACAAAAATAAAAAAATGAACAATATTGTTTGGAAACATAATTCAAAATTATTTAATACATACAATGATGTGTTATTAGATGAAATCATAGAAATTAACATAATTGGAGTGGAAAAACACCCAAAAGTGTATGATTTAACGATTCCATCCACCCTTAACTTTGGATTAGCAAATGGTCTTCAAGTAAGAGATACTTCTACAACAGGTTATATTCAAAGGAGACTGATTAAGGGTCTAGAAGATCTAATGGTAAATTACGATATGACTATTAGAACAAATAAGAATAAAATAGTGCAATTTTCATATGGTGACGATGGTATTGATACGACAAAAGTGGAAAATCAATTTATTCCAATTGTTACAATGAGCACACAAGATATTTATGCTCATTTCAATATTCCAGATGAAAATGCCAAATCTAAACTACTGTCTAATATATTTTTGAAAAACACAATGACACGTTTTAGAAAACAGTCACAAAGAATGAATGAAACGTGCTTACAATATTCAAATATGATGATAGAAATGCGTTCTGAAATAATTAAAAACGTATTCAAGAATAAGTCAGACAGTATTATTAACTGTCCAGTAGGATTTCAATACATTATAAGTAATATTCAAGGTCAATTCAATATCAATACTAACTCACTTGTAGACATTACTATTTTGGAAGCATTTGAACTGATAGAACAAACCTATGAAAATTTGGAGAAAATTCATTATGCTGCTCCAACACTTTTATTCAAAACATTGTATTATTATTATTTATCACCAAAAGACCTTCTAATTGTAAAACGTTTCAATAAAGATGCTCTTATGCTATTGTTAAGCACAATTGTATTGAGTTACAAAAGAGCAATTGTTGCGCCAGGTGAAATGGTTGGAATGATTGCCGGACAAAGTATTGGCGAAGTTTCGACACAGATGTCAGTTCTTAGTAATACACAGCATAAAATTATTTGCAAGAATAAGGTCACAAATGAAATTTCAATGAAATCTATTGTTGTTGGTGAATTTTGTGATGAATTAATTGCTGCAAACTCAAATGTGACATTTAACACCGGACATGAAAATAGTGTTGAAACATTATTAAACAATCTCGAGGATGAATATTATATTGTAGGTGTTTCAGAAGACGAGAAAACAAGTTGGAATAAAATTTCACATATTAGCAGACATCCAGTAAATGGTGAAATGATGAAAGTAACTACAAAAAGTGGTAGAACAGTTGAAACAACAACAAGTCATTCTCATTTAGTTCGTGGTGAAAATCATAAGGTTGTTCCTATTGTAGGTGCAGACATGAAAGAAGGAATGAGAATTCCAGTTTGCAAACATATTGATAATAGTTTTGTGAAAGATACAATTGAAATTAACAACAAGTCATATAAATTAGATCATTTATTTGGTTGGTTTGTCGGTGCTTATTTAGCGGAAGGTAATTTAAATTACAACGAAATAGCAATAACCAATATTTCACAATATTATATTGAAAATACTAAAAAATTTGCTGAACGATTTGAAAAAGAGTGTCGCATAAGTGAAAAACAAGGTGAATATGGTAAATCAGTTACAACAAAATTCAATTCTCATGAAGTAGCTACACTTTTGTTAAATACCTGTGGAAATGGAAGTTTTGTAAAACATGTTCCTGACTTTGCTTTTACTGCACCAGAAGAATTCAAGGCAGGATTATTTCAAGGATATTTTGATGGCGACGGAAACTTTCAATGCGATGATAAACATCATCAAATACGTTGTTGTAGTAGAAGTGAACAGTTGATAAAAGACTTGGCGCTTGTTTTGAATTATCTTGATATTTTTGGAAGCATGAAAACCGAAAATAAACATGGTAAACCACTTTATCATTTGAACATAAGTGCTAAATATGCGCCAGTTTATAAAGAAAAAATTGGAAGTATTTTACATGAAGAAAAACTAAATAATTTAATTGAATATATTGAAAGAAACAATGCGGTGTTCGTATCAGAACAAATTGATAAAATAAATGGTCTAGCAGATATAGTTGCATATTGTGGTAAAACGCTACAACTTCCAGGACAAAGTAGAATTTATGGTCATTACAAGAGAAAAAATATAGATAGTATTGGTCGCAGAACTCTAGAAAAATATTATGAAACATTTAAAAATCATGAAAATTCGCAATTGATACAAAATGAACTCCACATCATAGAACAATCTATTAATTCAAATGTTGTTTGGGATGAAATTATTAAAATAGAATACTATACACCTCATCAAACTAATTTTGTTTATGATTTCACTGTCCCAGGCAATCAAACTTTTATGACTGATTATGGTGTCATTGTACATAATACTCTTAATTCAGTAACTTTTGAGACACCTATTATCGTAAGAAATAAATCAGGAAATATACAAAAAGTGCAAATTGGAGAATTTATAGAAAATAAAATTAATATAGCCAAAAAAATGGAGTATTATAAAGACAAAGATACTACATATGCTGAAATAGAAGATTATTACGAAATACCATCTTGTGACGACAACGGAAATATTTTATGGAAAAGAATTGAAGCTGTTACAAAACATCCTGTTATTAACAAAGATGGTACGAATACAATGTTAAAAATAACCACGAAAGAAGAACGTGAAGTTATTGCAACTAAGGCAAAGTCGTTTTTAAAATTGATAAATGGAAAAGTAACAGCTATTGATGGTGATGCACTAAAAGTTGGTGATTATTTACCAGTTTCAAAGAAACAAATTGATTTTACAGAAAATAGAACATTGGATTTACGTGATGAACTACTACCTCCAACAGAATACATTTATTCATCTGAAGTAGAAAAGGCAAAACAAGTTATGAAAGAACATCAATGGTGGTCAAAACATCAAGGTAAAACTTTCATGTTACCATACACAAGGAGCGATAGTTTTGTAGCAAAATTCAATGATAAACTACGCAATGGTTGTAAAACGAAAACAACTCTAAACCCAAATTGTGTTTACACGAAACAAACCAATATGAATAATTATACTATTCCGGAAACAATTCCACTTGATTATAATTTTGGTTATTTGTTGGGTGCATATGCCGCTGAGGGATGTATGACAAATACACAAATATCTATTGCAAATAATGATGTAGAATATTTCCAACCTATTCTAGAATTATGTAGTCAATGGAATATTACAACAAAAATATACAAAAATGAAAATAAAAATAATGAAGGATGGACTAGTCAAGATTTGAGAATATATAACACACTTTTGTGTATTATTATTGAGCAACTTTGCGGTAAGTTAAGTCATAATAAGTTTGTAAGTGATAAAATAATATTTTCCAACAAAGAATGTTTGTTGGGTTTCTTGGATGCCTATATTGGTGGAGACGGATCAGTTAAAATAAAAGAAAAAATAATAACTATGTCATCAGTATCCAAAGAATTATTAATAGATGTTCAACAAATATTGAATGTTTTAAACATTTATAGTTACATTACAAAATACAAAAAACCTGAAACTAATAATAGAGGCAGTAAAAATATTAGACAATGTTATAACTTGTTAGTAACAGGTTCCCAGTTACACGATTTATCTAACATGTTAAATATAAGAATTAAAGACAAACAAGAAAATCTACAAATAATTTTACAACATAAATACAAATATGAAATCCATAGAAATACCAATATTATTCCAAATGAAATAGATGGAAAAATAGTAATACAAGAAAGAAATAATGACTATAATGGTGTCATTTTTGATAGAATTAAAAGTATCGAAGAAGTATCCAATACAACAAATTACGCATATGATTTAACAGTAGAAGACACAAGAAACTTTAATATCTATAATGGTCTTGCGATCAGGGATACATTTCATTTTGCCGGAGTGGCATCAAAATCCAACGTCACTCGTGGTGTGCCAAGAATTGAAGAAATTCTATCATTGTCATCTGAACCAAAAAATCCATCACTTACCATTTATTTGAAAGAAGAAGATGAAACTCAAAAAGACAAAGCGCAATCCATTATGTACATGATAGAACACACTAAATTAGTAGAAGTCGTAAAATCGATTGAAATATGTTTTGATCCTGATGATTTAAATACAATGATTGCGGAAGATAAAGACACTATACAACAATATAGAGCGTTTGAAAATATGGTTGCTAGTTGTGCAGAAGTCAATTTATCGAATGATGAAAATGAAAAATCAAAATGGATTGTTCGCATGGAAATGAACCCAGAAGTTATGCTTGAGAAAAACATTACAATGGATGATATTAATTTCACTTTAAATAATTGTTACGAAAATCAGATAAACTGTGTTTACTCAGATTACAATGCAGACAAACTAATATTTAGAATTCGAATGAACGAAGTAATTAAAAATAATTCAGGAAAATCTGGAGGTGCTAAGACAAAACTGCCATTGGATCAGTCAGATCAAATATATATATTGAAAAATTTCCAAGACCAATTATTGCAAAATGTCGTACTTCGTGGAATTAAAGGGATCAACAAAGTTATTCTTCGAAAAATAAAAGACAATGTTGTAGAAAACAATGGTTTATACAAAAGACAAGATATATGGGTTTTAGATACAATAGGAACTAATTTACTAGAAATTTTAGGTATAGATTATATTGATAATACTCGAACATTTAGTAATGATATTGTTGAAATTTATGAAACTCTCGGTATAGAAGCTGCGCGTCAAGCTATTTATAATGAACTGGTAGATGTAATTGAGTTTGATGGAGCATATATTAATTACCATAATTATAGTGTTTTGGTAGATAGAATGACTTATACGAGTAAGATGATTTCTATATTCAGACATGGTATTAACAATGATAATATTGGACCTATTGCAAAGGCGTCTTTCGAAGAAACTCCAGAAATGTTTTTGAAAGCTGCTCGTCACGCAGAACTAGATACACTTAAAGGTATTTCCGCAAATGTAATGTGTGGTCAAGAAGGTTTCTTTGGTACAAGCGCATTTCAAGTAGTTTTGGATATTGATGAAATGATCAAAATGGAAGCAGCTGTAGAATACAAAAATGTAGATGTTGTCGAAGAAATAGATAAATTCTTCGGAGACATTGATAATCCAAATGATAAATGTTCGGTAAATAAAATTACTATACAAAATAATGTAATCAGTATTAAACCAAAAGATATGGGAGGTGATAATGAATACAATCCAGGATTTTAGAATTTACATAACTAACATAACTTACATAATTTATTTGTTTGAAAATATTAAAATGTGTAAAAATATTAAAAAATAGATATGAAATATATATAACTGGTATATATATATTTTATATAATGCATGCGTTTTATGAAATAAGTAAAAAAGTAATAGGAATAGAAAATGGAAGTATTATAGATAATTTATACAAGATAAATTATATTATTTTTTTTCAAAAAGAATATTCATTGCAAAATAAATTTACTTTTTTAAATGGAGAATTGAATAATATTTTTAATACAATAGAAATTTATGAAAAAAAACTTGATTATTTTTACAAAATCCAAAGAATATATTACGCATTTTCTAGAATGGCATATATTTATAAATATAAAAAAGCAAAAATTATAATAGAAACAGATTTAATTATGAACCCAATAGATATAAATAATAAATATACATTTTGCCTGTATCAAAATAACTGTAAATATCTTTTTAATATTCACGAGTTAATTAAAATAATTAATAATTCTATTGCAAACTCAACCCATTTTTTTTATAATCCTATTCCTGTAAAAAACCCTTATAACAATATAATTTTTAATAAGTCAACTCTATATAACATATATTTTTTTATCAAAATGAATACATTGTTGACCCCTGAAATTTTTTATTATTTTTTTAAAACAAATTTTAACATGAATAAATTTGTAAAAGAGTATCAGCATTTACTAAGAGATTTTTCTATACAAACATATTTAAACAATAGTAGTAATGAAATATTGCGCGATGATATTAACTGCATGATAGATGAATTTAATTGTGTATTTTTAAAAATTGAAAAACAAATTATTATACATCATGAATTTCCTGATGATAAATTAATTGAAATCATGAAACCTTATTTAAGACTGTACTTATTATCACATTATTCTTTGATTTATGTAATTCGTGAAAAATCAAAAAAAGATTTGATAAAAGAATTAAGTAATTTTAAAAAATTTAATCCTTTATTTGGTAGGAAAATGATGAAAGTTAATAACAATAACTCAACTACTATTTCATTCAATATGGTTCATAGTTTATTTTATATAAATGAAACTAATAAAGAGAACAGAGAATTTATGATCAACCACAGTGGTAAAGTTACACATGAAGATAACGATGAATTTAATAGTTTTGTGTATTTTGTATCTGAGGATGAAGGCGAAGATGATATCGATAATGATGATGACAATAGTTATGACGATTAATAATGATATAAATTAAATATGTTACAATAAATTAAAAGTCATTTTATTTTATATAGAATATATATATTCTAATTTCATGAGTGAACGTGTTTTGGGAGACAATAGCAAAATTTTAAGTGAAATAACCGACGATTATCTTAACGAAAAAATCTTGAATGTTTTATTAAATTTATTAATGAAAACAAAAAAAGAACTTAGTTTAGAAAAACCTATTCATTCTATTAACAAAAGTCTTGTAAGTGAAACTGATGCAGAGCTTCTTATTAGAGAGACTAATACAGAAAAAGACCCAGAACCAGAACGAGAACAACAAGAAGAACAAGAACAACAACAAAATTTTGATGAAAAAACAAACATAGACACTGATGTACTAGATTACTTTCTTGAAAAAAACAACATTACAGATTTAGGAACACATTCGCGCCGTCACCCAAAAGAACTTGAATTTATAAAACAATTTATTTCTAAAAAAAATATTAAAACTGTACTCGAAATTGGATTTGGCGCTGGTCATTTAGCAGATACGATTTTGAATTCAAATGAAAATGTGACAATTGTAACATTCGATATTGCAACTAATCCTTTTACAATGTTAGGAAAGGAATATATTGATAAAAAATATTCAGGACGTCACACAATGATAGAAGGCGATTCGCGTAAAACTATACTTAATTATTTTCAACAAAATCCAGAACAAAAGTTTGATATAATATTTATTCATGGTGGTCATTATGGAAATATACCAAAAATGGATTTAACAAATTGTAGACTATTAGCAAAAAAAAATACAATTGTGATAATGAATGATGTTAATTATAAAAATATTGAGATGTGGAACATAAAACCCAATGAAGCATGGGATGCATTTATTGAAAACAACTATATTGATGAAATTAAAAAAAAGGAATTTTCTCCATTAAATGGTTTAGTATATGGTAAATATAATTTATGCGAAGTTTTTATTTGTTCACTATTGCGACCTGATAGAATGAAATACATTGAAGAAAATTTAAAAATGTTTCCATTTATAAAAACATTTAAATCTGTAAACGGGTATAATCCAAATGTAGCATTGAAGGAAATAATAAACTTAAAATTAAAGTATAAAGATTTAGACAATCACTTTAGAACATACGGAACTCTGGCAAATTGGATTACTAAGTATAAAATGTTAAAGCATCAGGTAGAGCATGAAATACCTTATATGTGCTTTTTAGAAGATGACTTAATATTAGAAAGTAATTTTTATACTTTTATTTGCGATTCTTTAAAACATTTTAAAACAAATGTAAATATGTTGAGACTAATGACTTGGGGAGAAGGATACATTACAAGTTATGAAAGTGCAAAAAGGACATTAGAACATCTTGACAGAGATGGTATTACAAGAAACATAGATAATCAACTGAGAGAAAATTGTGGATATGAAATCGCACTAGAAAAAACACCCATGAAGCTTATGGTGATAGGAAACAATGGAGATTGTTTAAAAACGGGTAAATTTGAAAATGCGGAAATTTACAGTAAATTACAAAAAATGAGTTCAAAAAAATAAATTTAAAAAATAAATGTGATTTTGTTATTTATTTTTTATAAGTATTATATAGTATGAAATATTTAACCATAAATACTTTTAACAAAGTACCTATAACTAAAAATAATTTAGTTTTATGCGATATTGATGAAACACTCCTTACAAATAAAACGATTTATTTAAAACATAAACTAACAAGTAGTGATAAACCAGATATTAAATTAAAGTTACCATCATACATAGATAAAAATGGATTTACTAATTTACTACAAAGATTAAAAATTACAGAGTCAAAATTATACTTTATAACATCACGTAATGAAAAGTCATCTGATTTTACTAATAATCAGTTCAAACTATTGAATATTGATGTTAACAATTACCCTATTTTATATTGCGGTGAAAATCATAAATCAAATATTGTAAAAAAATTTATAGATATAAATAGTTATGATAATATAATTTTTATAGATGACTTAACACATAATCTGCGTAATATGAAAAAAGAATTTGGTGATAAAGTAAAATGTTTTCTATTTAAAAAAAATGAATGTGATGGTACATAAAATACATAAAGTCCATAAAATACATAAATATGAATTTATAATTAAATTTATATTTATATGCTGACACACACGCACACACACACACACGCGCGTAACAAAACTAGCGAACCTTTTTAGTTCTTCTGAGTTTATTTTTACAATTCTTTTTAGTGCCACCTTTTTTAGGTATTTCTACGTCTACAACTGTATCTTCGTTTACTGGTGAATTATCTTGTTCAATAATAATTTTCTGTTTAATTGTTTGTTTTTTAACACTAGTAACACTTTTTTCAAATTTTTTGAAATAGTCTTCAATAGAAATTTTTTCAATAATAGCATTATTAATCTTGGAAACGCAACTACTATTTTTAATTTGTTCGATAGAAATAAATAGTTCATTTTCATTGGTTTGAATAGTTTTATAACTCGGAATATTTTCAACTCGAAACCCGGGAATTACTATAAAACAAAAAAAATCATTAGCGTCACCATATCCTAAAAATATATTTTTTTCGTAGTTTGTTTGTAGTAAATATTTGGAAGATATAAATATTGTAGGTATTTTATATTTATCAACCAACAACCAAAAATCCAATGTTGTCAAAAAATAATTTTCGGAATATATTAAATTTTCGAAAGATAAAAGTCCGGCCTTCACTTGATCACACAAATATTTTTTACCTTCTATTATTAAAATATCTATTATTTTTTCAGAATATTGTGATAAATATTTTTTGTATTCATCGTACAGTATATTTTTAATTCTGTTTATTTCAATTCTCTCATTCATTTTCTTTTCAATTATGTCAATTATGCAATCAAAGGTACAAATTTGCGACTTGTTATATTCGATCTCTTTAAAATTTTGAGGAAAACAATCATTCCATAAAGCAGATGATATTTTTTTATTATTTTTTTTATTACATTGATCAACCCCTTCTTTATTAACATTCACTTTCATTGTATCAAATTGATTGTCATAAGTTTGACTAGTAATTGGTTCGGTTTCATCGTATGAGTTATATTTAACAAATCGATTGATTATAGCTGGTTCCAATGTTTCAAAATAATCTTGTGTTAGTAGTGACTGCAACATTATTATTTCGTTGTCTCGTAGATTATATCCAATACTGTCAAAGGTTAAAACAGACTGTGGTTGTAAAATAAATGTTCGTATTCTACTATATCTTATTAATTCGTCTGCCATTTTCCCAAAATACTTTTCTTTATTATCCTTCAACGTCAGCAGATTTTTCTGAGGTAGTATAAGATTACAAGTGTCATTTTCTGTATACACACATAGATTTGGAGATTTATCACATGTTTCTTTATCTTTAACAATGCATGTAGTAAATTCATCGATTAACTTGTAATATTTTTCATCTCCAATAAATTGTATTTTATCCTTTACCAGTTCTTTCAATAACTCTGTAACCTTTACTAATTTTTGAGAGTAAATAATGTAGTCTTTTAATAGTTCATTTTCTAATTTTTCTCTCATTTTGATATTTTTATAATCATTTAGTAATAGTTTAATTGTGTTTCTAAAAGTATTATAGAACTTAGTTTCATAAGTAATTTTTTTTATATAATCAACACGTTCTGCATCTTCTTTATTTGATGTGGTTATAATAGTGTCACTCGCCAAAATTTTACCTGATGTTTCATCCTTAACAACATAATCTGTGTTTTTTAGTGAAGGTAAGTCATGTTCTTTTTTAATATCCATCTCAGTTATGGGTTGTGAAATCTGTACAAATTGGTTTGTGCTAGTAAGTATTCCAACAACCATTTCATCTTCGACTACTTTTAACATCGGATTACATTGTATTTCAAAATCATTTGTTGCCTTACTTTTACTTTTTTTTGCCAATTTTGTTAAGAATTCAAATGTTTCTTCATAAGTTTTCCACAATGATAAATCGTTCATAAAAACAAATGATAGTTCGTTATTTGCATTAAAAGAAGATGGGTAGCAAGGTACAAATCCTGTTAGTTTTGTTGCAGTCGGACTTTCAGCAACAACACCTATTATTTTGTTATTAAAATTCATGACCAGTTTTAAAACTTTATAATTATAATCATTTAACTTTTCTATTAGAGTGGACAATAAAAGAGGTCGTTTTGCTTTATAAACATTTGGCATACTATTTAATGGTCTACAAAATTTGTTGTAAGCTGGTTTGATTAACTCTCTAAAAACAACTCTCATTGTTATTGGTAAGTGCGGATCATATTCCTTGAATTCCTTTATAACTTGTATTTTTTTAGCAGTGTTTGTATATGAATAAATGGGTTCATAATAACTGTCTTCTTTTATTAAAATGATTGTAGGTTTTCTTGATTCGTAAAACTCATTTGAATAGTGGTTACTAGGACATACTAATTCTACGTTGTTCGTAATATCATCATTTGGTATTTTTAATATTATAATGTTTACACCACTAGAAAATAAATCTTTATTTGGTTTTGAAATAATATCCCACAAATACGTGTGATCTATAATAGTATCGTCATCTTTTAAATAACTCACAAAATTTTCAAATGCACTTACTACGTTATTATAATATGTAGTTTCTTGTTCATTAGATAAATTAATTTTAGAAAATAATTTTGATGACTTATGAGTAATAAATAGTTTACTATTTTCATCTATTTGATAGTTTGTATTAGTGTTTTTAAAATCATTAACTAAATTACCATTTTGATAAGTAATAAAATTATCGATAGTTAATGAATTAATTATTAGTTGTTTCATTTCTTTAATAGATAAAACCTTGGAATTTTTTTTACCATAAAACATGACATCTGAAATACAACCTACAAATGACTGTTTGTCATTTACTTCAACACCATGCCTTAACAAACAAGGATGATCTGGTTTGATATTTGTATTTGTTTTACTAATCTGACAATCGGCATTAATTTCACGTAATACTTGTTGTATTTGAACAGGCAAATACCCCCAACGACCAAAAGGTAGTGGAAACTTATCCGGTCCTATAATGTATTCATCTTCTTTTTGTTTTACTTTATTGGAAACGTTCTCTTTAGTTGTTTCTTTTATATTTTCTTCATTGACATTTTGCAAACATTGTTTTTTTGCACTATTACGACCAACAGTATTATATTTTTCAAAACAACATGGTAAACAAAACCCTTGTGGGTGTTTATCTAGTTGAAATCCTGGAAAACGTTTATTATTTTTACTACCTGTTTTAGGTTTATAAAATTCATAAACATAATAGCCAGGTTTGACCTCTTTTGCATCTTGTGGTAAAACATAACCGCAATTTTTACTTTTCAATTCTGTTTTACCGTTTACAACAACTTCAGTGAGCTCATTTGGGTCAACAATTGTGTTATTTTTTAGACACCAATAACGCGGACAAATATAGTTGTATTGTTTTTTTGGGTTAGAACCATAACGAATAACATCTTCATCGCGTAAAAACCCTGGATGTTCTTTATTTATATTTTCTAGTTCTTTATCAGTTAAAATAACTGGATGTCGTTTCATTGTACTGCTACATGTTCTTACATAAGAATTAAATTCTTTTGTATCTTCTTTTATAATTAAAGCGGGGTCTAATCTTTCAATTCTTGTTTGAAAATAAGGTTCTTTCTTTTTCAAAACTAAATTATCAATGTTTATTACGTTATTTTCATCTTCTTCATCATCCTCATCTTCATCTTGTTCACCTTCTTCTTGACCAACTTTCTCAGAGTTGGTGTTTTCATTTTGCCCAACTTTCTCAGAGTTGGTGTTTTCATTTTGCCCAACTTTCTCAAAGTTGGTTGGTTCAGGTTGCCCTCCTTTAATATTAAAATCCTCTTTTTCACTATTTATACTTTTTTCGCTTGTTTTGTTTTCACTGTCATTACTATCTTCTTCATCATCTTCATCATCATCGTCATCAAAAAATAAATCAAACGCATTTTTTGGTTGTTGTTTATTATCATCGCCACTTTCATTTGATTTGGAACTTTCCGAAAATTTGGAATATTCTACATTTTCACTATTCTCATCAATCGAAGGTATTTCTAATTCTGATAATTGACTTTCAACGGGTGAAATAATATCATTTATTTTGATTTCCTCTTTCTCTCCACTTGAGCAAATATCATTTATTTTTTTAGTTGAAAAACCAGTACTCTTTTTATCTTGTGTAATACGCACAATACTATCTAAATATATGGGAATAGTAGATAAATAATAAATATCGTTAATATTTTCCACTTGAATTGTTATCACCCCGGTCTTTTTGTCTAAACGAATAACAGTCTTAAAACCAGGATTATCTTTTACCTTAATTTCTATATTTTTAACTCCTCGTTCTACTTCAATTTCATTAGCAACTTTTCTAACTAAGTCTTCAGCATCTTTTCTGTTCAAGTCGTCATGGAAATTTTCTAATAATGCTTCAATAATTTCACTTCCTCGTAAGCCTTGTGAACTTTTTTCTAATACAAATGCTTCTTGGCTTGTTACTTTATTAAAATTAGAGACCCTTTTAAATCGTAAGTGTATGTCTTGTTTAAATGAACTTGATTCGTTAATAAATACACTAGATGTACAACCTTTATATGCGTCTAAGTTAATTGTATTTTTAATTTTAATATTAGATTCATAAGTCAGCTGTTTTATTTCAATATTTTGATGATAAATATTTTCAAATAACGACATTTTGTAGCCACTTTGTTCTAACACATTACTAATCTCCTGAATTATAGGATTAATATTTTGAATTAACAATTCATTCATTTCTTTTTCATCTAGTGCCGTTTCCAATTCACACGTAATTGTTGTAAACCCATTTTCATCAAAGTCACAAATGAGTTGGCTTATGTTTGGATTTAAAATATTATTAATATAGACAGAAACAGATTTAACTTTCCCTATATTTTTAATTAGTTTAAAAATCATGGCTTTTTTAAGGTAAGGTATTTTACGTCCATCTGTTGCAACTTTATCTGTAAATAGTCTATAAACATTTTCTTGTCTAGATGATGGATTGTACTTAATAAGTGGATTATTTTGACTAGCGTGTAAAATTTTAAAAATAGTTTCTAAAGGTATATTTACTTTGTAGACAGGCTTCAATATCGCTTTGATATATTTAATACCTTTATTTATATAGTTCAACTCATTTTTTCTTAAATCATAAACATCATAAAACATGTTGATAGTCTTAAAATAATCAAACGTTTTATCGTTTAAATATTTTTGTTTCGTATTTTCAAAAAGTTCATTCATTTTTACTTTCAGGTCATCTAGGTTATTTATATTTTTTTCATACAAAAATGGAAAATAAATTTTCATAGTCAACTCTTGAGGAATAGTATTCAGTTCATTGAATTTCAATACATCTTCTGCTAAACAAAAATAAATGTTATTGTTGACAATTTCTCCACTATTTAATAATAAATGACTGTTTAATGTAGTCAAAGACTTCCTAGAATTTCTTTCTAAAAACGTATCGTAAGCTTTTACTTCATATGGATTAACCACAAACGGATATTCGTTTTCAACTATGAAAAATTTTTGCCCTAAAACTTTATTAACAATAAATTTTTTATTATCGAGTTTCATTTCTACTATGTCATCATAGTCATAAACATCTTTACTCGATGACAAGTTCATATGTTCATATTTTTTTCCATTTTCTTCACTTACTATATTAGATAAAAACTGGTTCAGTCTAATATTTGTCAAATTAATATGTTTATTTTGTGTTAATACTTGATAAAGTGAAACAGGGTTGAATGTTTCCATTTTTTGACAATACAAGTAAATTTCTTCTAATGCTATTTTTTTTTTGATTTGGTTTAAAATTTTAATTTTAACTGTACCAATAGTATCATCCATATGGATTGCTTCATTTAAATAAATTACTTTTGTTTTGTTCACACTGATTTGTTCTAGTTCTTCTTGCGTAAAAAAGTTATTTATATCTTTATTCTTTTCTTTTTTAAATACATAAATACTATCTATAATTCCATTTTTAACATAGTTTACTTTATAAATTGGTTCTACGTATTTATTACTAATTTTATCTGTCATATATTATGTATTTAAATTATTTTTATATGTAAATAATCTAAATACTTATGTAAGAAACTATTATAAGACGCCCTCAAAAAAACTTATACTAAATCATAATACGGGTTATCGTTGATTGTCATGCCGCAATACTCCTTAGGATTTTTTTTATAGTCGACTGGTTGGTAAATATTGGCTTCTTTTGCATTAGTAAGCAAAAATTTAAAATTTTGCCAAAATTCTTGTTTATGTCCAATTGTTTCAGTCATGATATGCGATAATTCATGAAGTGCAACAAATGTTAAAGTGTTAATATCAATCAATTTGTTTCCATCTTTTTTTGTATTCAAACAAAACGCCAATTTCTCTCCTTTATTTTCACTGTATGCAGTTAATTCACTTGTAGGCAGCGTTTCACTGATTTTTTTGGGGTTAAACCCTTCGACTAAACGTATTACTCGAGGATCATTTGGATGTGTTTCTTTCATGTATGCAACCATTTGTTTGCATTTTCCAGTGACACTTGCAAGTAAATCAGCAGCGAGTTCAAGCTTCTCTCGTTCCCTTACACAATAACGATTACCATCTTTTGAAGCTATAATACACTTTAAGTTAAATGCATCTGAGTCATAATATATTCTTAAACAAAATAATAATATGAAAAACAAAAATATATAAAAAAATATACTGTATTTTTCCATATAAAATGTATATATTTTATTATTAAAAAATATAAATATAGCACCACTAATAAAATATAGATTTTAATCTGAAATTATGAAAAAAGTATTTTTTATTATATTTTTCTTACTAACAACAAAAACCACACAAGGATTTATTACTAAAGGAATAAAAGGGATAAAGTGTAATGACTACAAAGACACTACTACAAACAAACGTAAAGAAATAAAATATTATGCTAGTAATGGAGAAATTTATCTTGTTGAAAAAATGAAAAATTATAATCAGTTGTTGCGTACAGTAAACATAATGCCGACATTTTTATTAAATTTTCTTGGAGGATGGCTAATAATTCCATCTTATAAACTTTTTTTGAATAAAACTTTCTGGTTATTTTCTATAATAACTCAGTTAACTATGATGAATTCGATGATTATTAACGACTTATTTGATTTAAAAGTAGATTTAATAAGTAATAAAGATAGACCATTAGTAACAAAAAAAATAACACTTAAAGAGGCAATGGGTTTGTATACAGCCCTAAACATAATCACAATTTATCTTACAAATAAGTACTTTCATAAAACTAATTTGTGCTTATGTATATATGGTGCAAATCTGATTGTTTTTTTGTATACACCATTATTAAAAAAAATATTATTTATTAAAAATATAACATGTGCTTCCGTTGTATCTTCAACAATATTTTTGACATACAAAAGTGTATTATATGGTTCAAATCTAAATCTAAATCCAAATCTAAACTCGTTAATAAGCATGTATGATTATAATAACAATGCAAACCTACTTCATATTCTATCCAAGTTTTTATTTATATCTTCACTTTACATTGAACTGTTACTTGATATTAAGGATATGGACGGTGACAAGAAAAACAATATAATGACAGTACCTAATTATTTTGGAGTAAAAAAAACATTGCATTTTTTAACGATTATTTTTATTGGCAATTTAATTTATTATAGTAACTTTTTATACAAAAACAACAAATATACATTACTTGTTGGATTTTTATTAGCAAATATAAATTTTATTAAAAATTTACTATTTTTACAACTGTACTCTCATTCAGACGATTTTATTGTTAGATCCGTAAAAGACACGACAGTTTCTTTAGCGACATTTTCATTTTTTCTCTGTTTTTCAAGATACTTATTCTTATAATAAAATTCCTGACCTAATGTTCCTATTTTTTGACACTCAGGATTTGGACACAGCGTATATTCCATACCATGTGAATATTTTTCATAACAATAATCATGTAGTTTTATATGACACCGATGACACTGTACTAAATTATGTAGTTCAGTTTTCATGTTACATATTGAACAATTTTTATTAGTATATTTTTTATTATACATATTATATATTGAATTTAAGTTTCCCATTGCTTATAAATAGTATGATACGATATATTATTTATAATTAAATAATTTATTTAATAAATCAATTTTATTTTTTATTGTGGTCCAGAACCAATTTCAAGAGGTGGTCTCATGAAGTCAGGTTCCATTGTACTTTGATTCCATGGACCAACGTATAACTGTGGGTTAGGTGGTTCTGAACGAATTTGAAGATTTGCATTTCTCAATGACTGTCCTACACTATCAATACCAATATGGTAACCAGCCTTTAACAAATTAACATTTGCTAATTCACCCTTACCAGATGGATTTAATTGAGCCCATTGGCTGTTTGTGTCTTTTGGCAAAAGTTCTGCAGGATTTTGAATATTTGGATGTGAACATGATGAAGGCATACCAGGCATAGTTGTTTGTACACCATTAGCAGACGCAAAAACTTCATTTTGTCCTAAAGGCTCAGAAGGTCTTACTCCACCAGAGGATGAACTAGAAGGATTTTTGTAATGCTGAGGCATTGCAGCATTTGACTCGTAACTAGACATTCCCTTAGATGATAAATAATTTGCAAATAAACTTACAATGTATGCTAGAATTAATAATATTAATACAGCACCTATACCATAATCGTTCCATAGCTTTTTTAAAGATACGCTCATTATATAAAATTAATGATAAAATAATTTTTAGAATACACATTTAATTAATTCTAAACATTAATAATTAATTCACAAAATGAATGATTTTTATAAGTCATCCAATTCACTTTCAGAAACCTCCTCAATTTCAGCATCAATATCACTTTCACTTTCATCTAAATTATCAATCATGTAAGTTTTCTTAATATTTTTTGCTTCTAAATAAGCAATAATCGCTATTTTTTTTGCAGCTTTCGCCCTTTCTCTCGCTTCTTTATATAAATCATAATATACTTGACTAGGTTTTTTTAATTGTAAAGTTTCATCTCCATTGTTTTCTAAACTATCTTCTAAATTAACAGATATGTCAATTTCTTTTAATTCATCAGTTTCTTTTAAGTCATTGATTTCGTTTAACTCTTCAATATCATTTTCTTGTAAAATATCTTCATTATTTTTTTCATTGATAACTGCATTGTCATTATCTATATTATCTACATTATCTACAACAACGTCATTAATATTAGGTAAGTCGACAAGTGTATCTATTTCTAAAATATTACTTTTACTAATGTTGATATTATCAATTGTTTTATCAGTGTTTCTATTAAATACAGTATTTTCTAAAGGTTCATGAAATTTTGTTTCAGTTTCTTCTAGATTTTTCATATTTTTTGAGTTGAATGTTGTTTTTATTAAACAATTATCAAATAATGGTTCATTGTCCAATACCATTACCTGACGTAACTCAATTTCAATTTGAAAATTACGTGACGTAAATTTAATTCCTTGTATTTCTAAAATAGAAATAATATTAGTATCTTCCTTAATATCATTCATTGAAAGCGGTACTTCATTTTCATCATATAACTTAATATATGGTTCATTATTAACTCCGACTTTTATATTGGTTCTTACTAAATAATATTTACCTGACCTATAAATACGTATTACAGGATTGAATGCAGTTTCTACATCGTTTTTATCTAAAGAGTTTTGAAACCATGCTTCACTTTTTTCAAAAATTAGATTTTGACAAGTTTCTTCTAAATTCTCAAACCAGTGAATTAAAGTTTCTGAATTATTATCTAACATGAGGTCACAGTAATATTTTTTCCCACTTTTTACAAACCCTTGTCTAGTTAAACTTTTAGTGGTTTGAATATATAGTGGTTTACTATTGTATAATATTTTAGTAAAATATGCTCCACCTTGAATACCGCTTGGATGTGCCAAAGATAATTTACTAAAATCGAAATTTTTACTTGGTTCAATAATATTATTCATTATTATTATTGAATGTATATTTTTTAAATTTTAATAACACGCAAAAATATAATTAAAATTATCAAACATATTTATAATAATCAATTACAAATATGAAAGATACGATTGTACAACAATGTTTAGATATTTTAAAACGTGATGATGTTAAGAATGAATTTAAAATTTTATTAAAACCAGTAATTGATTTTATTTTATATGAAATTAATCCATACATTTATATGACAGTTTTATTAGTATTTATGATTTTTATTATGATTTTAGCAATATTATTAATATTAGTTTATATATTGCGTAATAAATCATTATTCAATAAATTAATTTAGTTATGAATTATTTAGACACTTTTATATTATTTATTTTCACATAATATATATATATTAAATGCCACGTAAAAGTTATAGAAAACATAAAAGAGGTGGAAGTCATAGTCGTTATGTTGGTGAAAGAGAAACGGGTAATCCTAATTTACCTTACGCAGCACCTATTAAATATGGCGGTCGTAGACACAGAAAAAGAAGTATGAGAGGTGGTGCTTCCTATCCATATAGTTCAGCTGCAACATATGGCGAGTATGTTAATGGTTCTGAAAATTCTCAATATGATAGAACTTTATCTTTAACAGGTCCTTATGCAAATGTACCTGGAAACTTATTAATTGGAAGAGAAGGTCAATGGTCACATGATGTAGGTACACCCAGTGCAGCAAGTTTAAAATTGATACAAAGTGCTGGATCGAAACGCAGAAGACACCGAAAAGGTAGCAGAAACACAAAAAAACGTCGGGGAGGATTTATCGGTCAAGTAGTTAATCAAGCAGTAGTTCCTTTTGGACTTTTAGCAATGCAACAAAGTTACAGAAGAAAAAATCGTAGTAATAAAAGCAAAAGTCGCCGCAGATACAAATAGATATTGGAGAATTACAAATACTAAAACATTTTAATATTTGTAATTAGTTATATAAACATATGTAAACATATGTAAACATATATAAATATTTATATATAAAACATGAAGGAGTTTATAGAGAAATTACCGTTAGACATTGTTTTACAAATTATCCCATACACATATAATTTACAAAATAAAAACTTATTGAATGATATTATAAATTATAAAGAAACAAAAACCATGTTACTTGAATTATATCATAATTTTTGGATTATAGAAATGCAAAGTCAAGAAGAAGAAGATAAAAACTGGTTAATAAATGATATGATTTCGTATACGAATGGTTATCATGCTACTATGTATGGATATGTTGATAAATTTTATAATATTTTTAAGAGAAATATTTTTTTACAAACAAATGAAGATATAGATAAATATTTTTATAATTTTAATAACAAAGAAGTAACAAGTCAAATAAACATAATTTTAGGATTATTAACTGCAAATGAACGAGAAGATCTTATTATTGAATTTCCGATAGTCAGTGAAAGTGTTACTATATTTTTGACACCCGATGAAACCTAAACAGCTTTTTAAGACTAAAAAATATCAGAAAATAAACTAATAATCGTGACCATATTGACTTAAAAATGTTTTTATTTTTTCTACATATTGATTTTTAGGGTATTCGTTTTCTTGTGAATTATGAAGTCCGTGAATAAATTTAGTATCGTTATAGTGTCTACGTTCACCGCTATCATCTCTAGGTAGACGTATTTTTCTTTTTAAAAATGCTTCTTCAGATTGATAAATATGATGGGCTATGTATACTGGAACTTTATAATATTCCAAATGACAAATATTACTATGATATGGTTTTATCATTAATCTGTTATTAACATCAAAATATCGATAAGCATCTTTCATGTTATAATAATGTGGATTTGTTGCATTTAATATTTTACTAGGTCGTACAAAAGACTTTACGTGTTCATGTAATAATAAATCTGACTTTGTATAATTTTCTAGAATTAATCCATTGGGGTCTTTTCTTAAATTATTAGAACCAAACATTAACCAATTAAGTGCCAATGAATCTGCGTGATTATAAACTGATAATAAATGTTTAATACCAGAATAGTTATTATCATTCAATATGATGAATTCATCGGCATCTAAATATATCATCCAGTCTACTTTCATCAAGTTTGCAATTTCAGCTGCTTTATTCATCAACATCATTTTTATAGGGTTTTCTAAATGAGATACATTAATAATTTTAACACGTTTATCAAAGTTGTCAAATTCTTCTTTTAGTGGTTTTTCTGACTTATGATCAAATATTACAATTTTACTAAATCCCAATAGTAAATGATGCGCCGCCCATTCTTTAATATGTTTTTCATTTCTTACATTGGTAAATAAACATACTTTTTTACAAATTGCATTAACTTTATTTAAGTCAGAGGGTTTAACTGTTTTCATTGTTCTTGTCGGTTTATTTAATAAAAACATGTTTTTTTGTTCTTCCATAATATTTTAATTTATAATATTATTTTATAAATGAATTTTGAACAAACATTACAACAATGGTTATTATTAGATAATCAAATTAAAAATTATAATGAAAAAGTAAAAGAAATACGAACAAAACAAAAAAATACGGAAGAAATACTTACCAAATATGCAGGTAATAATAATTTATTAAACTCGTCGATCAGAATATCAAATGACAGATTAAAATTTGTCAATACCAAAGTCACAGCTCCACTGACATTCAAATATTTAGAAAAGTCTTTACGTGAAATTATTAAAAATGAGGATCAAGTCAACACTATCATAAATCATATTAAAAATAGTAGAGAAAGTAAAATCGTTCCAGAGCTAAAGCGATTTTATAACAATTAATTAATATTAGATTATTTTATAATGAACCCTAGTTATATTGGACCTAATGAACTAATTTATAATAATGACAATGGCAATCATATTCATAGTGGAGGATTTAATATTAATTCTATTATGATGAAAAATGGTTTGTCTCCTATCATGACATTAAACGGCAACGATAATTTGAACCAAAACGGTGGTGGAAATGATATTAATAAAGTTTCTGATCTATTTAATAATTTAGTAATACCTAACTGGAACTTATCTTATAATTATAAACATGGCGGATCGTTTGTAGAGAGAAAAACTAGTTATGAAGAAGACGATGTTATTGAAGAAGATTTACATGATAAGTTATTAAATCTAGTAAAAGTGCATGAAAATGAAATGAAAGAAACTATGAATAAAAAGAAAAGTCGAAAAAATTTTAAACATGCTAACAAATTTACAAGAAAATACAAACAGAATAAATAGAACAAACAATAAAATATAATTATATTTATACAATAATAATATAATTATAAAAATGTATTTTTCAAGATGTGACCATTATCTATGCGATGCAGAGGACCTACATAATACAGACGATGTCGATACATTAGAAAATATGAACGAAGCAAATCATGTTGTCGAATACAATATTTGCTTTGTATGTTTAGAAATTAAAGACCCACGTCAAAATGAATACTGTATAGCTTTACACAATAATTTATACATAAAAATGTGTACATGCAATGGATGGATACATAAAAGCTGTTTGAACATTTGGTATAACCAAAATAAACGGTGTCCAGTTTGTTTATGTAAAATGATACAAAAAACGGAAACTAGACATGTTACATGTATTAGTATTTATAGCAAAATTAATAAAATATTTAAAATTGTACGTTTACACATTGTATATATAAGATTAGGGTTTTCTTTTCTATCTTTGGTTTGGTTTTATTATCATTTTATTTTTTTTTTAGCTTTTTTAATTAAAAAACATTAGAGTTCGCCCCACATATTATAGTTAAAAGGCGAAACTAATACTTCATTGATTTTATTTTTCCAATAGTCTACTTTTTTTTGGAATTCGACATCTTGCATTGTTTGTGGATAAGGGGATGATGTTTTCATTAATTCTTCTTCCTCTTGGGTGATCTTCGGTTTATTACCATAACAATTGACACCAAATTTAACATTTGAATTTGCAATGTATCCACCGTTTATACCTGGTCTACCACAATCATGTTCGTGACCTGGTATAGTTTGTAAATTATTGAAAGTTTGTTGTTGTGTAGGAAATAACGCCATTTGCCCATCCGACCAACCATAGTTACACCATTCCGCGCCATTTTTATAGGCATTTTCAACTTGTTGATATGTTGCTAAATCGGCACCATATGCGGTACACAGTGCTTTCGCATCATCATACCCGTAGTAATTACCAGGTATGTTAAATACTTGTTTTCTAAATTTAATTTCAGGTATAGAAGGTGTTTCTTGGATATTTTCCTGATCTACAACAATATCAATTTCTGGTTTGCTTGTAAATAAATTATTTAATGATGCAGTTATATTTATGTTAAAAAAGTATTGAAATGCATTAATTGCAACTAAAACAATTAATAGAGCTATTACAATTACACTTAAAATTCCTAAACCGAATTTGTTCTTTGAACCCGAACCAGAATTGTCTGAACCAATACTTGTTTCTTGTTTATTTCCTAAAGAAGAGAAAATGACTAAATATAAAATTACAACTATAAAAATAATAAAAAATACTATTGGATTTAAAAAGAAATTATTTACAGAATTATACATATTTACAGGGTCTATTGTTGATGTTGTATTTACTTCCATTATATTATACTATATATATATTCAGTGATTTTGTTTTTTTCTATAAAAAAGAACATAGGCTTTTGGTGAAACTATTGCATTGATTAGTGATACTTCTGTCACATTTGTATCATTAAAATGATACCATTTACCATTTGCATTTTTTACGTAAGATGTATAATGGCCGCCAAAAACAGATCCAGAATGGTTACAAATACCATACAACTCATAAATATACGATTTTTTTTTATATCCTATAACATATTCAGACAAGTCTAAATTATCCAATGGAAAATCGATTAATATTTGATTTTTTTGATTACGGGAATTGAAGCGTTTGAAGTCAATTACTAAAATATTTGGGAGGGACCAAAATATGATTTTTTTTCTGATATCTATTTTTTCTTTTGTAGTTTCATCATACCAAGCATTTTCATTTTTTAATTCTTCCCCCTCAATGTATAGATTAAAACAATCAATCAAAGTCGGGCTTTTATTATTTTGTGGGATTGGTAAATCAATCATAAAATATGGTTCGGGAGTTTGTTGTAATATTTTACCATTTTCTAAAGAAATTATTTGTGAAACATGAACACCATAAAACAAGTTCCATATTTCGGAATATTCTTTTGTGTACATTTGTTTAATCATATTAAAGCACTTTATGGCCAACTCATCTCTATCATTCTCGGGTTTACCAGAAATATTCATCTTTATTTCTCTCGATAATGAATTATGAAAACAATCAATTAAAAATAAAAGAAATTCGGAAACATCGTTTTGAGAATAACCTGTAAAAATTTCTAAATTTTTAATCCCTGCTACTTTTTGTATTGTTTTAATAAACTTATTGGGTGATACAATACAATTATTTTCCCATAATATTTTTCTTAAATTATCCCATTCAATTAACAATGCTGAGTCGTATTTATTTTTAATTTTTTTTTTTGTATTTTCATCGTCTAGAATATTATTTAATTCATAAGTGTGGGATATAATTTGAATGCATGAATTAATAAAACAAGTATTTCCCAAGTTTGCTAGTCCACTAAGTCCTTTATTTTTATATGTTTCTTTGTATAATTCCATGCTCATAAATTAATTGTGTTATTATTATTACTAATATACATTTAAACAGATTTAATATAAATATATATTATACACAATGTCAAACGGAAACAACACTAGAAATAGTTTATTTAGTGATTTGGATAATACAGACTTGCTTTATATTAATATATTAAATACAATATACAACGATAATTTAAGAATTATTAACCAGTTACTTCAACAAAATAGTGAACTTACCAACAATTTACTATCTTTTCTGAGTAGTAGAAGGAGAGAAACTTTTACAAACATGTTTAATAATAATTTCAATCAACGCAGTAACATGCATAATAGTAACACTAATACCAACACTAACACAACTAACAACATTAACAATAGTGGTCCTGATGATAGACGTATTTTTATTGATAATATCCCTTATTATATCGTAGATGAAGTTCAGTTCTTTACTATTCCAACTACCGAGACTAATACAAACCCTAACACTAATGGTGATAATACTGGCAATACCAATTTAAACGAGAGACATCATCGTAGACGTTCAACTACACACAGAAATGGATTACGTAGACATTATGATAATAATCCTAATATAACAAACGAGGTTCTACCTACTTCAATTGAAAGCAGAGGTAGAGGTTTTTTAAATTCATTCCTTCAACCTATTACAATTCGTCCAACACAGCAGCAAGTAGAAAATGCCACATCTAGTCTTGTTTATGGAGAAATTGTTGACCCTATTAACACAAGTTGTCCGATTTCTTTAGAAACATTTACAGAAACATCTCAAATAACAATGATAAAACATTGTAAACATATTTTTAATAGACAAAATTTAATGTCTTGGTTTAATACTAATTGTAAATGTCCAGTTTGTAGATATGATATTCGAGATTATAATAACACTGAACAAAATGAAATTGCTGATGAAAATAGTAACGTAGATCCAAATATTAATCCACAAGAACACATGAGGAATATTAGAAATATTACAGATGAGACAGTCAATATATTAGAAAATTTATTTCATGATGCGTTGTATGATTTATCTTATAACAATTTACAATTTTCCTTTCGATAAAGCTAAAAGAATATTTAAAATAACTTAAAGATATTTATCAAATAAATAAATATAGTACATAATGATTTGTAAAAGACATTATTTTAAATGGAATAATCGTGAGCTTATTGAACTTCAACGCGAATATGAATTATTAGAATTGTCAATTCAAGAAATCGCAGATAGACATAGAAGAAGTGTTAACGCAATTCTATGTAGATTGGAGAAAGAAAATTTTGTTCGAGACTGGAACCAATATAAAGATAAAAGATTTGATAGTTATATTGGTAAACCTGGGGATTTGGATTATTATCTTCGCGAATGTCACGACGATAATGACGACTACTCCGTTTTGACAGAAGAAAGCGATATTGTGTCAGATATATCTTCTGTTAAGTCAGAAGATATAATTGAGCCAGATTTTTTATTGCAACTAAATAATATTAGTTTTATAACAGGCGTAAAAAAATTTATAGATGATTTGTCGTACGTAGCAAAAAAATTTTCAACTAGTACTAGAACTAACAATAATAATAACTTGGCTGAAATATAAAACGCCCATTTTAAATGAAATTTTATACTAAAAATCTTCAAAACCAGCATCTAACCATGCTGATATTCGTTTTGGATGGAAGACAACCATCATTAATTCCTCCAAAAAGATATCAACCATTTGTTTTTTCATTTTTTTATAATCAATTTCAAAGATAGACGGATTTGATGAAAAATATTCCCAAAAAATTTTATCTTGATTTTTTTCCAACAAAGAAATAGCATTTGGATTTTTTGACAACATACACCAATCTATTTTATCCTGGTTTTTTTCCAACAAAGAAATAGCATTTGGATTTTCTGATAACCATAACCACCCGATTTTATCTTGATTTGCTTCTAATAAATGAATAGCATTTGAATTTGCTGATAAAACCCCCCAATTAATTTTATCTGGATTTGCTTCCAAAAGAGAAATAGCATTTGGATTTTGTGATAAAAACAACCAACGAATTTTATCCTGATTTTTTTCTAATAAAGAAATAGCATTTGGATTTTCTGATAAACTCATCCAATCAATTTTATCCTGATTTTTTTCTAATAAAGAAATAGCATTTGTATTTAATGATAAATATTCCCAATTAATTTTATCTGGATTTGCTTCTAATAAATCAATAGCATTTTGATTTATTGATAATTGATCCCATTTAATTTCCTCTGGATATTTTTCACACAAATGAATAGCATTTGGATTTTTGGATAACACGCGCCAATTAATTTTATCTGGATTTTGTTCTAATAAAGAAATAGCATTTGGATTGTATGATAAATAATCCCAATTAATTCTCTCTGGATTTGCTTCCAATAAATGTATAGCATTTGGATTTGATGACAATATACACCACTTAATTTTATCAGGATTTTGTTCTAAAAATTGAATAGCATTTGGATTTTTTGATAATTCATACAAATTAAGTTTATTTATGTCTATCCAATCTAATAATTTGTATAAAGGTTTTGGTTGTTTCATTTTTGATAGTTGTTTGAATCTAGAATTCTATAATAATAAATCAATTTTTTATTATTATATTGGGCGTTTTAAATGAAAAAAACATGTAAAAGGTTGTGTGATTTAAAATAGTTTAGTAATTATTTTAAATCAAATCATATTTTCATAAAGAAACTTGTAATACTTTTTACACCTTGTTTTTCATTGTTTGTTTCTCTCAAATATTTGTCAAACAACAGAGTTTTGATTTCCTTATTACGTAAATCATCTATTTTATCTTGGCATTTTTCAGGATCATCACTATATTTTTTTACAAGAGCATCTTTTTCTACTTTGTATTTTTTTAATTTTGTGTTTGTTTTTTTTTGTAACTCCCATATTTTTTCCAATACAAGTGCAAATACTTGTTGGACTGGTTTCATTATCTGATTTGTAATATAAAATGAATAGTCAATTTTCAAACCCTGTTCTTTAATAAAATTAGGTGTTTCGATTTTCTCACCTTGCAAAGCCTTTTTATTTTTAGTATTTATATATACAAATGGAATTCTATCGCCCGAACTCGGTTTGTTACCAGGATCTCTAGCTGTTATTCTATCAGCAAGTACTTTATGCGCAATAGATTGCGGATTTTTATAACCCGACCGCAATGATTTTGTTATAATTAATTTTTCCATAGGAAAATTTTCATCTACTATGTTTTGCAAAGAATTCTGTAAAAATTCAATAGCTTGATTGATATTTTGCTCTTTCATTAAAATATCTATTATTCCACCATATATGTCTTTTACAATTGGCGCATTATCACGTCGTTTTAATACAATTCCCATTTCTTTTCGTTTGCACTTGTTCGGATCTGTTTCATAAAGCATACCCACATATCTTTTTTTCGATAATAAACAAAATGGCATAAAAGTTTTTTCGTATTCCAAGTCGTGGGGTCCTTTTAATAAGCTCGATGCTAAGTGTCCTGCTTCTTGTGCCAATTCAATCGTAATTTCAAGTGCTTCTTTTCCACGAATTGGTTTGCCTTCAGGTGTTTGTAAATTGAATGTGAAGAATACAGAATCCGTATTGTGAACAATCATGTTTCCTATACCTGCTGCAAAATGATGATTTTCTGTTGTTAGATCATATACGTAACCTTGATATTCTATTTCTTGTAATTTTTTTATAGCATAAGGATTTTTTCTTTGTTTATTCTTCGTCATTGTAATTCTGTATATTTCTGGTTTATCATTTCTGGTATTTATTGAAGTTGAATATCCTATACTTGCGGCCAACCAACAAATGTGAGAAGCACTTATTTGATTTTTTTGATCAATTCTTACATAACCATTAATGTCTTTATCACCATCAGCGTCGTATAATCCATTAAAGAATGCTTTACGAATATTTAATGGACTATTCAAAATTTCAATAGGAATTATTTTACACTTATTATAATACAGTTTTTTTCTGTATTTTTTTACAAACTCAGAAATTGAACCATATATTTTACATTTTGGCACTAATTTATAAACGCCAGAACTTTCTAACGTCGGTAATATAACCCAATCAAAATTAGGATAAACTATTTTACATAATTCTAGATATTTATTTATTAAAATTGTGGATGCATTGTTTAAACCCCATGATTTTTTTTTACCAGATTTACAATCATAACTTCCACAACTTCCATCACCATAAAAGAAACCCATTATTTGAGCTTCTTTTTCTTTAAAAATCATTTCACTATCTGATAAATTAATGCTAATATTATTTGAAATATTAGGCAGGATGTGATGTAATAATTCAGTACCAATTTCAACATTTTTTGGTGTAATTTCTTCGCCATTTTTTAATATCAATGAATGATCGTCTGTTACATCAACTAAACCTGTATGTGTAAGAACACGAACCATTCTTTTATGAGGAGCTAAAGTATGACGAATTATTCTATGTAACTTTGTCCATCCTTTTTCTGTCCATGTTTCAATATCATTCAATTCACAAAATTCCTTTTCTTGTTTACCTTCTTCAGTACAAATAACCCATTTATTATTACCATATTTTTCGGCAAGATTTTCAATTGTAACGATATCAACTACATCATTATTTTTAATATAAACAGGAGTATAATTGGCTACACTGTCGCCATATATATACTCTGCTTTTGTCAATACAGGCCCGTGATCTTTTGTATTACAAACTGCGTCTCCATAACATTCTTCGATAATTTTCTTTGCATACGTCAACAAAAGTCTACCTGTTGCAGTAGTACAAGCAGCAATATCTTTCTCATAAAACGTACTTGTTTTTGCACCACATTGTCCATACAATGAGTTGGCAGTTACTTTGTATCCCAATTGCCTTTTATCTAAAACATTTTTCATAAATTCGTCACTTTCTTGTGGGATCAATTTACGCGTCGTTTTTCTGGCTACTAAAAGCTCTTCTAAAATAGAAGGCATAATCGCTTTTCCTTCGGGGAACTGAGCAAACCTACATGTTTTCATACCTGACTTCACTTTTTCTGCTGCAGCTTTTGCTGACTTACGAATATATTTAAATGTGTCATATGTAATATTTACATATTCATAACCAGGTAAATTGTCATATATAAAAACGCCATTTTCATCTTTTTCACCCCATTCATCAACTAGATTTCCTGCTAAGTCATATTCTCTTGTCCATACTTTACTATCGTGCGATAGATTTTCACTAATCATCGAACTGGGATATAGTGAAGCATAGTCAACGCATGCAACTGGATTATCTAAATACAAATCACATTTTGGATCCAAAACAATAGCTCCTTCGTAACCTTCTTCTAAGTCTCCTTTTTCCATTACAGGAATTAATGTCCGTTTTTCACGGCATTTTTTAGCAACATAACTCGTGAGTTTGATACCTTGTCCCCGCATTACCAAGAAATTAATAGGAACGCTACAAATTTTCGCCATTTCAATAAAACCAGTCAATACATCTGCTTTGTTGAACAGATAATGTACCAAGTTACAATCTTGTATACAGTATTTTGCAATTACAGATCTATCGTGTGCAGTACCATTCGTCATTCTAAAAATATCTTTAGGTGTTACATCATCCTTTGCTAAACACCAACGAACTTTCTTTTTCATATCTGGATTTACAATACCATCAATTTTGAATTTACCTTCTTCTTTGTTTATAGAAGTCACTTTGAATTTTGCACCGTCGTCGTAATAGTCAACTGAATGACCAATTTCTTCTAAATGAATAAAACTACCCTCCAAAAGGCCTGTCAGGTTTGTTGTTTTAATTTCAGTCTTGAATGAATAGTGTTCAAAACTTTTAATATAGTCTCCAATAAAATGACCAGCAACATAATCTAATTTATACGACGTTAGATTTTCTTCACGGCGGAAGAAATTATACAAGTCAACTTGTAACCGTCCATTCATTTTGATAAATTTTAAGTCATGTTGACCACTTGCAATTTGAATACTAGTTTCTTCTATTTTTATTTTTTGTGTATCTTTGTCTTTTGTACCACAAACTTCATCGCTGTTTCGCGATAGTTTCAAAAATTCACTTACACAACCTGTTTCTTCAGCACGTCGAAACATGAACTCATAATCAAAACCAAATATATTATATCCAATAACAATATCCGGATTTTCTCGTTGAACCAATTGTTGCCAAGCTAATAAAACTTCACGCTCGGTTTGATATGTCTCAACTACGCTATTTTGAATAGGCATGTCACTGCAGCTATTCAAAACAATACAATGATTTTTGTGTGGTTCTTGTTCTCCATAATTCATAAAGGTCGAACCTATAAAGGTTACTTTGTCCCCCTCTAATTTTGGAAAACATGAACTCAATGCTAAATTCAGTTCGTAGAGTTTATTATCTCGTTCAAAAGTTTTATCACACAAAATGTCTACAATGGTCGCCTGTTTATCATTGTATTTTTTTACGTAATTGGGTTTTTTATAATATCCAACTGCATCATCATCTTCCTCATCTTGTGCCATTTTTTCAAATAAACTTTCTATTGTCGTAAGATCTGATACACCAGCTACATTGTTTGCAGTGCGGACCTTGGTTTCTAGCCATTTTTCGCACATGGTCACGACATCTTCTTGCGATTTTGGTACTGTTTTTGGATACACCAAATCTATGGTCGGCATATTTTCATATCCGAACGCAGCTAGTATGATACGCCGTAAAATATTTTTGCACAACTCTTTTGTCATTTCCATTTTCAAATTTTCAAAATATTCTACAATGTTGGTGGCTAATTTCTTGTAGGATTTGATTGGAACGGGAAAATCGCCGTGACTACTGCTTGCTTCAATATCAAAACTCATGATTTTGTATGGAACACGAGTTTCTTTGTCATTCAAAGGAATTATATTTTTATAATTTATGGTGAATTCGTAGTCACAAGTCGTTTTTTTACTGTTTTTGTCAATTATTTCAACTGTTTTCTTTTTCGGTAAAGCAATCCAACCTGAAGGACTGATGTCTTTAATGTGAAATAAACGCAACAGAGGTGGAATATTTGCTTCATATAATTTTATGTTTGTATTTTCAAATTCATAACCATCTTTTAATAGTTCGTGTCCACTAACGTAATCAGTATACCATAAATTTTTGACCTTGTTGTAAGCAGCAATACTTTTAAATTCAAACTTGATAAATTTGTGTTCTTTTCCTCCGTCAAAACCATATAATTTTTTACGTTTTATAATAATACATTCTGTAATTGAGTCCTGATAATATTTTCCTATTTTTGTTTTGATATGATTTAAAAAGCACTCCTTCGTGTATGTATTCCATTTATCATTCACCATGACATAAAAGAATGGTTTGAAGTCTTCGACCTGAATAGAACAGGTTTCACCTTTTTCATTTAAACCAAACATTTGGATCATGAATATTGATTTATCTTTTTTTACATTTGTTTTTTTTTGTTTTAAATCGTCTTCACTACTGTCATCTTGATTTGTATTTGTATCATTGTACACGTTGAAATCAAAAATTCTAAAGAGATGTTCCATTTCTAATTTTAGAATATATTTATAGTAATTATTAATATATGTTTATTATGTTTTGTAGTATTCATTTTTATTTTATATTAGTAATCAAACAATATAAAATTAAACTATTATAATATTATTATTATAAATGAGTAAAACTCCTGTTATTGCTGTCGCTGTATTTGATAATGGAAAAATTAAAGGAACCGTACATTTTATTGAAAACTTACAAAAAAACAATGTAACTATTGATATTGAGATTACTGGATTAAAGAAAAATTCACATCATGGTTTTCATGTTCACGAAGCAGGCGATTTGACTGATCAATGTACAAGTATGTGTGCACACTTTAATCCATATCACAAAAATCATGGTTGTCCTGGAATGAAAGAGAGACATGTTGGTGATTTGGGTAATTTGGTAACAAATTCTAAAGGTGAAGCTGTATACAAAATGGTGGATGATGTGATCAAGTTGAGAGGAACAAAATCGAACATAATCGGACGTGGATTAATTATTCATGCCGATCCAGACGATTGTGGGCAAGGCGGTCAGCCCGATAGTTTGACAACAGGACATGCTGGGAAAAGAATAGCATGTGCTGTTATTGGATATGCGAAGGAATATTTCGATTAAGAAAGTATAACAGTTCTTCTTATTGAATCTTTATCAAATATAATTTTAACATTTTTATATCCTGCAAATTTACCACTTGCACCCGTAACGGTATAGTTGACATACTCAACTACCGCTGACTGATCATTTCCACTATCAATATAATTTGCAGTCGCAGTTATCATATTTGATACATTTTCACGTTGGTATGGTTTACTTATAATAGTTACTGTACCTAAATAAGTACTAGGTAATCCTACGTTGTCATTTGGAGGTATACGAAATCCTGTAAAATTTAAAATATCTGTAGTAGGAGTTGTAAAATCATATTTACACATATACCGATTTGAAATATTTTTAAAACTTGATACTCCATTTATTTCTGCTGTTTCTTTAATATAACCCGAGTTTAGTTTGTCAGTTCCAGGTACTATACGAGTATAGTACAGGGTTAGAGGTTCTTTAGGTGGTGCCATTATTGTACATATAATAAAGAAAAAAAATCAAGGATTTTATGAAATGTCTAAAATTACGCGCGTTTTTCTAAAGTCTTCGCTTGCGCATTTTTCTAGTTTTTCCACCTTTCCCACCTTTTCTACCATATTTACAGTGTTGTTTTTGAGAAAACCCTTTTGGGTGCCGACAATTAATACTTCGTTTGTATTTTAACGACCATTTACCCCCGCGCATTCTATGCATATGTCTGTCATTTTTAATATGATGTTCTATCCATTCTACAAATGAATCGACCGATCGATTTTTTTCACTGATATCACTATCTTCATAATCTTCTGAATGGTTTCCTTTTTTACATATATGTTGCATAGTAGGAAAACCCTTGGGTTGATTTTTAATGTATTTCAAGTCATTCAAAACATCCTGGTCAACATCTACGATAACAATATTGTTGTTATTTTTGTGTTTACGTGCTAAAACATTTTCCAATTTTTTCCATTCTGGACGTGTTGCATTACAAGGCCCGCAACCTTCCATGTAAAATAAAACAAACATATGTTTCCCATTTTTTATATGTTTATTGAACATGTCTGTATTTTTGGTTGTAGGGTCAATATGTAAGAAAATCATTATGAGTTTATTATATTATAATTATATAATTATCTGGAAATATATAATATTATATAAAATTATATATATATTATATATGACATTAACAACATTATTATTTATCATTGTTTTTTTATTAGGAATTTATTTTTATGCAAAAACCAGCGACCCTAAATATTCCGAAGGTTTAACAAATAATACAACATCTGGGACACGGTGTCCTAATATGTTAATTCAAAAAGGCTCGCGATTTTATCTATACAATTCCAAATTAGCACAAGTCCCAGGTGTCAACCCTGTCGAATTCGACAATTTAGAAGATTATACCGAGTTTTTGGATTGGCAAAGAAGTCAAGGCATTCGTTGTCCAGTTCTTTACCTTCAACATAGTTATGATGCTCAAGGAAATCCAGTTTATAAAGTACGTCCGAGTGTTTCTGAACCACAAGGAGGACTGCCTCCTATGATTAGCAATCCTAGTACTCAAGGAAATATGCCTTCAGGAATTGGTAGTTCTAGCGGCGATTTAATCACCGAACAAGCAGATGATACGAATGTCGCTTTGGCTCCCAACCCTACACTTTTAGTCGATGCAACGAGAAACGATCCACCTTATAATGTAAACTCATATCCAGCATTTGATCAAAGTTCTTATTATGTAGGCACGACAACACCTTTGGACGAAATGAATGTGAAAGCAGAAAATATGTTGTACAGTCCAGATGCAATGGATGCAAATTGGGGTGGTGCTGCATATACACAGTCGCTTGTTGATAAAGGTTACTATAATGCAAATCAAGTTTCTATATATGTTAATTAAAAATAGTTTTATCATAATAAAATTAATTTTATTATAATAGTATTACTGGCTCATATCTAAAAATTTCATAACATTATTCAATGCAGAACGCGCAGAATTTAATTGTACCAGTGTTTCTAACGATGATGTTGGACTGGTTGAACTTACAGATAATGCCGTTTGCAACATCATAGTATTGATGAGATCATCTAAATTTAAAATAGCATTTTCATAATCATTTCTATATTTGCTAATTAATAAAACATCTTGGTTTTTAATAACCATTGACTTGATATTTGCAGCATAAGTTTGTGCTCCTCCAGCAATGCCACTGCTACTACTTGTAGACGCGGAAGTTGATCCTGTAGTTGATCCAGATGAAGCAACTGCACTTGATATAAGATTTCCGCTAGGATCGGTTGTCATACCTTCTTTCATTTTAAAATTAAGATTTCTAAATAACATATATGCTACAAAACATATTGCAAGGATAAAAAGTACATTAATAAATTGTTTGTTCATTTTATATATATAATTTATATTTTTTAAAAAGTACAACTTATATTATTTACGAGTTTTTTTATTCTTTTTTTTATCAAATCGTCTTCTAGACTTATTTTTACTTTTACCTATTTTTTTATTTTTTCGATGTTTTATAGTCTTAATTTTTGTACTTTTACCATTCTTTCGCGTCATACCACCGTGATGTGGTCTTATACCAGAAGCAACACTTGTCGCCTGTGCAGGTGCACCAAGTTTTGTTAATAAATCTGACGAAAACACATTCAGTAATGTTGGAAATATATTTTGCAGAAAAAATTTTGGTGAATAATTCAAATATTTCAATCCATATTGTTTCGGATATCTAAAAGTGCTTTCTAATCCATTGGAAGAACCACTAAATAATCTATCATAAAAGTCAGGAATACTTGAATTATAACCATAATATGTAAAATATGTACACGCCAAAGTCATTATACCAAAAATACTAAATGTTTCATTTGAACCTTGAAATAATACTGGATTTCTTAAGTGTTCAAATATATAAAAATAATTTTTAAAATTTTCATTTAAATAATGACTAACACAACATAAAATTTTTTGATCATCATCAAGTATCTGAGTATTACATACTGGTTGACCAGTTTGTGCATCATTAACGTAACTTTCTAAATCATAATTCATCAAATCACTTGAAAGATAAAGAGCAGAAGGATTTCTCCATGATAATAAATAAATTACTAATTTTATATAAGGTAGTTCTAAAAAATATAACATATGATTTACAGTTAATAAATCATCACTTATATTACCTTCTACTAAATCAGAATATGAGAATTGTTCAGCCAATATTTTTAAAGCTACAACAAATCCATTTTGTTCATTTTCTAATGTATAATTATCATCTTGTTGAACCAATATTTGTTGACAAAAATTATCTGTTTCGTATAATCTGCTAATTGTTATTAATATTTGAGGCATATTCATGGTTTCAAAATTTATACTTTCATCTTTAACTACATTACTAACATAAACCGAACATTTATTCATAAGATTTAATAAAAGTCGGTTTATTTCATTATACATATATACTTGATTACTTTGTTGTTTTGTTCCACCCTTTTGATTATAATAACTATAACCAAGACTATATTTTACATTAAAATTATTACCGCTAAAATATTTACCTCCTTGTTGCGGCGATAGTACAGATAAAATTTGTGTTAAAGACTGCTGTATCAAAATTAATTGCTCTTGAGTACATTGTTCTCCTGCGTTTACATCATCCTTGATGTACATTATGAACGCCTGTATATAGTCTTCATTGAATTCAGTTACATTAGAAATTTCGAAGGATGTGTCGTACATATTATTTATTTCCATTGAAGAAAGAAAGTTATTGTAATTGTTTACAAATGCATTATTCTCGATTTCTTTTTTGTCTATTACGTCGTTGTTAGTTCGCGTACTTTTTCTTGTGGGTTCAGGTTGGGATTTTTGTGAAAGTATATATTTAACTAATGGTTTAGTTGATTTTTCGCTGTCCGTATAATTTTTTAAATTCAATCCAATTTCTTCTCTTGTAAATGTTCCTGTAACAAGTTCTTGTTGTGTTAAAGGATTGAAATAATTCATTGGTTGTCCCTGTAATAATGGGTAATCTTGATCCAAAATATTGTATAAATCAAACATTGATCTGTTTTCAAAGTCAGCAATTTCTTTTAAGCTTTTTGATAAATAATTTTGAAACTCAGTCAATTGACTTTCATTAAGTTGATCGAGACCTGCTATATTACTATTTATTGTAATATTTAATTGAGAAATTGTCGTTAAATCCTCACGAAACTTTTGAAATTCTGCTTGGTCAGTTAATTGTAATAGTTTACAATTTTTTAATATATTATTTAATATGTAATAGGCATTCCAGAGACGTAAAGTTAAAAAAAGTTCTATTCCGTTACTTTGTAATTTTCTGATTGTCATGTCAAGTATGTCGTATATATTTTTTCTCAAGTTGCATATGTTAACATAATATGAATTTACAAAATATAACGATGTATTAAATTTGGAAATAATTTGTCCTGTATATTTGTTAAATATAGTAGCATCATTTCTTATTTTTAACTTTAATCTATCTACAGGACTAGCATTTAATAAATCACACCTGAAAAGTGAACATGTAGCAGTTGCACCTATTTGATAAATAGATGGCACTCCCAAAAGTCTTCCAACTAACGTAGATAATTCATCTCCACTGCAAAATGTATAACAGTTTACATTGTTTCCTTCTTTTAGTATTTGTTTTAAAACTGTATATGATTGCTGATAGTCTCCTGTTCTTTTGTAATCTGCTAAAAGTTTAAATAATGATTTTAAATTTTCATCAGTCATATTCAGAAAAGTACTTCCATTATTATTGTTTAAATAGCAAAATAATTTTAGTATTCTTGAATCAGATATGGGTATGCGACTATTTAATGGTCCAGATGTTTTTAAAGTATTGAAAAAATTTTTGAACGCAGTTATATCTGGTGACAACCATGCACCACTAATATTTGTTTTATTTCCTTTGATTAAATCCATTAATAAATTTATTATTTTACCTATGTAGGGTACACCTGCGCCACAAGTACCGCATGTTAGAAAATCATTTGCATCAGATGCATTAGGTGTTTGTTGTTTTTTAACTTCTCCGAAATAATATCTTGCTACTAGTTGTGGGTAACTATCAATATAATTTTTAATTATACTGCATGCTGTATCATAATTAGTATCCATGGAATCACTTCCTTTAACATAGTTAATTGCATTTGTTATTTGTTCAAACCCGGGCACGTTTTCTACTTCCTTTACTTGCTGTATATTAAAAATAGCCAAAGAAAAACTATACAAATTATTTATATCGAAAGTAGAATTATCATTTGGTAAATAACATATAAAATATTCATTACATGAAAAATAATTGGAAACAATTGGAACAACATAACCTTGAATCACTTCTTCAAAAACTATGGGAACATTTTGGTCTAGAGGTTCAGTAGAAGTACTTGCTGAATCTAAAAAACAAGGAATTGCAATAAAAGGAGTTACTTTTGAATTTGGAACACTAAAAACATCACCAAGAAATCCTATTCCTGCATCTGATAAAATTTTCATTGGTTCATTTGGCATGTCATTAACATTAACTAAATTAGGTGAATGTAAAAACCATCTTATAAAATGCCCGATTCTATAAGACCAATCTTCAATTAGTTTTTCGTCACCGTTTGCTATAGCAACTATATACTTTGAAAAACTCATTTTTTTTTTCTCCATTTCTTTAATATTTGGATTTTCGGTATTTATGATTAATTTTAAAGAACCATTTGAACCTAAAACCGCTTGTCTTAATTTTTCACTAATAGTTATACTATTTGTGTTAATATCAAAATTAAATTCACTTATAATTCTATCATAAGTTATTATTGTATCAGCAGATTGTAGTCCTTTGTTTATTTCAATTGATTTAGTAACCTTACTTTCAAATCTTTTTCCTGTGTCAGACCTACTAAATTCTGGGTAATTTAATTCTGATTTATACATGTCTAAAAAATCACCTTCTTCAAATTCTCCAGTTAATAAGTAATTTAAAGGTCCCTCTTTGTTAAATACTTCGTTATTGTATCCATCCCTATCTTGACTTAAATCGTGAAAAGTATCATCAACTGCTAATCTTTTTAATATTGATGAATCTAAATTATAATGTGGGTTAAGTGTTACGGTTGAACCATTAAAAACAAATGGAGATGGTGTACTTAAAAAATTCAATCCACAATTTCTAAATTCTTTTTCTGATATATATGCTGCCATTATTATTTGTATACTGTATACTATATACAAATAATTAAAATAAACATTTTTCTTTATTTTTTCAACAGAAACTTGATAATATTTGCTATAGACGTTTTTGTGATTTTTCTTGATTGACCTTTGCCATTGATATTTGTGACATCAGCTAAACATTTTTCGTTTTCTTCTAAGCATTTTATTAACTTTGCAATGCTGTTGTATTTTTTTATAATAGACACTGCGGTTGCTGTACTGACACCAGGTATTTGACATAACATAATTTCATCTATATTTTCCACTGTAATATTTTCTTTTTTCACTTTTTTTACTAAACTTATATAGTCTTTATCACCGTTTTTCGATTGTTCGGGATCAGAGTTTTCTTCCGTGTCGACACTAGTATTTGTTTCTAATATAGTTTCTACTTTATTTTCAGGATCAGTTTCTGTTTCTGTCTCACTTTCAGGCTTTTCCGAGATGGTTTTTGTTATATTAGCAACAGCACCACTATTTTTGTTCGCATAAAATGCTTTTCTATTTGTGCTCTCTCCTTTCATTAATTTTGCTGTGCAATTACAAATAAACAACGCTGTTTCATCTATACTGAATGTTCTAATAGCTGAAAAGCCTTTGTAGTAGTTCAGAGAGAAAATAGCCGAATACAATGTAAGTTTTTCGAATTTTGTTTCACGAAACATGTTCATTTTATTAAAGTCACCTTCAATCAAATACATGATGTTGTGGTTATGAATAGGTAATCCATTGAGACGAAACGACTGTTCTTCATATCTTCCATCTTTGATACTTGACAACAAATCATTGATTGATTTTCTCTCCATAATCAATATATCTTCATTGTTATGACTAATGATTACATCACCAATAGGTAAACTTTCAACAATTACTTTTATATTTTTAAAATTAGGAATAGATGAAATATAAAAAGCTATTTTGTTTTGTAAATCCCTTTCACGTGAATCAATTTTAATAAACAAGTTCATGTTTTATTGGTAATAAAATAATTTATTAATTTGTTATTAAATTATTTTAAAGCTAAATAGTATTTTGTAAAAAATACATGATATAAAATACAAAACACACCACGTAAAAATAAAAGAGACCAATACTGATAAAACATAAGATTAACCCATGTTTCCACCAATAGTAGCCTTGTAACCGTACTGTTGTGTTTGGATTGTGTAGTTTGGAATACAAATTAATGGAAGAGACTGTGGAGCTCCTCTTAAAGTAGGATTACTTTGCATGAAAAAACCTATACGAGGAGCAATACCGGCCTTTTTTGGGCCACCGCATGTGTTCGTTCTGTTAACAATTGACGCCTGATTCCTGGCGGATTTACTGCCTGACATGTAGACCATTTTTATATACAATACAATTATATTTTAATTTTATTCTTCTAAATATTTGAAAATAAAATTTTTAGAAGTTTTTTGTTTATTATATAAAACTGCTTTAATTCCACTTGTACAAATATTCAAAATATTACCTGCTTCTTTTATTGAATTAAATTTATTAAGTTCATTCATTTCTAAATCATATTGAATAATTGGTCTAGTGTATTTTTTCTTAATATTATTAGTATAATTGTGTTTATTATTTTCAGCACATGTAACCCATTCTAAATTATCAAGGTTATTATTTTCTTTATTTCCATCTATATGATTAACAAATGGTTTATTTTCTGGATTATCAATAAACATTAAAGCAACTAAACGATGTAAAGCGAATTTTTTAATATTAACTCTTACATAAATATATCCTGTATGATGAGGTTTATAATCTTTCATAATAATTCCTTTACTATTTTTAAATCTTCCTAAATTAGATATATAGTAATTTTCACTTTCAAAACCAGGTATTTTTATTTCTTTCCATATTTCATTTTCACATGAAAGTTGTTCTTCAATTTCCCACCTAAATCCAAATGATGATTTGTAAATTCCTCTTATTGAATTACTAATATTTGTTGTTCCAGAATGAATATTTTTTGCTAAATTATTTTCATATAACCATACACCTGCAGTTTCAATAGAAACATATTTTTGAAGCTTTATATTAGTATCCTTATCAATTCTATAAATACACTTATTCTGATTTGTAGTTTGAATTAATCCTTTGCATTTATGTAAATTATTTTCTAATGCTGTATTCCATTCAAGGTTATTTATATTGTTATTCAATGGATTTTTATCAATATGATTAACATGAGGTTTATTTTCAGGATTTGATATAAATGCTAATGCTACAAGTCTATGAACTGGAAACGTTTTACCTTTACAGTTTGATGATAATCCAACAATAACATATCCACCCGATTTACAGGGTTTTAATATTCTTCCTGTTTTAATATTTTTAACTCTTCCTAAATTACTTACTTCATAATTTTGAAATTCTTCAATGTTTTCCCATTTTTCATTTTTCATTATCCTCCATTTATATTATTGTAATACACTATCTTTAAGCCATTTCAAACGCACATTCTCCACAACCCAACCCAGAAACAATATCCTAAACCAACTTAAAGCCATCATCACAAATATATACAACACCATGACTGACGCAAAAATAGCACACGACGACGACATTATCAAAACCGAAGAAGGTTTGATATTTAATCCATTTAATCCATTAAACACTAAGATTACATTAGATGAAGTCCAATGTATTCTTTCTAAATATGGAATACCACCTACAATAAACAACTTGGCGCTTTATGAACGCGCTTTTGTCCACCGCTCTTACACAAAACGCCCCAATTTTGAAAACATTGCACAAAATATCACCATTGTAGAGCGTCCGCAAGATTGTATGCCACTCAGCAGTAAATCCAATGAACGTCTCGAGTTTTTAGGCGATGGTATTTTAGAACTAGTTACAAAATATTATTTGTATCGCCGTTTTCCAAAAGAAAATGAAGGATTTATGACGGAAAAGAAAATTGCTATTGTCAAAAATGAAGCGATTGGTAAAATTGCACTAGAAATGGGTTTACATAAATGGTTGATCATTTCGAAACACGCAGAAGAAAAAAAAATCCGTACCAACTTGAAAAAACTGGGATGTCTCTTCGAATCGTTTTTAGGAGCCTTGTTTTTGGATTTTAATAAAATCAAGGTTACTGACAAAGACGGCTGGTTTCAGTCGATGTTTGTTACGGGTCCCGGCTTTCAAATGGCACAAAAATTTGTAGAAAATATTTTCGAAAAACACATTGACTGGGTTGCACTCATTACCAATGACGACAACTATAAAAATATTCTTCAAGTAAAAATCCAAAAAGAATTCAAAGTAACTCCTCATTATTTGGAAATAGAACATGATATGGAATTAGGATACAAAATGGGTGTGTATCTATGTCTTGGACAACCTATTCACAATGTATCTCACGCAGATGCAGTACATATTTCTTATTTTAAAACATTCAAAACAATTCATGATCATGTAGCTGAAAACGGCAAGGTTTTGTTGTTTATGGGGGAAGGTCAACACAAAATCAAACGAAAAGCCGAACAAGTTGCATGCAATGAAGCAATTCAATTTATAGAAGAAAATAATGGATCTCTTGATGTTACCGAAAAACAAGATGCAAATGAATAATAAAGGTACAAATATAAAAATATTCTATTTGAATTATATAAGCGTAAACAATGAATCCTTTAGAAAAATTAAAACAAAAATTGATGGCAAAACCTACACTTCAAGAATTACAACCCGTTAAAGTTGCAATTCGAGTTGAAACAAAACAACCATCAAAACCATCAAAAGAAACAGATCTTGAAGAAGGAGAAGTTGCAGAAATACCTGAAACAAAACCCGGAATAGAAATCATTGATGAAACGAACAAGGAATACGATCGCTCCGATTTTTTAAAAAGAAGGGCTGAGAATAAAAAATCAAAAGTAGTCATGAAACCAATTGTCGAGGCAATTGAAATGAAACAAACAGTTGAACCTATACCTACACCAGTCGCAGAACCACCTATCAAAAAAGTAAAAAAAATAATAAATAAACCACTTATTATCGAAGACGATGAAGAAAACCCAGAAAATCCAGAAAAAACACTGCAAATCGATGTGGAAGAATTAGGCGCACTACCAACTGAAAAAAAGGAACCAGGCAAGGAACCAGAAATGGAGCCGCAGCCACAAGAGAAACAACGCAAAGGTCGCATAACCAAAAAGGTGGAAAAAGGGATTGCCATTTTGGGCCCCGAAAACGTCGTGGAAATAGGCACTACATCTTTATCTGAACGTCTTGCCAAAAAAGAGCCGCCCGTGGTAATCAAAGTTTCCAGTTATTACATGAACAATAGAGAGATTTTCATTAATTTTATTAACTCTCTTTTTGAACCCTACAAAAAAGAACTGGCTGCCAATACTAAAAACATATCATGTGATACTATTGGAAAAGACGTCGATGATGGCAGCGGGTTTTCTCTTTTAACGCATCAAAAGATTGTCAGGGATTATATGAACTTGTTTACGCCGTATCGTGGGATACTGTTATACCACGGATTAGGTAGTGGAAAAACCTGTAGTAGTATTGCAATTGCTGAGGGCATGAAGGACACAAAAAAAATAATAATTATGTTGCCCGCTTCTCTACGAACCAATTATATGGAAGAATTGAAACATTGCGGCGACTCTTTGTACAAAAAAAATCAATTTTGGGAGTTCATATCAACTGATACGAACCCAGAAGCTCTTACAACTTTATCAGCCATTTTAAATTTGCCACAAGAATTTATTAGAAAACGCAAAGGAGCGTGGTTCGTCAATGTGAAAAAACCATCCAATTATGATGAACTAACAAGCATTGAAAAACGATCACTTGACGAACAACTAAACGAAATGATAAGCGCTAAATACGTTTTTATCAACTATAATGGTTTGCGAACAAAACGATTGTCGGAACTCACATCAGGGTTTACCAAAAATTTATTTGATAATTCAGTCATTATTGTTGACGAAGCACATAACTTGATAAGTCGCATTGTAAATAAAATTAAAAAGGAAAAAGTCGTACCAGAGAATGAAAAAGGAGAGAAAGAATATTCGCCAAAATTCCTTTCGACCAAACTATACGAATATTTAATGAGCGCTAAAAATGCCCGTATAGTTCTTTTGACAGGAACACCCATTATTAATTATCCAAACGAATTTGGAATACTTTTCAATATTTTGAGAGGCTACATCAAAACCTGGAATATACCCTTGAATGTAAAAACCAATAAAAAAATTGATCGAGTTTCACTTCAAGAAATGTTGCTCGGAGAGAAAACATTGGACTATTTGGACTATTCACCATCCAGTAAAGTACTTACTATTACCCGAAACCCTTATGGTTTTAAAAATAAAATAAAAGAAAACAGCGGTTATAAGGGTGTTGCCAATACAAAACGAGATGATAATGGAAACAATATTTTTGATAACGAATTTTTGAGTGACGATGATTTTGAACGACGTATACTGAGTATTTTAAAAAGAAATGAAATTGAAGTATTATCGGATGGTATTAAAATTCGCAACATGAAAGCTCTTCCCGACGACTTCAATATTTTTGAAAATCAATACATTGATAGTGTAACAAAAAAAATAAAAAATTCTGATGCACTTAAACGCCGAATAATTGGGCTGTCCTCTTATTTTAGAAGCGCCCAAGAAGATCTTTTACCTACATTTAATAAAACATTAGGGGTTGATTATCATGTTGTTAGAATTCCGATGAGTGATTTTCAATTCAAAATTTACGAGTCAGCGCGGAAGGAAGAACGGAAAATGGAAAAACAATCGAAAAAACCGCAAAATTTGGATGAACTATACAAAGAAGCTATGTCAACGTATCGTATTTTTTCAAGATTGTACTGTAACTTTGTTATGAACAATCGACCTCTCCCAATGAAGAAGAATAAAACACAAGAACCCACAGAACCTGGTGCGGCACCTGAAACAGATATTACAAATATCTTGAAAGACGCTCGTAAGGAAGAAGTCAATGTAGACATTAATGATGAAAATGAAGGCGAAGAAGAAGGTGATCAAATATTGGACAAACTAGGCGGTGTATCATACAAAGAGAGGATTGAAGCAGCCATTAAAAATATGTGGGAAAACTCCAATGATTATTTCACACCAGAAGCACTAGCCCGTTTTAGTCCAAAATTTCTACATGTACTTGATAATATTAAAGATCCCGAATATTTGGGCTTACATTTGGTTTACAGTCAGTTTAGAACGCTAGAAGGAATTGGATTATTCAGTCTAGTCCTCGAAAAAAATGGATTTGCCAGATTTAAAATCAAAAAAAATGCTTCTGATGTTTGGGAAATCAACATTCCTGAAGCTGATTTAGGCAAACCTACTTTTGCCTTATATACGGGTACAGAAACTACGGAAGAGAAGGAGATTATCAGACGTATCTTCAATGGTGAATGGGATTACATTCCTACGAATTTGTCCGCTGATCTAAAGAAAATTGCACACAACAACAATATGGGTGAAATTATCAAAGTACTCATGATCACATCATCTGGGTCGGAAGGTATTAACCTTAGAAACACTCGGTATGTACATATTATGGAGCCTTACTGGCACCCTGTCAGAACAGAGCAAGTCATCGGAAGAGCTCGTCGTATATGCAGTCATAAAAATCTGCCAAAACCACTGCAAACAGTTGAGGTTTTTGTTTATTTGATGGTTTTATCTGCCGAACAACTAAAGTCAGATGATGCAATTGAATTGAAAAGAAAAGATTTATCAAAAGGCGAACCAAAAGTCCCTGTAACAAGTGACCAATTACTGTTTGAAATTTCTGAGATAAAAGCAAACTTAAGTATGCAATTAACCGATGCAATCAAAGAAACATCATTTGATTGTTATATTTATTCAAATGGAAAATGTATGAATTTTGGTGATCCAAATAGTACTAAATTTTCTTATGTTCCGGATTATTCAAACCAACAAAATGATGTAAGTGTTAGAGCAAACAAGAAAAAAATAGAATGGGAAGGAAAGTCTATCACGTTAAATGGTGTCAAATATGTGTATAGAAGAATGAGCCCTAAGTTGCTGAATATTTATGATGAAAAAAGTTATTTGCAAGCATTGGAAAATCCTGATGTTACTCCTGTACAAATTGGTACATTAGAAATAAACAATAAAGGTGAACAAATTTTTAAACAATTAGTAACATAATAGCTTGAGCAAATTCCCTTTCATTTTCTGTTAAACTGTTATAAAATATATTCATATTACAACATTTATTTAAAGCATATTTGTGTAAGTCGACTATTTTATACGGTGTATTTTTTATCATTTTGTAACTTAATTCATTAAGTTGTTCTTTTTTAATGCTGACAACACAAGCTGTTTTTAACAATGAATTTCTAAATCGTGAAAACGATTTTTCTGAATTAATATATTTATTTTGTAAAAGCAAATATATTATCGTCAACAAGATTAAATGGTTCATACTTAATATCAATAATTTTATATATAGTATATTTTATTTTTGTCTTTTTCTTAATCATTTTTATTTTTTATACGTTCATTTTTTCAAGTATGATATTTATTTTATTATGCAACGAAGCTAAATCGTTTTTTAATTCATCAATTTGAGGTTGATAATTTATTGGATCTACCTTTTTTAATTTTTTAAACAAATTATTTGTTTCATCACTGCTTATACTGTATTCTTGAAGTGGTTCATAAAATTGGTTTTCATTTGACCATGTAATATGTTTATCATTTTCATTTGTGCCGATTTGAAAGTCTAATTTTAACTTTTCATTTTTAATTGAAGTTTCTTGTGATGTCAACCAGTTTACATTGTTGGAACTGTTTGGATTTGTCGTATTGTTGACAATGTTAGTTTCACTATAACTTTTACTAATCATTTCAATGTCATATTTTCGCTGCTCCTGAATTTTTTTGATCTCTAGTTCAATTTCACTTATTGGTTCATCCCTATTATCATTGAAATTTGGCATAGGTGGAACAGGAAGTGCCATAGAGTTGGTAAACTCTTCTTGTTTTTTATTGAGTTCTTTTTTAAACTTTGATATTCTTTCATTGTGTATATCTTCATAAGTTATTTGCTGTTGTACTGTATCACTGTCATCATGAATTTTTATTTTCTTGAAATTAGGTGGCGGAGTAGGCGCATGAGGATGGTTTACTTGACTTGGTTGTGTTTGCAATTTCATCACATAATTTATTAATAACAATATGTATTTTTTATTCAAATCAACTAACGACCTGCAACTTGGTTTCTCTCTTGAATAAAACGCTTTTAAATTATTTTCAAAAATAGAAACCAGTTCATTTACTTTATTCTGTGATGTACAAATTTTTTTTATCATTGGCTCATCTGTTAAAACATCCCACATTAACTGGATATTTTCTCTCTCTAAAAACATTTCGACTGACATTTTAAAGGCGTAGTTATAATAATTTAGACTATTACTTTAATTTATTATAAATATCTTATATTTATACCAGCAAAGATTTAAAATGGGACGCTCCTGTGGAGCGTCGTTTGAAGTCGTCACTGGTAACGGTGTAATTCTACTACAACTTTTCATTAAAATATACTTTTCGGAATTTTGCCATATAATTATCTTTTAATACATGGGTTTTTAAATAATGTTCTGTAAATTTATCTTCTAACATGTGGACTATGAAAAATATACTATATATTCCACATTCTGTACTTCCGTATTGATGTTCCACTGGATGATTTTCATCATAAACAAAATTTATTTTGCGTTTCAACTGTTGGCCTTGTTCAGTTACTTTTTCTACAAATTTCATAATTTCAGGTGGTGCTTTTCGACCTACACTGTCAAAGAAAAAAATCTTTCCTTTTTTAATATTAATAAACATGGAAATCCAATGCTCACCTGGTCTATTGTGTGGGTCAGTATTAAATATAATTCCTATTTTTGTTTTATTATTTTTGATTTGCTGTTCCAAGTTAAAATTACATAGCTCTTCCCAAACACATTCACCATACATTTTTTTGGTGTCAAAATCAATTGGAGAAGGTCCTATAAAGTCAAAACATTTGTATGCTTTTTCATATTGTTTCATTACTTTGATAATGTCTAAACTTGACAACCATTCATTCGGATTTTTTTTCCATTCAGCGGGTGATTCGGGCGCAAACTCTTCTTTTAAATTTTCATCAAGTTGGCCAAACTCATCATTTTGCTTTAACCAACACGACTCTTTGTTACATACATCACTTAGATAATTCGATAATATTTTATGTATTTCTTTTGCGTCGTTGGTGGTTATTTTTTCGTAAGGATGGCGTACGTTCCATTTGTCTCTCAACTTAAAAAGAGATGTCTCAGTATAACAAGTATAGTCGTTCATTTCGTTTTTATCTTTTGGACTGCAATTTATCTTACTTAGTTTTATATCATGTGATTTTAACTTGTGATTATGATTGTGGCTGTGATTGCGATGTTTTCTACTAAAAGTATGACTTCTGTATTTTTTTTTACTTTTTTTATGAATCCTATTTCTTTTGTATATTTTTTTTGTCTTTATTTTCATTTTGTATGTTGGTCTCATCATATTTTATAGTGATATTTTCTTTTTTTATAATTCCTTTATTTCTTAATGTTGGTTCTTCTAAGTTAATATCTTTTATTTTTGGTAATATCATTTCATCGGGTTTTTTAAATGATTTGATAGTGACAAAATTTTCTAAACCATTTTTAATTTTTATTGAACGCATAAAAAGTTTATTATTATTCTCATTGTTATAATCGTTCAAGTTAGTTGTGTCACTACATTTCTCATTATCATTATCAGGATCAATACCATCATCAAAATGATTGTATTCTTCCTGTATTATATCATTTCTATCAATAGTTTTAAAATAATGAATACATGTTTTAACAAAATTATCGAAACTATTTTTAATATCAGGATTGATTTCATTATAACTTGTATCTTTTTTTAATAAGAGTTCACGTGTTAAATTTAATACTCGCTTTCTATAAAATTTTTTTTCTTTTTTGTTTATGCTATGCATTAAACTACTTTTTTGCATTTTAAGATATACTTCTTTGTTTATTAAACAATCCACTGTTATTTGATGTACTAAATCTTCATACATTTTATAATAACTTATAAATTATTAAATATATTTTAACGTTACTTCATATGAACACTTAAAATTGTGTAAAATCAATGTTTTCTTCGTTTAGATTTACTCTTTTTTGTTTTTCTCTTTTTTGTTTTTCTGGTTTTTGTTTTTCTGGTTTTTCTGGTTTTTTTTGATTTTCTTGATTTCCGAATACGTCTTCCACCTTCTGGATTGTTAACATCAGAAATTAATTGAGCTTCTTCATAATCATCCTCAGTAACAAGTGGCGAAAAGTTGTAATCATCTTTACGTAACAAACTATTATATGGTTCATTCTCAGCACCTGATTTATCTAATAATTTGTCTATTTCACCCAAATTTTCACGGTCATCATAATCAGTATCACCATTTGTTTTATCAATTCCGTACTTGTAAACAAAAGCTACCCATTTCGTTGGTAACCAATGATACGTGCTATCTTTTTCATTTGGGTCAGCGCCATCTTTTAACAATTCTTCGACTTTTTTTGGATTTTTAGCAATAATCGCATTTATAAGAGATGTATAATTACCTTTTAATGCTTCTTCTACACGTTCTCTATCATCCATATTATATATATATATATATAATATTAAAATAATAGTAATTATTTTTCTAAATTATAGCATTAAATTATTCATTATTGTATAATATAAAAATATTTTATGCTAAATCTTTTACTTGGGCCCGTGTTGGATTAGAAAACATATAAGTCCCAACTATATTTGGGTCAGGATTTGGATCAAAACTACAAAACGTCTCTTTTTCAAATAACAAACTATGTGGTTGGTTTTGATATTTATTTGGATTAAACGAATAGTTGTATAAATCACTATTGCTGTTCGGAACATACACAGCTTGACTGCATTTTTGCAATGCAAATACTTGGTTTCTTAATACTGATTCAGTATTGATGTTGGAAGAAAAACCAGACCACGGTGATTGCGTATTTCCTGGATTGAATACTGTATGTGGATTGAAAGTTGGATATTGGTTCATTCTTACACCAATCTCTCTTCTTGGATCAACTATGGGTAAGTAAGAATACTTTGTCATTACTGGTCGAACATCAACATATTGTTGTAACATTTGTGAAGGTATATTTCTATCATATATTCTTCGATTTGTTACATTCTGAATATCTGATACACATTCTTGCTTCATATTGTTCATTTTAATATAATATATAGTATGAATATAATTTTATTAATTTATTTGTAAAATATATATAAAGATATACAGTGAATTAAAATAGTATTATACTAAATGTGTGGCATATTTTGTCTTTTAAATGGTGATAAACAACAAGAACAATTTTACAAAGGACAGTTTAATAAAGGAGTTAATAGAGGTCCAGAAGACTCTAAATTCTTGGCATTTCACAATGTATTTATGGGTTTTCACCGACTAGCCATAAATGGATTAAATAGTATTTCTAATCAACCATTTAATATTAAGAACATTGTATTAATATGCAACGGGGAAATATACAACTATAAATATTTGTATGAGTTGATGAATGTTACACCAGAAACAAATTCTGACTGCGAAGTTATTATTCATTTGTATTTAAGATATGGTATTGAACAAACATTACAAATGTTGGACGGCGTGTATTCGTTTGTTCTATATGACTTACGATTGGAAAAAATTTTAGACAACTATATTTATTTTGCAAGAGACCCATATGGTGTACGACCTATGTATTTATTGAAAAATAAATATGTAAATCCTAATTCAAATATCATTGCATGTGCGTCAGAGTTAAAATGTTTGAATGATTTTTTAAACAGTGATAAATTAACTAACTCTGAAGAAACTGATAATATATATGAAATTACACAGTTTCAACCAGGGACATATTCCACATATAAATTATCAAGTCTAGCTTGTTCTAAATGGTTTGTTGTTAAAGAAAACAAATCCTATTTTACACCTTCTTTTCCATACATTTGCAACTACTACAATTCGTACATGGATTCAAGTATCGAAGACGAAAAATATGAAACGAATATCATTAAATATTTATGTGATGCAGTGAAAAAACGTTGTTTGAATACTGAACGTCCTATTGCATGTTTATTATCAGGTGGTTTAGATAGTAGTTTAATAGCAGCACTTGTTAATAATTTTTATAAAATGGAATTCGGTTTGGATAAGACAATTGAAACATATAGTATTGGATTAAGGGGGTCAGAAGATCTTAAATATGCGAAAATTGTGGCAGACTATATTGGAAGTAAACATACTGAAATTGTATTGACGGAAAAAGAAATGTTTGAAGCTATTCCAGGTGTGATTTATGCAATAGAAAGCTATGACACGACAAGCGTGCGCGCAAGTATCGGAAATTATTTACTTGGCAAATACATATCTAAAAATAGTAGTGCAAAAGTTATTTTCAATGGTGATGGATCAGATGAACTATGTGGTGGATATTTATACATGAAAAATTGTCCAGATTGTATTGAATTTGATTGTGAAAGTCGCAGACTATTAAAAGATATTCATTTATTTGATGTATTGAGGTCGGATAAATGCATATCTTCACATGGATTAGAACCTAGAACACCGTTCTTGGATAAAACATTTGTGAACTATTATTTATCCATTCCTCAAAAACTACGATTTGATAGTAATAAAATTATGGAAAAATACTTGTTGAGAAATAGTTTTACAATTGAGAATTTTCAAAATGTTTTTGGAAATCAGATATTACCTGAAGAAATATTGTGGCGGCGCAAAGAAGCTTTTAGTGACGGTGTAAGCAGTAAAGGACGTTCACTCTATGTGATTTTACAAGAATTTATTTCGACCATACTAAAATTGGAAAATTATTATGACAAAGATATTATAAATAAATATCCAATAAGCATTGAAACCGAAAAAATATATTATAAAAATATTTTTAAATGTCATTTTCCAAAATGCGAAAAAGTAGTGCCATATTATTGGATGCCGCGATATACAAATGCGACCGACCCAAGTGCCAGAACATTGGAACTTTATAACAGGTCTGAAGTTGAAAATGAAAAAATAAACCCAATGTATTACTATGTAGCTTAACTATCTTCAAATGTATATAGTATTATTTTATATATGAATAATATATATAAAATGTTATTTTCAAAAAAATTTATATATGGATATCAAGAATTAGTTTTTGATGGGATTATTAGTCTTACCTATGTACTAGTTTTTTTATATTTGTTTGGAATATCAAATTTTGCAAAAGAAAAATTAGATATCATTGATAAATACATACGAATTTATATTTGTTTATTTTTAATATTTAGGTTTAATCCTTTTAGAACAAAGTACGAGTTTACAAACTTGGATCGTAAAATAGCCTTTAGCGCTGGACTGTTTATATTTACTACTAGTATTTTAGGTTTTGTGTTTTTTTAGATGATTTATTTTTCGCTTTATTGTTGTAATACTTTTTTAACGTTTTGGGTTTATTACTGGTGTGGTTGTGGTTGTTGTTGGTTTTGCCGAAAAATTCATGCAAATGAAGCAATATGCGTTTGCTTAAAATCGTGTCTATTTTATAGTCTTCTTTATCCTTTTTCATTTCTTCAAAATTATATAATTTTATATTTTTTTCCATAAAATTTATAAAATGTCCTCTCTCCACTTCTGAAATCAATTGTTTACCTACGCTGCATTCTAGAAATCGATTGTACATTTCATCAAATGGCAAGTCGTGTATGTAAGGCTTTATATTAATATAATACACGCTTTCGTGCATCATTTCAGGATAAAAATTGTCATCCAAATAGCATATTTCCGCATTTTTTGGCAGCATTGTACATCTGATAAAGTCATCATATGTTTTATTATTTGTTGTTCTACAAACTTCAATCCTTTTTCCGTTTATTTTAAATGCAGAAATAATTTTATCAAACAGTTTGTATTTCATCTTAGTTTCAAAATAGGAAACAATATTATTTGTCCAATTATCATGCCCTTGATTATTTGTGTATATCATTAGTTTTTGACAACATTGTGTTTGTTTTTTATTTTTTAAATAGTCTAGAATATTCATTATATTTGGTCTTAAAAATTCTGGATACAAGTCTAAAATTTTGATGAATTCTGGTTGTTGCAGTTCCGATATATTGTTTTTGGATAAATACAAATTTAAACAATCCCAAAATATTCCAAATTCAACAAAATATCCTAATGTTTCGTCTAAATCAAAGACGACAATTTTCATCACGATATAATATAATTAGTTTATAACTTTTAACAAAATTATGATTTTATGCATAGTATAGTTATATTTTAATATTTGTATAATTTAGGTAAACTAAAAACTTAACAATGGAATTGCATAATGAAGACTATATAGACATACTAAATTACTATAAAGTACCTGTACCAAAATCAAAAAGACTGCTTCAAATAGAAGCAGAAAAAATACTAGCTTCAAAATTATGCAAATGTATCAAGAAAGTGAGTGTGGTTTCAAAGCCTGAAAATGAGGCAAGGGCAATTGGAATTTGCACTAAAACAATTTTTAATAATAAAGGATATACGCGTGGTAAATTTAAATGCAAAGGCAAACGTTATGTTAAATATAATAAGACAAAAAAGTCGCGCATTTGAAGAATTAAATTATGTTCATTAAATTAATTTGCTCATAATATATATGTCTAATAAACATAAATTTTATGATGTTATTATTGTTGGGTCGGGAATGTCGGGTTTGTACTCCGCTTATAAAATAAAAAAAAATTCACCCAAAACTTCATTTTTAGTTTTAGAGAAATATAAAAAACAATGGGCTGGGGGTAGAACCAGCAATTATGAATTTTATGGTGTTCGTGTTGTAACGGGTGCTGGTATTGGTAGAAATGATACGAACCCTCTTTTGAAGAAACTATTAAAAGAGTTGAAAGTTCCATATAAAAAAACTGTTTCTACAATGGATTATTCTAAATTATTACATCATCAAAACGAATTTGATGTGGTAAAAGTAATAGACCATTTAAAACGTGAATACAATAAAAATCCAGCAAAGTACAAGCACATGACATTCAAAGAATTTGGTACATTGATTTTAGGAGATATCAACTACAAATTGTTTACTATTTATGCTGGTTACACTGATTACGAAAATGCGGATGTATACGAGACATTGTATGATTATGGTATGGATGACAATAAAGGAGGATGGACTAAGTTGTTAATTCCATGGAAAGAATTGGTAGAAAAATTGTGTGACTATATTGGCAATAACCATATTAAATATTCCAACAATGTCACAGAAGTGACAAAAATTAGTGGCGATCATGACGATCATGAGAGAAGACGCGAACCATGTTTATTTGAAATACGCACAGAAGAAGGTCACATATATTATTGTAATAGAGTAATTGTAGCTACAACAATAACGGGAATTATGAAGTTAGTTCCAGGTGCGTCAAATCCAAAAAGTCCATATCAACAAATTCACGGACAACCATTTTTGAGATTGTATGCAAAATTCGATGCAAAATCATCGGCATTGTTGCGACAATATATTCAAAACTATATTATTGTTCCTGGTCCATTGCAAAAAATAATACCAATGAATGCTGAAAAGGGCGTTTATATGATTGCTTATAGTGATAATGAAAATGCAGTTATTTTGAAAGATCATTTGAAAAATACTTTGGAAAATAGAAATTTATACGAAAAACTGATTGAAGAAAGTCTTGGAATGCCAACGGGGAGCTTGAAAATTCTCGCGATTAAAGATTTTTATTGGCCAGTTGGTACACACTACTATGGACCTTTACACGGATTTAAAAGTCGCGAAGAATTTGTCGAAAAAATTCAACATCCTATGGATGGAATGTTGGTCGTTGGTGAAGTTGTGAGTACATACCAAGGATGGGTCGAAGGTGCGTTAGAAAGTGTTGAAGCCGCCGTAACAAAGAAATGGATTAAATATTCAACACCACTTTTTTGAAAAGTGGTGCAAATCTACTTTTGAGAAAAGTAGAGCAAAACAACTTTTCAAAAAATGGTGTAAAATAGTTTGGCTCAACCTTTTCCAAAGGTTGAAAACATATAATAAGCATGATAACCTATGGCTGCAAAACCAAGCATAAATATAAATTCGTAACAATATCTAGGAGTATTCTGTTTTTCATATCCAGTATAAATCAGTAAAGGTGCTACAATTAGCACATGAAACAAATTAACCCACGCATTTTTACCCTTGACTATTTTTGAAAATCCTTTGTATCCGTGATACAATAATATGAGTATACCAGTTGCTAAAATTACGTTATACATGAACGTTGGCATATTTTTTTGTTTTATACCAATGTACAAAAATAATCCTCCGACGAATATAATGTGAAATAAGTGCACAATAGTAGAATTCATTTTTTATAATATATGTATATAATATATATATATATTATAATACAAAATGGACAAATTTAGTTATGAAAATACGGAAGTCACCCAAAAAGGTGGCAAAAAAATAGTGCGTAAAGTAAGCATCAAAAATGGCAGAGCAACAAAAACCGTAACTAAATATCATCGAGGGAAACACGTAGGAACTGCAAAGAAACACATTCACCAGAACCACGTTGAAATGATTTTTTCAGGTAAATTCGTAAAAGGGTTATTTAGTGATTGTAAATGCGGTAAAACAAGAAGTCGTAAACTACGCAGAAGATAACACCTTTCCCAAAGGTTGAAGTTTTGGCTCAACACCACTTTTTGAAAAGTGGTGCAAAACTTTTGTTTTGGCTCAACCTTTCCCAAAGGTTGAAGTTTTGGCTCAACCTTTCCCAAAGGTTGAAGAGTTGCTCAAATGATCCAGCGCAGAAAGCAGGACCAACTCTTGTTCAGTTAATTTTTGAAATACCAAGTTTTCATCCAATTTGATTTGAAATCGCTTATTTGCAAAACCAAAGTTTTTACAAATAAGATATACACCATCATCCTTGATTTTTGTCTCGCAAAACAACGCACCTTTTGTTATATGAACGTTTGTCGGGTCTTGTAGTGGGATCCATCGTATGTACGTCCCATATTTCAAGTCCTGCAATTCATCGACATATTTGTATCCTTTTATTTTTTTCATTATTTCTAAAGAATGTTTACGTTCCAGTTGCAGTTCATTAATAATTTTTAAATTCATTTCAATAATTTGTTTAGATGTAAAATTCAACAAAGTTTCATTTGTTTCATCATCCAACGCTTTTAATAATTTGTTTACATCCATCTTTAAAACTGAGTATACAGATATATAGTAAAATATTCTTATATTATTATCTTCGTTGTGTTTTAGACAATATTTACCTTGAAGTATTATATATAACACTATACAAATGAACTTTTATGTTTCCATAACTACAATACAAAAATACAAAGTTGCTTTAGATATGTTACTCAATTCATTACCAAATGAATGGAAAAAAAAATATATATTGGTTTACCAAGATGAGGAGGCTAGTGGGTATAAAGTTTTTGAAGATGGTCACATTGAAGTTTATATGATAAACAACTTATCTGATTATGGAAATTGGGTTGGTGTAAATTTACTACTAGAGAAAAATGTAGTTCCTCAGGATAGTTGGTTTTTGTTTATACATGACACTTGCAAATTTTTGAATAATAATAGTGTGAACCAAACCTACGAAATTATCAAAAGACATAACGAGACGGACATAGATATTTTATGGTTATGTGAGACAGGACAATGCAATATATGTTTAGTACGTAGAAACGCGATAAAATACGGAAATAATTTTTATAAAAATATTATTTATATGACAAAAATGGAAACCATTGCATATGAATGGGATCATAAACACCAGTTAAGTCCAAAATCATTTGGTGTCACGCAAAAATTTTTGAAATTTCCTGCAAAACATTTGGGTAAAAGATACGTTTATAACAATACAAAAAAACGAGATGTTTTATTGTATGAAAGTATAAATCTAGAAAAGTACTATTATCACACAGAGAAGGAAAGTGATCATCCGTTTAGTCCCTAGCTTCAACCTTTCGAAAAGGTTGAGCCAAAGCAACTTTTAGAAAAAGTTGCGCAAAATAGTTTGGCTCAACCTTTCTTAAAGGTTGAAGTTTTGGTTTTACCTTTTTATAAAAGGTAAAGTTGCGCGTTTAAAAATTCATTTAGAATAATTATATAACTATTTTTGTAAAAATAATTTATATATATATAGTATAAAATGACAAGTTGGAAATCGACTACAGTGACTGAAAATACGGCATCATTCCAAAGTGTAGCATCAGATTACAGTGGACAATATTTAGTTGCGGTTGGTGGTAGCGCAAATAGTAGTGAGGGGTTGTCTATACATCGAATAATTATGGTGGGAGTTTTACAAATGTCCAAGCACCAAATAGTGGTGGTGCTTGGACAACTGTAGCATCAAATTATAATGGACAAAGTTTAATTGCGGCGATAAATAGCGGTAGTGCTGGTTCTCAATATATTACATCAACTGACGGAGGTACTAATTGGTCATCACCAACTAGTTTTCCGAATAGTTTTTTTGCTTTCAGCGTAGCATCAGATTCTACTGGAAAAAATTTAGTTGCGGTCGGTCTTAATGGTAGTAATTCATATTTTATTTATACGTCAAATAACGGAGGTACTAATTGGATAGGAGTTATAACAACAGGACTACCTACTGGTGTAATTTGGACTAGTGTAGCATCAGATTCAACTGGAAAAAATTTAATTATTGCGAACAATAGCAACGATAGTTATTTTTACACATCAACAGATGGAGGTACTACGTGGAAAGCAGCAGATACACCTACTTCTCGTTGGAACTATGTAGCATCAGATAGTAGTGGAAAATATTTAATTGCTAGTGCTTATATTAGTGGTTTACCCGGTGCTCTATCAACACCTTATATATATACATCAATTGATAGAGGCCAAAGTTGGGTAAACCAAACACCAGCAATTAATAGCTTATTAAATATTACTTTAGCTACTATTGGCGGTCAGTATTCTGTGGCAGCATCTTCTAGTGGAATTTTTTTCGCAATTATTGGTAATAGTTTCATTAGTTTATCTAATACAGGTATTTGGAGTGTTATACCAACAACACAATCAATACTCCTATCCTCACCATCATATATGGCATGTAATCAAGCAGGAAATGAATTTTTAGCAACATCAGTTGACCTAGATTTTCTAGTTACTTTTACATCTACAACAACGCCAGTACCAACAACAAAATCCAAAGCACAAACAACTACTACAACTTACACCAATACTAAATCAAGAAAGATAGATGTCAAATCTAGTATTGGTATTGAACGATCTGACAGGTTTATGATAAGAGGAACAACACAAAGTGAAATAGGTACTGTAGACTATGTTGGTAGTATCTATTCAGTTGAACCTTTAAAAAACTCTTATCCTTCGGGTAGTATGGTTTATATTTATCCTGCAGGTACTTCCGATGCGGACATTTATGCAGATCAAAACTTACCTATTCCAACTCCTGCAATAACACCTGCAATAACACCTGCAATAACACCTGCAATAACACCTGCAATAACTCCTGCAATAACTCCTGCAATAAATACCATTATTCCTGTCGCTGACATATGCTTTCTTAGAAATACACCCATAGAAACTGACCAAGGAATTATATCAATACAAAAAATCGATCCTTCTCTACACACGATTAACAATAAAAAGATTATTACTGTTACCAAAAGTGTCACGGAAGACAAGTTTTTAATTTGTTTTGAAAAACATTCATTGGGTGAAAATATACCAAGTGCAAGAACCATTGTCAGTAAATACCATAAAATACAAAATAGAAAAGGAAAAATGATGGATGCTTACAAGTTTTTGGATTATTATGAAGATGTCAAAAAAATCGACTACGATGGAGATATACTATACAACATTCTAATGGAGGACCACGAAACAGTCAATGTAAACAACCTAGTTTGTGAAACATTACATCCTGACCACGAAATTGCAAAGTTGTACAAAAACAATTATTCTGATGAATACACGGACACCGTAATTGCATTTATGAACTATTCGAAGAAAGTATCAACCTTTCTCAAAGGTTGATGTTTTGGCTCAACCTTTCTTAAAGGTTGATGTTTTGGCTCAACCTTTCTTAAAGGTTGATGTTTTGGCTCAACCTTTTCCAAATGTTGATGTTTTGGCTCAACCTTTTCCAAATGTTGATGTTTTGGCTCCACCTTTTCTAAAGGTGGAAAAGGTTGCTTACCACGACCCAAAAGCACCACCTCCTAGCACTGAATTAGCAGCCATTGGCTCCATAAATCCTTCGGACATTCCAGGTGTTGCTGCTCCTGGCATCGGTGTATTATCTTGTTGATACATATTATTATAGTTAGGAAGTTGCTGAGCACTTTGCGAGTAAGATTGACTTGAGTTGGACATGTCACTTGGTAATTGACTTATTGAAGTACTACCGCCATACAAAGCCTGGTTCATTGCGCCTTGATTGCCTGTTATTGGCATAGCCCCAGCCATTGACATATTCTGTCCTGAAATAGGTTGCGAAACTTTCACATTTCCCTTACCTTTTCCCTTTCCATTTTTTCCTGGATTGACTTTGCCTTCCCACAGTTCTGTAAGTCTATCTACTAAAATACTTACTTTCTCTCCTAATTTTGTTTGTAAACTTAGAGTAATCATCAAGATTGCTAAAACACTAAAAATAACTTTGTATTCAGGATATTCCATTCCACTATACGTAGGAACATATGTAATAATACGATGTATCAATAACATTCCCAAAAACATGAGAATAACTTGTACTAAAACTTCTGCTAAAATCTCGATACTTCCCTTTTTCTCGTCTGCTTCCGGAACATATTTTTGCATTAACTTATTCAAAATAATTATAGGTATGATTGCAATTAATGTATATTGTATTAAATTTAATATGTCAGATTTAGAATCATTATCAAAATTAAAAACATGCTTAAAAAATCCTTTTTTTGAATTATCTGAACTATCCATATGATTTATAAAAAGAAATTAAATAATTTAAAAACTAATTAAAACCTAATTATCAAAATAATTTATAAATAAATGGTGTCATAAAAAGTATTTTTGGCAAGATAATGCGTTTTTCTACATAATCGATAAGCTAAAAAATACCTCTACATGAAATGTATCAGCGTTCTGTCGACATACCCATAGGTTCGCTATTTAACATATAATCGTATTATTTTTGATACATCTTTTAGCGAAACATTGTCGTGTAAAGGCATATGAGTTTGTTTATTTTATGGGCAACTGTCACATTTATCAAGAAGACCCTTTAAATTTCCAACTTTAGAAATTGTAAACAAGAGAGAAAATGTCAATGATTATGTTGTCGATGATTTTCATTTAATTGCTTAAATATTTTATGTATATAATATATGCCTAAATATTCTAGATATTCTAGAAAACACAGAAGAGGTGGAAAACCCCCAAATAGATCAACTGATTATGCAGAAGGTAATGAACAACGCGTTGAATACTCAGAGCGTGAGAACTCGGATCGTGAGAATAACATGGTCGAGCCGCCAGCGAAACAAGCGAAACTTGAAATTGGAGAAGTAGATCCACAATCAGTAGGTCTTAATAAAGAACAACGTAATGAATACCACAGACAACGAGAGGAAGAAAATATGTTAGCTTATCGTAAAAAATTCGGAAGACAAGGCCCATTTACAAGAATTGATGATGATGATGATGATGAAGCCAGAGGGGGAAGGAAAAGAAAAACTTCCAAAAAGAGAAAAACATCTAAAAAGAGAAAGGGTTCCAAAAAGAGAAGAAGTTCTAAAAAACGTTAAAAATCGTAAGTCTAAATTATTTAGTAAATGCGTAAGTAATTTAGAAACAAATTGTTTTAATAATTATATTGTAAATGAGTAGTAGTTCTAGATCCATTGCAGCAGCTAGACAAAGACGAGCTGGAGAACAAACACAACAAAGTAACAGTAGACCTGTTACATCAATTTCATCGCAAGGAGCATTTGCACAACAGTATCAACAACAACAACAACAAAGAATGGGACAAAACATACCAATTGGAAGTAAAAATGTCAGATCAGCTCAAGCGCAGTCACAAAGTGCAAACTACCAGACATCGCAACAATCACAACAAAGTACAAAAATTAGTGTATCAAACGCAGTTGGACTAATTACCTTAAGACTGGGTAAACTAGAACAAATGATCAATGATATGACTTTCGAAGAAGGTGGTATGAACTTAAATAATAACGGGGAAGGAATACCGCCCAATATGAAATTGGTATCTGACGAAGTTTTTGAGAATATTGTCAACCGTCTTAACTTATTAGAAAGTAAAATATTAAATTCAAAAAATATGGAAAGTCATCTAGAAAAATTAGAAAGAGAAATGAGAGAAATGAAAGGAGTTATAACAAACAGTCACAACGCTTTGTCTAATTTTATTAGTGAAACAAATGAAAAATTTATCGATGTTGAATCGGCTTTAGCTTTAATTGAGGAAAATGCTCAAATCAATATTGAAGGACCTAACGAAATAGTCGATTCTTCGGAGAATATTGAAGTTAATGAAAACACCGTTGACAATGTTGACAATGTTACTTTAGAATATAGTGAAACCAACGAAAACAATGAAACCAACGAAAACAGTGAAACCAACTAAACTAAATGAAAAATATACATATAAATTTAATTTTTAAAAATATTAAATTTATATATTTTAATGAATTATAATTTTAATAATATTACCAACTTTAGTCAAAGTATAAACATGAAAATAAACGAAAATAAGTTGCAAGAACTTTTGCATAATTTTTGTCATATTAAAACAAACAATGAAATAGCAATAAACTATAAATATTTTAAAATCATCAACACATTTATCGATAAAAACAATATTTTGAACTATTTAATATTCATTGTAGAAAATATTTTGAAGAACTACAATACTTTTATTGTTCATGTCAACATTGAAAAATTAACATTGTTGGATATTGATAAAAACAAAGACTTTGTTCAGGATATGTCTAACACATTAAAAGATAGGTTTCCAGATAAATTAGAAGTATGTTTAATTTATGAAGGTTCATTTATATTTAAACAACTTTACAATGTATTATCTTTGTTTATCGATAAAAAAACGCTCAAGAAAATCAAATTTAATGATTGAAATGAGCCAATACTATAAACCAAACTAATATAAAACCAAACTAATATAAAGTCTACTTTTGTATTATAGTTATATAAAAATATATGCCAAATTGGTGTTATAATTATGCACTTTTAACTTGTCCATCCAAAGAAACTTATGATAAATTATTGGATGCAATAACAAAACAATCATGGTTCAAAACTTTTGCACCTCTTGGACCAGATGAAGATGACTGGACCTTTGAAAAAGCAAATGAAATTTGGAATACAAAATGGCCACCACAAGAATTAGAGATAGGTTGTAATGATGAAACAGAGTTTATTATTGATCTTACTTTTAATACAGCTTGGAGCCCACCCATTGGTGTGTATAAAACAATGTATGCGAACTTCGGTATAACTACAACTGCATATTATGAGGAATTAGGTAATGAATTTTTCGGAAAATGCGCTTATTCTCCATACGAAGAATGGGATGATACTTTTGATATTCCATCTAATCAAACAGAGTTAGATGAAACTCGAAGTGTAATAGGGGTTGGAAGTGAACTAGATGAGTTTATGAGTGATACGTGGGAACAACTAAAAGAACAATGGGAACTTGAAGAGAAAAATGAAGACGAGGGTGAGGGTGAAGGTGATGGCGATAAAACCGATAACGATGACGGTGACAGTGACGACGACAGTGATGGTGATGAACACGTAGATGGCGGCGATGTAAAAGTACCCGAAAGCGTTTTTACAATGCCTTTATAAAGTTGAAAAGGAATAAATTAGGAATAGTATTTATTCTTTCTTCGTTTTAATAGTTAAAAATTATTTTTATTAAATAGTAATGAAAATAATTATAAGTTTTTTTATTTTTTGCATAGTTCTTTTTGTATATTTACATATTCAGTTTCATTTAAAAACTAGCAATGATCTAGAAGTGTATGAATTAGATGATGCATCGAAAGATAAATTAGAGGAAGTTTGTGATATTCGACAGCCTGTATTATTTGACTTCAATGATGAAAAAATGATAGAAACTACTAGTAAAAATTTTATTGTCGAGAACTATCCATCTTTTGAAATAAAAATTAGAAATACAAATGATAATGATAAAAATAGCGAACTATATGTACCTCTTCCACTGCATGCATCTAGAAAACTATTTGACGAAGATAAAAATGCATGTTATTTTTCCGAAAATAACAGTGATTTTTTAAATGAAACTGGTGTTATAAAAAATTTTAAATATAACGACATTTTTTTACGGCCTTATATGGTTTCGAATATGAACTATGACATAATGATGTCTAGCAAAGACACCATAACACCTTTCAGGTATGAAAATAATTATCGAAATTATTTTTTATGTACGCAAGGATCTGTAGAGATTAAAATGGCACCTCCTCAAAGCTCAAGGTATTTGTATACTGAACACGATTATGAAAATTTTGAATTCAGATCTCCTGTCAACCCTTGGAATGTTCAAACTAAATATGCAGATGATTTTAATAAAATTAAATGCTTAGAGATTTCATTAACAAAAGGAAAAATAGTTTATATTCCTGCATATTGGTGGTACAGTATTAAATTTAGTAAAGATAGTAGTGTTTCTTGTTTCAGATACAGAACATACTTTAATAATTTAGCAATTTCACCTTATATTTTCATGCATATGCTTCAACTACAAAATGTCAAACGAGAAACTAATAATAAAATTCCGATTGAAATGTTGCAAAAAACGAATGACAATACTACAATTTTAGGAAACAATAATAACAATAACAACCATAATAGTAGCAACCACAATAGTAGTAATAATGATACAAAAAGCAATGAAGCTGAACCTTTACAAAGCAATGAAAATTCTATCCAACCTAACATCGATGTTGATATTGTTAATACATCAACAAATATAGATAATTTAGCTATTTTATAAAATAAAATATTTGTAATTTATATAAAATGGCAAAGTCTAGAAGTAGTAAAAAATCCATGCTTTCTTTTTTAAACATTTTTGGTAAGAGTAAAAAAAGAAGTGCTACGCGTAAAAGTCGCAAAAGTCGTAAAACTCGTAAGCACAGAAAAAGTAGAAGACACATGAAAGGAGGTTGAGGTGGGTCTCCAAACCCTATTATACCACAACCACAAATAAATAACGTGAACTAGCCAATAACCCCACATAAAAAAAGTTATTTGAATGACGACTTCAATGAAAACCATTAAATCAGAATAAGTAACAAATAACTTTTTTATTTTTATAATTTTTTCAATAATCTTAACTTGCGTAAATTCATTTATGTAATTTTTTATAGCTTTCTTCGTTATAACAAATTATTTTGTCTATTTTATTTCTACAATAAGGACAGTTTGTATTTTTTCTCTCCATTAGTTCATTTGTACAGTCAACACAGAATTCGTGATTACATTCCAACTTAGCTGTGTTTATTTTTGAACACGAATTATAACAAATAGAACATTCCATTTCTGTGTTACTAGTATCACCCAGAACCACCTCATCCAAAACAACATTGTAAACTGCAGTATTTTTGAATTCGTCCAAGTTGTTGAAGTTTTCGTCAGTTTCGGTGGTTTCGTTATTTGCCAAATAGTTTAAAAGTATTCCATCTATTATGCTACTAATTCTTACAGGTGTATCTTCACCAAAAGGAATAAAATTATATTCATGTAGCGAAAATAATGAAAAGTCTAATTGGTACAAAACTCGAATAATTTTATTGACACTTACTTGTAAAAGTGAATTTATTCTCGAGTAACAAAAACGACATGCAACTGATTTTACTATTTTTATGTTTTCTTCATTTTGACCACAAAAGTTATATATATATTGTTCTACAGACTGAATAGATAGTATTCTATTATAATTATTCATTGATAAGGTTTCATCTTTCAAATGTATTAAATAATTATAAAACATTTGCAAACCCGTGTCGTCGCATGTTGTAACGTTATGACCACCATTATTACAAAATGAACACTTTCTCGTGTACCTTCTAACACGATTTATAAAACTGTTATTTAACCTTCCTTCAGGTATGTTTTCCATTACATTGTTCATGTTTTCACTTAATTAGTTCAGTTAGTATTTTAATTACTATAAAATACGTAATTGTATATCAATTTTTTTTTATAAATTACTTATTACCTAGTACGCGACACTTATTACATAAAAAAAGTGAAACAAAATAAACATATTAATTCTTAAGTTAAATATAACTTTATAATTTTATATAATCAATATAGATAAAATGGTTACATATAAATTTGTTGTAGAAAATCGTGATTACATGAATTGGAAAATTTACGATTCCAATAATTTTGAAAAAAAAGAATTGCATATTGATCCTATTGAAAGCAAATTATTTTCAAATGATGTTTTCATATTTGAAAAAAATAAAGTTAATATTGTGCATTCCAATATACGTTCAGGAGCTTCTACACCAGGCGTACTTATATTAACAGGAAATAAAACATATGGGCGCAGTAAAAATGGGAAACTCTTGTATAAATGTATTCCTGATGACGTTAGAATTCCATCCTTTTTAATACCGTATGAAATGAAACACCTAGGTTTTGTCAAAGTATTTACTAATTTGTATATCACATTTATCTTTAATGAATGGAATGATAAACACCCTCACGGTGTTTTATACAATATAATAGGTCAGGTTGATAGTTTAGACAACTTTTACGAGTATCAGTTGTATTGTAAAAGCCTGAATATATCGCTTCAAAAATTTCAGAAAAGTACTTCAAAAGCAATACAAAGTAAGTCACATCACGTATTTATTGATAATATTAAAGAAAAATATAAAAATATAGAGGATCGGACTAACCAGACAGATTGGCGTGTTTTCTCAATTGATCCTGATAGTTGTTTGGATTTTGACGATGCTTTTAGTATTAAAAAATTAGAAGATGAAAACGACGAAACATTTTTGGTTAGTATTTACATAGCAAACGTATCTGTTTGGATTGATGCATTGAGTTTGTGGGATTCATTCTCAAAACGAGTATCAACAATTTACTTACCTGATAAAAGAAGACCGATGATTCCAACTATACTATCGGAAGGGTTATGTAGTTTACAAGCAAATGTCACGAGAATTGCATTGACCATGGATATTACTATTAAAAAAAACGAAATTATTGGTATTAAATATTGCAATAGCTTTATCAAACTATACAAAAACTACATCTACGAAGAAACAAAGCTATTAATTGACAATAACTATCAACGTTTATTGGAAGTTACGCAAAGTTTATCTACAAAATTCAAATACATTACAAATATTAAAGATAGTCATGATGTAGTCACCTATTTAATGATACTAATGAATTATTATTGCGCAGTAGAAATGCTGAAACACAACACTGGAATATTTCGTTCTGCAATTAATAAAGGTATTGGAAACAACGCAAATACAAATACAATTCCATCGACTTTACCAAACGATGTAGTTAATTTTATTAAGGTATGGAGTAGTACTGCCGGGCAATACATAAACGGCTGTGATTTGATGAACAAAGATCAAACTAGACATGATGTACTAGACATGGAAGCTTATATACATATAACTAGTCCTATTCGACGTTTAGTGGACTTGTTAAACATGATAAAATTTCAAAAATGTTTGGGTTTGATCAACTTATCAGAAAATACAACTACATTTTATGATAAATGGTTAAATGAACTAGATTACATTAACACAACTATGAGATCAATAAGAAAAATTCAAACAGATTGTTCATTGTTGGACTTATGTAATAGTAATCCAGATGTTGTAGAAAAAATATATTATGGGTATGTTTTTGATAAAATTAGTAGAAGTGATGGACTATATCAATATATAATTTATTTACCTGAGTTAAAAATGAATTCTCGGATTACAATTAGAGAGAATATGGAAAATTATGAAAAAAGAAAATTCAAATTGTTCTTATTCAATAATGAAATGCGTTTTAAGAAGAAAATACGATTGCAGTTGGTTTGAAGTGGACTGACTTGACTTGACTTCATGTTGCAATGTAACATTATAGTGAAAAAACAATTACAAAAATTATAACAATAATCACAACAATGAGTGCTACACGAAAATTATTTCGTCTCTCTGATGGAGTGTCTTCTCTATGGTATACATTTAGCTCACTTAGTATAGGCGCGTTCATAAAAATATTATATTCATATCCTTGCTATAATATTTTTATACTGTTTCACAAATTACATTTTTTCGATACCAACTGCTTTGGCTATTTTTTTGATAATTTTAGTATCCTTTTCATAATCATTATCCCCTTTGCCTCCCATTGACTCATAAACTATTTTATTATATTGACTATTTTTTTTGGAGTCATATTCTTCACAATCAGGATATTTCTCTCTAAAATCTTTAAACATACAAATATTTTTATGAGCAATCATTCGTATTGCCTTTCGTAATTTTTTGTTGTTTTCATCTTCTTTTTCCCAAATATTTTCGTCTTTTATATACATGACTTCCCTTTTTTGATCAGCACAATGTACAGGTCGTTTGCTAACATCTAAATCCTTCAATTTTTTAATAATTATATTAGATATTCCTTCAATATAACCGACCTTTCCAACATTTTCTAAATCAGATACTTGTAATTTTACGGATTCTACAAAGTCACTAATGTTCATAGCATCCTTACATGTTTCATTCAAAAATACTTGTAGGTTAAATGTTTTGTTATTACTATTTACATTATTTGTTATGTTATTACTAACTTTACACAATTCAATAACTTTATTCTGTAGTTCAATATTCTGTTTGTTTTGTTCAGCTAAAAATTCCTTCAACTCAGTATTTTGTTTTATTACCATCATAATAACATCATTATCACTTTTATAATTTACAACACTTTTACTGCAATTTATAATATTACTCTCATAAGAAATAATACACTTATTTTTATGTCTCCATAAAGTCGTTCTGCTTGTAAATGGTGTGTCGCATATGTTGCACGTAAAAACTTCTGAGCATTTATCGTTTGAGTTTAAAAACGACTTTTTCAGAGTTTTTGTTTCATTTGTTTCACATTGATGTTTTGGTGTCAGTAAATGTTTAGTGTAGTCAAACTTTCTACATGTTGAATAGTCACATTTTTCACACGTAAATATTTCCGACGATTTTTGCGACTTTTTTTGTTTCATTTGTTTCATATATGTTTCAAATATAATTTATTCTAAAGGTTTAATTCAAAAAAATATTAAAAATTACAGTAACAAAATGAAAATTATTTTTTCTGTCACCAGACGCTAAAATGACATTTCAGTCACAAATGTTGCATTTTTGGCAAAGTATATCGACCCTTTTCAAAAATGGACAAAAAAAATGTCCAAAATCGAAAACCCAAAATACTTTTGGATCCACTTTTTCGTTAAAATATAATAAATCCCCCAAACAACTTAAAGACCCCCCTCCTTTTTGGAAAAGATGCAAAATTAAAATGCATTAATTTCATATGGATAAACATTTTGAGTTACTAAACTTGCAAAAGCTTTTGAAAAATCTAAAGTAATGATGTTAAAAACATTATTTGATGAGAATGTTTCTGACATAGTTACACCTGTGAAAGTAGTAGTTGTGTTGTCATTTACATTAATTACGTGAAGACCAGCTAAAATCTTAGAGTTTATTTTTATACCATAAATATTATTATTTAAATCACTATACTGTGTTGTATCTATAATTGGTTCATTTACATAATATCTAATATTTGTAATTATTTTTATTTTATATATGTATAAAATTTTATTTATTATGACAGGTATTGATGTAGATGAAAGTCTATTAGATGTTAAAACTGATTTAGCAGTTGGAGATGAAAATGTTTCGCCATTAACTATTTTATCTCCATAAACACCACCGTAGTTGTTACAAACTGCGTTAATTGTAGTCAACATTACGGTGTCGGGAATTGGTTGAAAATTAACTGAATTATACACAACTTTATTAGATGTTATGGTTAAAGCCTTTGAATTATTACTTAATTCATCAATAACAAGCTCTTTAATTAAACCATTAAATTCGCCTTGGCCGTTAATTGGTATTTTTAAAGCATAAGACAAATTTAAGTAACTATATTGACCAATTACACCAGCAGGTGACAGGTCTAATGTCTGACTAACAATATTTGCATCGTTTTGAGCCGTGCTATTGGCCACTTGTTGAGCTGTTAAACTTGCTATTTCTTGAGCATTGTTTTGAGATAATGTGGAACTTGCTGTCGCAGTTGCAGTTGAAGTTACTAAATAAGCTGGAGTAGTTGAGGTATACGCCTGTCCACTCGCATTCCCAGAAGCAGTAAATGAAGACATTTTATATTAAACGAATATTTTTTAAAATACCAAATTAAAATACCAAAATACTACATTTTTTATACAAACGCTCTCCAAAAACGTATTTTCGTCCATGCATTACTAACGTATCATTGAATAATAACGCATCACCTTTTTCTAATTTAATTGAAACAGTCATACTAGAGTTCATTATATTATTTAATACTTTTGAAAAATTGTTTGCTACATCCAAGTCGGGTTCTTTGTTAAATTCACTTTTCAAAATTTGCGTTATATTAAAATTAAATGTGTATTTACTATCTTCCTTAATACAAATATTTTTTTCTTCTGACTTATGATAAATTTTCGTATTTAACAAATTATCATACAAATTAGTATTATTTTGCAAGTCTAAATATTTTACCAATTCTATAATTTTATTATTTGATATTATAACCGTTTCACCTGAATAGTCACTTGGCTGGATACAAACTAGTTCTGTTATGTTTGCAAAATTTAAATTATTCGAAAGTGTATTATCCGTATGTAACATTAACTCTTCATTTGATTTCCATGGTTGCACACTACTTTCCAAATTTTTTTTTTCAGAATTGAATTTGTATTCAACATTTACCCAATAGTCATTTTGATCTTCATCACTATATTTATTTTTATCAACTATTTTAACTTCTCCTAATAAATTGTTCAATTCATTATAGTAATTTATTATTTCACATTCTTCAATTAAATTTGAATTATTTCTAATAACAATATATTCATAATTATTTAAAAAATCTTCTTTAATTTTATATATCAATTCATGGATATTTTTATAATCACTTAATTTGAATATTTCATTCATTTGTATAATATAATATTAGTGACAAAATATTTGTGTGTTATATAAATATATAATTGAAATAACTTAAACCTAGCCATACATATATACATAACGAATGGTAAAAGTTTGCAGCATAACTGGTTATAACAAAGAAAGTGAACTAAAATACCAAAATTATTTTGAAAAGTATGACTATCCTTTGCATATTTTTCAAAAATATGCGATCGAAGCTATTGTAGAAGGGCAACATGTATTGGTAACAGCTCCAACCGGAAGTGGTAAAACATTACCAGGCGATTTTTCGATTGACTACTTTCATTCAAAAGGTAAAAAAGTCATCTATACTACACCCATTAAAGCACTGAGTAACCAGAAGTTTTATGATTTTACAAATAAATATAAGGATATTAGCATTGGTCTTATTACTGGTGATATTAAAACAAACCCAGATGCGGATGTTTTGATTATGACAACCGAAATATTATTAAATAAACTTTTTCAGATTAAAAGTAACAGCACGGTACCAACCTCAAGCATTTCTTTTGAAATGGACATTGAAAATGAATTAGGTTGCGTAGTGTTTGATGAAATACATATGATCAATGATCAGGCAAGAGGACATGTTTGGGAACAAAGTATTATGATGTTGCCGAAAAATATACAAATAATTGGGCTCTCTGCAACGTTGGATAATCCGGAAAAGTTCGCACTTTGGCTCGAGAATAAAGGCGAATATACTGAGCATCCAGAAAAGGTCGTTTACTTGGCATCAAAATTAACAAGAGCTGTTCCATTGACACATTATGGTTTTATTACTACAACAAGTGGTATTTTTAAGGCAGTCAAAGATAAAGCTGTTCAAGAAGAAATAAAGTCGTTTATTAATAAACCTTTTGTATTACAAAATGCAAAAGGTGAATTCAATGATCAAGAATATCATAAAATGAACAAGATGATGACGCTTTTTGAGAAAAACAATATTAGAACCAAGCGCCAACATGTTTTAAATCAGGTTACAAAACATTTAGTAGAAAATGAAATGTTGCCTGCATTATGCTATGTATTTTCAAGAAAACAACTAGAAATATGTGCAAACGAAGTTACTACGAATTTGCTTGAATTTGATAACAAAACGCCTTATATAATCGATAGAGAATGCGAACATATTATTCGAAAATTGCCGAATTACCAAGAATATTTGAATTTACCCGAATATGTGAACATGGTTACAATGCTTCGTAAAGGAATAGCTATACATCATAGTGGCGTAACGCCCGTTTTACGTGAAATGGTTGAACTCCTTTTTGTAAAAGGGTTTATCAAATTGTTGTTTTGTACTGAGACCATGAGTGTTGGCATCAATATGCCAGTAAAAACTACTATTTTCACAGATATTTGTAAATTCGATGGAGAGAACAACAGAATGTTGCACTCGCACGAATACACGCAAGCAGCTGGTAGAGCAGGTAGACTGGGTTTGGACGTTGTTGGACACGTTATTCATTTAAACAATCTTTTTAGAAATGTGGATACGATGACGAGTTATAAAAATATGATGAATGGTAAACCGCCAACACTGAAATCCAAATTCAAGATTTCATACAATCTTCTTTTGAACTTGATTGAGATTGGTGACAACAATTTCATTCATTTTGCTAGAAAAAGTATGGTAAAAGATGATTTAGACAATGAATTAAAACAAATCTATGATGCAATAAGCAAAGAAAACGCTGAGATAGATATGATTGAAAATACATTTCAAAACATGAGAACACCAAAAGAAGTCATAAATGAATACCTAACATTACACCACACAAAACATAGTGCTGTAAATAAAAAGCGCAAAGAAATTGAAAGGCAAATAGAAACTATTCGTGATAAATATGTCAACATAGAATTTGATAAAATTAAAGTGGAAAAATACAATTTGAAGTTGAAGAAAATAGACGACTTACAAGAAGATTACAACTATGTTGAAAAATTTATTGACAACAATGTAGAGACAATCGTTCGACTATTGCATGACGAAGGATTTGTTACAAATGATAACTCAGATGAAAAAACGTTGACCCTTACACTGAAGGGTACTATCGCAAGCCATTTAAGAGAAACACATTGCTTGGTATTTTCGCAACTGTTTCAAGAAAATGTCTTTGACAGTTTATCGACAGTTCAATTGGTTTCATTATTTAGTTGTCTAACAAACATTGTAGTGAAAGATGAAATGAAAAATTATGTTCCTAGGGTAGATGATGTTTCTTTTAAAAATGTTGTGTTTAAAGTTAAAAACATGTACAATGATTACATTACAAAAGAGACGAATTTGAATATTAATTCCGGCATTGAATACACTTATCATTACGATTTATTAAACTATGTAGATAAATGGTGTTATTGTGAAAACGTAGAAGAATGTAAAAAACTATTACAAGAATTGGCAGACGAAAAAGAGATATTTTTGGGTGAATTTGTAAAGGCTTTACTAAAAATTAATAATATTAGTAGCGAATTAGAAAAAATAGCTGAAATGACTGGAAATATGGCGCTTTTGAGTAAGTTGAAAGAAATTCCTACGATGACGTTAAAATATGTTGTTACAAATCAATCTTTGTATGTGTAAATCAAAACGCTGTGTATCTACTAATTTATTTTATTTGTTTTTATTATATATTACATTATAATTCATTTGGTTTTTTTTGTGAAGCACAAAATTCCATGTATTTTTCTTTTTGTTCATCGTTTAAAAGTGATTCCAACATTTCTATTTTATCTAGTAAAAAGTCTATGTTTTTTTTAATTGTTGCTTGCATTTTTGGTATGATATTTGCCGCTTCCTCGCGCTCTTTGGCGTCTTCAAGTCTCATTTCGTCTACATTTATATCGTATTGTGCGATGATTGCTTCTAATTCTGCTTTAGTTTTTTTTTCTATGTATGTAAAGTATGAGCCACCATTCTTACTACACCAATAATTTATTGCGCCAATCATATCATATCTACGGTATTTACCACTCATTTTAGTTAGTTGTTATATAATAAGATGTCTTTTTTTAAATCATTTTTTTTTAAAACACCCGTCAAATATAATTATCTAATTCGTCAATACTAATTCCCATATCTAAATATTTTTGAATTCTTGAAGGATGCATTGCTTTTTGTATCAATTCCTCACTATAAATAAGACATCGTTGTTTTAATGCTTCATAGTGCACCAAATCAAAGAAAAACATGAAAAAAATCGAAGTGTGTAATATATACACTTTCGACTTTTTCTATTTTTGGGTTTTATTTATATTTTTCTAAAATTTTTATAATATTAGTTCTCTCTTATGAAGTGATGTTTCATATATTTTTGTAAATTGAAGTAGGTAAGTTCTTCATTTTGACCTATTCGAAGAAGAGAACGTAACTTTGTGTCTGGGTTAATTCTGCGACCATTTCGCGGGTCTTGTAGGTTGTGATCACGAACGTAGCTATTAATATGTCGTGAAACATCGATACGCGCCATTTCAGTACCAACCGGTTTTCCAAGAAAATTGGCAAGTTCATCCGAGATTTTCGTTGGTGTTACGAAACCTGATGGTATTCTATCAGTTGGTCCTGTAAAACCCATTGGTCTTCTATCACTCGAGATTGGTCTTGATTGTACAAAACTAGGACGATTAACAACATTTTCAACATTACCATTTTTTATAAAATGAGGACTCATATATTTTTGTAAATTGAAGTAGGTAAGTTCATCATTTTCATCTATTTTTAAAAGAGTACGTAACTTTGTGTCTGGATTAATTATGCGACCATTTTGTGGGTCTTGAAGGTTATTGACACGGATGTAAGAATTAATAAGACGAGAAACATCGGTACGCAGCATTTCAGTGCCAACTGGTTTTCCAAGGAACTCTGCAAGTTCATTTGAGATTTGATTTGGTCGTACAAAACCAGTTGGTTCTCTATGAGTTGCAATAGGTCTTCGTGTTGATGTTGGTGTTGGTGTTGTACGACTAACAACATTTTCAACATTATCGACTTTGATCTCAAGTTTGATATTGTTCTTTTCTGTAGAAGAAGAAGTTGCTGTTGCCGTATAAGTCTTTCCGGATCTTGTTTGCATTCTTAATGTTACACGATTATCAACATTATCGACTTTCATCTTAAGTCTGATATTGTTCTTTCCCTTAGAAGAACTAGCAGTAGCGTTATAGGTTTTTCCGGATCTGGTTTGCATTGTTGTATTAATATGCAATTGTATATTTGCTGTTAATACATTTCAATTTTTTTTTTATAATTTTATTTAACAAAATAATGTTTACATTTTACACCCTTTTTGGAATAAAACGCGCATCATTTATTGTTTATTATTAGAAAAAATAATATAAAAATTTAAAAATATTTATTACATACAATGCAAATTAAAGTATTAGTTGATGAAATTGATAGTGAAACAATGCAAAAAATTCTTAACTATTATAATTCCAAAAAATGCGAAACCGACGAACCTTTGGAGAGATTAGATAGATGCGAAGGTGGTTTCAAAATACAAATTTCATACACGAAAGATCTAGAGTGTGATGAAAATAATAAAATTAAACAGTTACGCTGGCATAAAAAATATTTGACATCACAAAAATACATAGATTTTAAATACAAAGAAAAAATGTTGTTGTTTCAAGCACTTGTTCACGTATTAGGAAGTGATAATGTTATTTTTGAAGAATAAAACAAATACATAATTTGATATATTATTATAAAAATGAATTTAACAATATAAGTATAATTAAAATAATATGGATACAAATATAATAGGAAACAAATATAAGTTACTAAAAAAAATAGGAAATGGTAGTTTTGGTACTATTTTTGAAGGAAAAAATATAAGAACTTCTGAAAAAGTAGCGATAAAAATGGAACTAATATCTGATAATGTAAAGTTGTTAAAAAATGAATCGATTATGTATAAACATTTAAATGGTATTACTGGTGTATCAAATATAAAATGGTATGGAAAAAATGATTTTTATTATTTTATGGTTATTGAATTGTTAGGAAGTTCGTTAGAAAAATTAGTGAATATTTTAAAAAAGTTAAACTTGAAGATAATTTTGCAAATTGGAGTAAATATATTGACTATTTTGAAAAACATCCATGAACGTGGAATTATTCATAGAGACATAAAACCTGAAAATTTTTTATTGACAATAGCAAATCCTAAAAAAATATACATAGTTGATTTTGGATTAAGTAAACCATATACAATAGATGGTATTCATATAGATTGTAAAAAAAAACAGAAGTTTATGGGAACACCGAATTTTGCTAGTATAAATACTCACAATTTTTTAGAGCAAAGTAGACGCGATGACTTAGAATCATTATCTTATATGTTGATTTATTTTTATTTTGGAACATTGGACTGGATGGACGACGATGTTTACTTTTCGAACAATGAAGATGAAAATATGTATGTTAAAAATAAAAAAGAACTGCTATGTCAAAATCAAGATATTCCAGTTGTATTGTCGGAATTTCACAACCATATTAGAAACTTAGACTTTGATGAGAGACCAAATTATGAAAAATGTATAGAAGATTTCAAAAGTGAATTAGTGAAAATAATTGAATAGTTGTAAATTTGATATAAATATATTTTAGTATAATATATATTTATGAACTACGAAAAGTCGAAAGAATATATTGACAGCATTTTCAATTTTATGGAGGTATTATACAAAAAAGCTGTAAAGTTGAGTGATAATAAATTAATACAAATTAGTAAATTAATATTCAACTATGTAGTAACTTGTTGCAGAGAAAGTAAAATTTTGATAAAAGATTTAACTAAAAACGAAGATTTTGATATGAAACCTGTATATGAATATATTACAAATAACAATATTAGTATAATGGATTTAAACAATATTCAATTTCAAGAGATAGATATTAATAATCCTCTTGATGTAGAGAGGTTTGTTTTGTCACATATTTACTATATTTATGAAAATAATTAAGGTTGTAACACTTCGACAAATATATAAATAGTTATAAAATAATATAAAGATGTTTTCATAATATACATTATAATATAAAAATGTCGTCAAGTTGTGCTGTTGTTACATCTTCCACAGGAACAAAATCTGCTGAGCGTTTGATGGGTCGTGTCAAGTGGTTCAATAATAAAGCTGGTTATGGCTTTGTTACAATTACAGACGGAGAAAAGTCAGGTGCAGATATTTTTGTACACCACAGTGCTATTAATGTTTCAAATCAACAATACAAATATCTAATTCAAGGTGAATACATCGAGTTTTCTTTAGTAAATGTTGAAAATAGTGCACACGAATGTCAAGCTTCAGAAGTTGGTGGAATTAAAGGTGGTAAATTAATGTGTGAAACAAGACACGAATTTAAAGTTTCCAGAACTAGTTATAAAGATGTTAATGAGCAATCGGAACCAGTCAAAATGCCTAGACAACAAAAGGTACGCGAAGTCACGCGCAATGAAAAATCCAATAGTGATGACGCTGCGTGGAGTATGGTTTCTAAAAAGCAAGTATCAGAAAGACCACCTAATAGTGAAGGTAAAGTAGGTGGACGAGGACGTGGTAGACCACCACGTTCAAAAGTATAGACTACAAACTATTTAGCGTTTTTATCGAATAATTAAATGAATATAACATATTTATTATATTTATTTAATATATAAATAATATGAGTAACTTAAATTCAATCATTTCAACATCTCCGATGACACAAAAAGGCGGTCGTGGACGTGGTCATAAAATGGGATGCAAATGTCCTTTATGTAAAAGAGGTGGTCGTGGTTATCATCATAAAAAATCATGCAAATGTCCTTTGTGCAAAAAAGGGGGACGTGGTTATCATCATAAAATGGGATGCAAATGCCCTTTGTGCAAAAAAGGTGGAATGGAGCCTGACACAGAAACCAATTATGATCAAGAATTAAATGATATGGAAAACGGAATCAGTGATGATGCTGCTGCTGCTGCTGATAAAAAATTAAATGATATGGAAAACGGAATCAGTGATGATGCTGCTGCTGCTGCTGATGATGATGATGATGATGACGATAAGTTTGCAGATGACGATGATTATGATGATTTAGATGATATGGAGAGTGGAACAGGTACTGGAAAAGGTCCTGGTGCCTATCAAGCAGGTGGAACACGTAGACGCAAACGTAGAAGTAGTAAAAAATCGAGAAAAGGGGGTAAAAGAAGTATGCGAAAAAATAAAAAGAGTACAAAACGTAGACGTAAAACAAGGCGTCACAAACATTAAATAAATATGATCACAATTTAGTATATTTATACACACTATATTCGTTATTTTCAAAAACTTTTTCTTCAGAAAATTCATTTTCTAAATTATAATCAAAGAACAGGTCACAACCATAATCTGACTTAATTTTAGTAACCCATAATACCTTACATAAAGGAATATATTTGTTAAATATTTCATTTCCTCCTATAAAAAAAATATTAAAAAACTTTTGTAAAACTGAGTATATATCATTATACTTTTTAGGAAACAATAGTATATTTTCGTGTATATTTTCATTATCAGTAAAAATTGTATTTTTGTAGGTGTTTGATATGTTCTTGTACTTATTAGGTTCTCTCGTTAGTATAATATTTAATCTATTTTTGAGTGGTTTTTTATCATCTGGTATAGAAAAATATGTAGTTCTACCCATAATAACAACATTGCATTTTGTTTTATTGTAAAAAAATTGTAAATCTTCTTTTATATTCCAAGGTAACACACCATTTTTAGAAATCCCTTTTTTAATATCAAAAGCTAAAATTGCTTCCATTTTATTATTTACATAAAAATTTTTAAATAATAATATTTTTAATAATTAATACAAAATGGTAGATAGAATACAGTATATTAAGGAATTTAACGATAAAATTTTTACTAATGATGCTGCAAGAAATAAAAAAACTGTTATTTTTATTTACACTCCACCCAAAGTTGGGTCGACATCATTAGTATCATCTTTAAGAATTTCTGGGACAATGAAATACAACGTAATACATATTCATGATGAAAAAATGCTGTGTGTTTTAACCAACTACGAAAATAAAGAAAAAGTAACTATTGATGAATTAATTAAATACAATGCATCATTGGGTAAAAATGTCTACGTTATTGATGTTTATAGAAATCCAATAGAGAGAAAAATTTCAGAATATTTTGAATATCTAACTACATTTCATTTTAATACAGACGAAAATAGTATTCAAAATCATAATTTGGATATAGTAATAAAACGGTTCAATTCAATTTTTCCTTTTATTGGGTCAGGTGATTATTTTTTTGATAAATATAACATAGATGTACCAAATGAATTTGATTTTAATAATAAATACTTACTAGTAAATAAGGATAATATTAACTATGTTAAACTTCGCTTATGTGATTCGGATGAGTGGGCAACAATTTTAAGTAAAATTTTTAAAATGGACATTGTCATAGTAAAGGACTATCAAACAGAAAGTAAGTTAATTGGTGATTTATACAAAAAATTTAAAGAAAAATATGTAATACCTTATAACTTATTAGAAATAGTTAAAACATGTAAATTTTTTAATTATTATAATTCTTATGATGATAAAAAAAAATACTTTGATATTTGGGATCAAAAAAAAACAAATATATTATTTAAACCATTTTCTATTAAAAAGTATAATTTTTACAAAGAAATTACAAGTGAAAACCAAATAAACAACATTGTTCAACGAGACCATTATTTAGATTACGGTTGTATATGCAAATCTTGCTCTTTTAAAAGGTACAATATTTTTAGTAAAATTAAAAAAGGTGAATTTATTGATGTTAAAATAGTACATGAACAAGCTGTTCTTGAGAAAAAAATAAGAAATGTAAAAAAAATGTACAACAACCTTAAAAATACATTTAAAATTATTCCACGTAATAAAAAACACAATAAAAATTTTGGAATTAATATTATTTAGAATGTTATATATTTATAACCGCTATTAAAGAGCAGTTATAAATATATAAATTTTTTTCGCATTTTTTAAATATTTTAATTAAATATAATGGATTTATTTGACAATTATATTAAAAATGTTCATCATCCTGCAGATAAAAATGATACGTTTCCTTTAATAGGAATATGTGTGTCGTATAATTATTATGATACATTACAGTTTTTTTTACCTGTAAACCATATGCATTTCGAAAAATTATTTATAATAACACAAAAAGATGATGAAAAAACAATAAACCTTTGTAAAAAATTTAAAAGTGTAAAAGTATTATTTTATGATTTCAACAAAAATAATAAAGTTTTTGATAAGTATGGTGCAATAAATCATGCACAAAAAATTGTTTATAAAAAATATCCAAATCATTGGTATATAAACATTGATAGTGACATTCTTTTACCAAATAATTTTGTTGATCTTTTAAAAAATAAAAATTTGTGCGAAGACTATATTTATGGTATAGTAAGAGTTGGAGTATTAAAAACGTCGCAACTAATGAATAAGAATGATGAACTTGAAAAATACAAATTATACATAAAAGAAAAGCAAATTGATTTGAATTCATTTAGAAAATCTGTAATAGGTTATTTTCAACTGTATAAAAAACAAATATATCAAGGCGTTGATTATATTAATGCTGCTAAGGGAGATATACAATTTAGTCGAAAATTTGATAACTATCTATACTTAAATGACATACAATGTTTTCATTTAGGACCAACGGGTAAAAATTGGAGTGGAAAAACTGATGACTTTATAGATGATGTAAATATATGTGAAAAGGAACTATTTTTTAATGTTGAAAGGTTGCAAATTTAAGTGTTGAAAGGTTGCAATGAAGTGTTGAAAGATTGTAATGAAGTGTTTGGCGCAACCTTTTTGAAAGGTTGCAATGAAGTGTTGAAAGATTGTAATGAAGTGTTTGGCGCAACCTTTTTGAAAGGTTGCAAAAATAAAATGTGCATCGAAAATAAAGTGAAGTAAAAAAAAAATTGAGAAGATTAAATAAAGTAATAGTAAATTAAAAAGCTAATAATAAGTACGAAACTTGAAAATGTCAACAGTA
>Ga0164295_10000083_pt1 | contig 79028 bp, 91 predicted proteins | sample GEODES006metaG_FD_111798 | JGI IMG/M metagenome (GOLD analysis project Ga0164295, IMG submission 111798) | Oligotrophic lake water microbial communities from Sparkling Lake, Wisconsin, USA - GEODES006 metaG | ecosystem: Environmental > Aquatic > Freshwater > Lake | place: USA: Sparkling Lake...
ACATCGCACTCTACTTCTGTTTCCACATCATACCCTAGAACACGAATTTCATGTGCTAGAGCTTGTGTATATACTTCTTCTCTATAGCAATCTCCCAGATGTAAAAAAACTTCATTAGATATTTCTTGGATTTTTCTATAAAGTTCAAGCCCTGATTCACTTATAGTAAAGTCTGGGCGTTTGGGGAATTTGTCTAGCTTTGCAGCACTATTCTTGTTGAAATGAACTACGTTAGGCTGTCGAGGCATTCTTACTTAGTATATGAGGGAGCGGCTTAGACCTTTGTAAAAATATCCATTAGTTAATTTTAGAATTTTGTAAAATTGAATCGAAGATTTTCGATTAACTCCGGTAGAATGGAACCTGATCTTCTTCTTCAAGCAAATTTGAATATACGTTTTGCTTTACGCAAGCATTTAGTACAAGAAAGGTATCATCTTTCAGAGACATCTGTCCCTAAAGATGATTTAACCCCAGAAAAAGAACCTTATATTCGTATGAAATTAACAAAAATTGCAAAGCAAATAATAGATTGTTCTAATACAATACTTGTTGATACATATACACGCGATGAAAGGGCAAAAGACTGGTTATCTCTTCAAAAGAAGATTGTAATTGAAAATGGATCAATAATAAATATTGATACGCGCACAAGGCCAGGCCATAAGATACTTGATCATTTTATGCCACATTTCTATGATGTAAAGAATTATAAGGGCATTTCAGTGCGCAATCTCTTTTCACAAGAGTCTATTGAAAAAGCTCTTCTACAAAATCTTCAAATGCATTCAACACCTTATAAGTCAGAGATTAGGCGTATGATTGTTATGACAGGCGGTTTAGGAAACGTTACAAAATATAGGACAGTTACTTCAAAGGCAATTGTTCAATACTATCAAGCTAAACGAGTTCTAGATCCTTGTACTGGTTGGGGAGGTCGTATGCTTGGTACTCTTGCCGCATCAGATTCTACATTCTATGTTGGATGTGAGCCAGATCCTAATACGGCAAAAGGCCTTCGTGATATTTTAGAAGATACTGCTATACCGCTTACAGTTAGATCACGTGGCAAAATTATAGAAAAACCTGCTGAAGTCTCATTATCTGAATTAGCAGATATGGAGAAATTTGATCTTGTTTTAACAAGCCCTCCATATTTCAATCTTGAATTATATACTGCTGGAGATCAATCAACTGTTTTATACAAGACATGGGATGATTGGACTGAAAAATGGCTCAAGCTTGTTATCCTAGGGTCTCTCAAATGTTTGAAAGAAAATGGCGTAAGTTGCTGGAGTGTAAAGAATTTCAAATCAGATAAAAAATATCCATTAGCGGATGTAACAAAAAAAATACATAAGGATGCTGGTTGGGAATTAGTGAAGACTGTATGTATGACAGGTTCAGGAAGACCTGGAGGGAAACGAATTGAAGATGGTGAAGAAAAGAGAGGTTCTGAAGAAGAGACGTTCTGTTTTAAGAAATCCCATTCTTCATCTTCCACAGCTTAATAATACGGATTTCTTCTGCATTCGGTTTAGTAATTTTAAGTATATCAGGATTTATCCATATAGAATATTCTGAAATAGGTAGATTCTCTATACATCTAAATGGCAATGGGTTATTCCTTATATACTCTTTTGGTATATGTTTCGTAACAAGTTTATCTAGAATTTCTTGACGGGCTTTTTCATCTACAGGTAATATAGAAGGCCATTCTGTAATAGAAAGTTTCAGTTTTGTAACGATATTTTTATATCGTTCATTATCAAATATACGATATGAAACAATAATTACCCATCTTATTTCAGAACCATCTTTTGAACTAACTCCAATAACACAATATGGAATAGATTGAGCTTTTTTAAGACACATTGCTGTATCATCACTAATATGAGCAGAATATTTACCTTTACATGGCTTTGCCTCTACTAGTCCATCTTTACTATCTGCGCCATGCTTTTGATCTGGATCTTTTGGCTCACGCCCAGATGCTCTAACAAATATTTCCTCTAATATATCATTTCCAGACTTACTGTTCAAGTTTTTAAGATATGTTTCTGCTAATTTACGAGTCAATGGATTACTATCTGTGGTACTCATATATTGAATATTTTTTATCTCACTTGCATGTTTTTCTAAGATTTCGTTCTTAATCTCTGGAATTGACATTTATATGTTGCTTGGACTTATTAAATCCAGGCACATCGGTTCCAATTTTTGTCATAAGCTCACATACGGAAGTCTTAAGAAAAAATCACATTACAAATACGAAGCCAAATAAAATTGATTTTGATAAGTACCTTGATAAATTAGTCCCAATTTTGCAAAACATGTCTAAACCAATAGAAGAAGTTATACTTCTTCAATGGCAGAGAGATTTTAAGAAGACTGTTATAGGAGATCTTGAAAAGCGTAAAAGGGGTGAAAAAACCCCAGCTGGAACAGTAGTCGCTGGACCCCCTGGTACTGGAAAATCATTTGGAGTGAATGATGTTGTTAAAGAAATAATAAAGAGTTTTCCTGAGCTTATGATAGCTGTGACAGCTACCACAGGTGCTGCGGCCACACGCCTAAATGGAGCAAAAACACTTGCCAGTTGGCTTTCAATTGGTGGAGAAGCTATGAAACTTCATAACCTTGAAGCTATTCTGCCAGTTATACTAGACAAAAATCCAAAGACACTAAGAAATACGTGTATTCTTATTATTGATGAAGTTAGTATGCTAAGTCAAAGGCATCTATTTCATCTAAAGACAATCATAGAACAAGTGCGAGAAGATCCTCAGTCGTATGGAGGGATTTATATGATTCTTATTGGAGACCCGTTCCAACTTCCTCCAGTAGCACACGATTTAGGTCCAGGGATTTATCGTAATGTAACAGAATTTGTGCCTTCTTGCCTTGAGACACAATATGCGGATTTCAATTATGTTGTTGCGAACAAAATGAAGAGATCTGAAGATGACCCAAAACTACAACAAGTCCTTTTACAACTTATATCTCCTGACCAGATTGTGCGAGCTTCTGCTATTCAGACTATCTTAGATGAATGTTTGAGAGGAGGGGGGACCATGACTCCATATCAGATTCTAGCACTACATAGAGAAACAGGTGCTGTAATCTTATCAAATGTGCGTGAAGGGGAATACTCTGTTAATTCTTATAATTACGCCGACGAACAAAGCCTTAAGGAAACAGAAGGTTATGAAGAATTCACAGTAGAACCAGTAGCTCGCACACATGATCCAAATGATAAGGAGCTTATCAAGAAGGTTGGTGGAAAATTGCAGTTACAGGCTGAAGAGTATGCGCTATTATCACGAGACACCTTTCTTACAGAACCTAAAGTAAGGACAAATACTCCGTACATGGTTCGTGTAAATACAGTTGTGGATGGGACTTCTCTTGTAAATGGAGATACAGGTAATGTTATAAGAATAAATGACGATGCTTCTTTAGAATTTTATTCCCATCGTCATAAGAAAGAAGTTACAATCAGGCCTGTACAACTTCCAAGTGAGTGGATACCCGAAATTGGATTTTGCGGATATCCTATTATAAGGGCATCAGCAATCACGGTTCATAAAGCACAGGGTGCTACATTTCATAATGGTATAATCGTGGATATGAGAAGAATATATTATGATAACTATATGGCTCATAAGTTATATACCGCCCTTTCACGCGTAAAAAGATTGAAAGATATTTATCTAGTATCTTATATTCTTCCAGGGTTTCTTGATGACCCTACTATCACAAAGAAACTGCAGTATATTTGGAAGCTAGATTACATGAAAGAATATCTGCGCCCAAAGGATATTGCTTAAGAAACCATGTGCCTACTATTTACTCAATATACTTATTAGATTATTTTTTTACATAGACGTGTTACTATATAATTTCATAAGTTTGGTGTTAAAAAATGTTGCTTGTGCTTTTACGTCGTCAGGCCTTAATACCTAAACAAGGTTGGTTGTTCTGGAATAGGCCTTACATTTGGTCCCCATTGGTTTGGATGCATTGGAACTCCCCTCATCGATATGTTTATACAGTAAGCATGTGGATCAGCTATATTTCTTAACCATACAGGTGGCATTTGACGTTCATTGGGACCCTTTGTTCCCCAAGCATACACAACAATGCTAGAATCTGCTGCCATTTCTTCAATGCATTTTACATTCTTCGCATGAATTTCGTCAGGAATCTGAATATCTCTTAAATCTGAAGGCCTTGATGAACAATAGGGATATAGATTCCCTACATAGAAACCTCCATAATTATTAGCCCACCCCCATTTCTTAGTAATCTCTAAAAGTTTTTTGATTGTCTTATCATCATCTTCCGCATCTGCCGTGGATGGGTTCAACATTATGAATAATATTTTATTCTTAGTTGGTTCCCAAATCCTGCCCAATTTATATCTGTATGTTTGATCTTCTGAGAACTCTGCTGATCTCGTCATCATAGAACTCGTGTAGGGATTTACATTGACTACATCTCCCTTAGCACCATACACGACCCAGTTTTTCCTTGCAGTGGGATCTTTGTTCAAGGGGTCAATGCCTTTACAGCCACATACCCGTAAAGTTTCGTTGTATCCATAACAATCATCAAAAGTCATACTCATCCACGCACGATCCGTATAAGATACCACATTTCTGTTACAGTAGCGGCATATCATATCTGCTTCATTATTAGTAGTCATTATAGATATATTGTAATATTTCTTTAATTCCCATATTCAGAAATCTTATAAAAATTGAATCCATGCAAACGAAATTATCAAAGTCCCAGCTCACAACAAGATGGAATCCATAGTGCAATTCACTTTCCCTGCTCTCACATATAAATGTTCGTTGAATCCGAGAGGCCGACGGCGCTATGGAACTCTTGAAGAACTCCTTCTTACACAAACAGGTATTGTCTCAACTGTTGGTATGCCTGATGGAACAAATCAAGTCCAGAATGATATTCGTAACTCCGTGCGTTACACTTCAGTAGTAGAGTTTGATATATATACTGAATCGGTGCTCGAACATCTGGCTAAGCTCGTTTCAGATGATAATGAGGCAGAGTGGACAAGTTCTTCAAAATACGATGTAATTGAGTATAAGACTGGTGGATTCTTTAGAGAACACCAGGATGCACAACGAAAACCCAATCATTACGGGACCCTTCTCATATTTCCACCTGCAGTTGGAGAATTTGCACATACAGGAGGAGAACTTGTATTAGATCGTGGTAAGTTTCGGTTTGATAGCAGCAAGAATACAGAATGGACATTTATTGCATTTCAGACCAATCTATTTCATGAGTGTAAGGAAGTTCTATCAGGACGGCGTATAGTTCTTAAGACAGAATTGTATTCTAAGAATTATATTCTCAATAGGGGCAGAGATCCATTTGGAGTTGTAGACTGATATTTTATCTTAAGGAAAATTTAAAAAATATAAAGGTTAATGCCTATATTTTTTAATGGGTTTGTGTTAAAGGGGTTGCCTTGGGGTTTTAGATCTTATAATTAAATAAATTTGATTATAACATAATTTATAAATGAATACTTATCTACAAAATGACAGATTGGGTAAGAGTATTTGCTTATGAAAAACATACATATGTGCAAGACTTTCCTGTAACGAGTTTTCTACTTGCAGGGGTAAGTTCTTATAAAGATACAATTACCGATGTAAAAGTAGATGATATTCTTGAAATGACTTTTGAAACTACGAATCCTTATGATTCTACAGCAATTGTTATAAAGAAAAATAGCGCAATTTGTGGGTATGTTCCTAGGGATACAAAAGATAAAATAACACCATATGTTCCATCTAGAGTCATTGTTATTGACAAGCGACTTGTAAAAAATAATATTTATAGCATAAGGGTTGATATTGTCAAAGATTCTTAGACAGCTGAACATTTCAAACTGGTACTTATTCGGTAAAAATTGATGGCTTAATTTTACTCAAGTATGTTCATAAAATGAACGGACTTGAGTATTATAATCGTCAGAAGGATTATTATAGTGATAAAGAACTTCAGGATATTAGAACTGAATACGAAACAAATGAAATGACAATTAGTCAAATAGCTGATATACATCATAGAACTCCTGGAAGTATTTCATATAAACTAAAAAATCTTGGTCTTATAACTCATAACACACTTTCCAGGGGCTATTTGGAATATAAAAATAGTAATTTGTATAAACAAATAGTTGAAAAGGGTAAAAGTAGTGATGCTGAAAAGAAGGTAAATAAAGAGGTTACACTAAAAGCAAAAACAGAGGATCTGCAAGTAAGAACTTCAATACGAGAAATACTTGAGATGCGAAATGAAATCGCCGACCTTAAGAAAGATGTTAAAGAAATGCTACGCCTTATGAATGCCCTTTACGATTTTGAAAGTCAATAAGTGCCGATTTGAAATGTTCAGCGGTCTAAATATTTGATTTCACCTTCACCACATTTCCCTATTCTTTATCGATTTCAAAACAATAGCCTTCCTCCTCATCATATTCATAAGATGATCCTCTGTTTCATCGGTATGATCTTCTTCTTTGTTTTCCTGAATACAAGCCTCAATATCTTCCTTTAGCACATTATACAGATTCAAAAGCCCTTTTCCATCTTGAGCATTCACAATATCTTCCCAGAGTTCCTTCTGAATATCTTTTGAAATTCCTTCGAACTCGGCGCTATGTGTAAACATCAATTCACATTGGAGCTTAGCATATACTATAAAGGACTTGTAAGTTTTGAGATTATCCCTGATCTCTTGAACCTGCTCAATAGAATCTACATGCTCTCCATAAATGAAAGAGTATAGATCATTCTGCATATTTGTAAATTGAATTTCTTGTGACATTTTTGTGTTGGAGTATTACTACAACGCAAAAACTTTCAATTTTAATAGGAATGTGTTAAAGGGGTTGTTCGTTTAATCCGAATCAATTGTGTTTCCGTGCACATCTCTTGAAGCGTAGCAATCAGGTGAATAGTGGCCTTCATTTCCACAACGATAACACGTTCCTCCCTTCTTACTAGATTTTTTCTTTGTATTCTTTTTCTCAGATGATTCTTCATCCTGTATCTCATTCCCTCTTACATCCGTTTTTGCATAACAATCTGGCGAATAGTGACCTGATCTTCCACAACGATAACATGTTCCTGTCTTCTTACTCGTTGTCTCTTTTACATAACGAACCTTTGTATTCTTTTCCTTACATGATTTTTCATGAAGTCCAGCACCAAAAGCTGTTGTAAAAGTCCTGTCGCAATAATCACATCCCCATACAAGTTCTTCTTCCTCAGATTCTTCTTCGTATTCTATATCATTCCCTGAAACATCTGTTTTCGCATGGCAATTTTTTACAAAATGGCCTGAACGCCCACACTGGGTGCATAAATCTTTTGCTCCCCAGATTTCCGTTTTGATTGATTCTGTTTGAAAGTCACTCAGATCTATTTCAACATAAGAACCTCCACGCACTTTATCTATTCCATACTTTGACATATATTCTTTTGTTACTTTATCCTCTTCAAATGATGATACGTTTTCAATCGTTTTTACTAGAGATAAGGGCTTGTATTTCCTCGTCCATGCTGATCCAGAACCACCTAGATGTTGTTTATACCTCTTGGATATATCTTCACTCTTCCCTACATAGTATCTACCCCCCTCAAGGCGAAGAACATAGATATTGGTTTTTGACATTTTTGTGTTAGTGTATTACACAAACGCAAAAAACTTTCAATTTTAATAGGAATGTGTTAAAGGGTTTGTTGGGGATTCTTTTTGGGATTTTTGGGTTTTCTAATCTATAGTAGAAATCCAGATGTCGCTCCCCACAATTCCAGAAGAATCTTGGGCCGATATGGCCGAACAAAAAAGCCCGAATGCTTCACCTAGACCAGTGCCAGTCCCTGTATCTTTATCATCAGGAGTGGAAGAATTCTTCCCCTCTGTGCAGCCAAAACCCTTGAAGTTAAATGCGGAAGAATTCGTCCCTTTCAATCAAAGGGCTCCTATTCCTCAGCGCATAACTAGGAATAATAACGCAAATGCAAATCTTGAAAATGCGAGACTCAAGATTCAACACCAAATGCGTCTTGCGAATAGAACTAGAAATGAATCAAAGAATATTGAAAATTTAAGTAATAAATTGAAAAGTATAGCTATTTCAAATACTCGTGGGAATTATAATGAAAAGATGCAAAGATATCTTAATGCGAGGGCTACGGCAGTCCCTTTAGAAAATATTGAAAGGAATTTAATGCGTCCGAGGAATACACGTAAAAGTCGTAAGACTCGTAAAAATCGTAAAAATCGTAAAAGTCGTAAGAATGGCAAAGGCCGTAAGTAATTACTCTTCCGCAAGGCTATTTAATTTTTCATAAGAGAACCCCAAAGAATTCATATTTTTCATAACTTTTTGAATATCTTCCTTTGTCCTAACTTGAAGACCGATAACAACCGGCGCTGTCTCCTTGTTAATTGCCCGAGTATAGCGAAAGTAAATAATATCATCCGTGGGTCCCAAAGCTTTTAGAACAAACTCTTTGAGAGACCCCGCCTTCTGAGCGAAATGAATCTTAAAATAGTGTTTGAGTCCTTCATATACCAAAGACTTTTCCAAAATCTCTGGCATACGAAACACATCCGAGTTCCCTCCAGTAATAATACTCACAATATTCTTACCTTGCAACTCAGGATACATATCTAGAGCACATAGTGACAGAACTCCTGCTGGTTCAATAATGAAACCATTCTCATTATATAACTGAATCATCTTTGAACATACGTGACCCTCATCAATAAGGATCATATCTTCCAGATTTTTCTTACAGATAGGAAAGTTCAAGTCACCTACTCGCTTTACTGAAGCACCATCTACAAAGCTGTCAATACTATCGAGCTTTACAACTTTGTTTGCCTGGAATGCTTCAAACATAGAAGGTGCACCTTTCGGTTCTACTCCAATAATTTCTGTATTTGGTGAAACTTCTTTGATATAACTTGAAACTCCAGAAGCAAGGCCACCTCCCCCTACAGGAAGGAAGAGATAGTCAATTTGTCGCTCCTTCATTTGCAAAATTATTTCTACACCCACTGTCGCCTGACCTTCAATCACTTTCTCATCATCAAAGGGGTGCACGAATTCCTTGTTTTCTTCTTTTGCATGTTTCTTCGCAAACTCAAACGATTCGTCCAAGTTTGAACCCTGAAGAAAGATATTTACATTCTTTCCACCGAATTGCTTTACTTTCTGAATCTTCTGCTGAGTTGTAATGGTCGGCATGAAGATATCGCCCATAATATCCAGAGTGCTACAACTAAATGCCACTCCTTGTGCATGATTACCTGCAGAACATGTGACTACCGACTTTGCATTTGAATAAAACATCTTATTGTAAGCACCACGGAGTTTATAAGAACGAACAGGACCCAAGTCTTCACGCTTCAGATATACATTTGCCTTATGATGCGCCGACAGTTCCTGATTAAACTGAAGAGGAGTTGGCTTACATACAGAAGCAATACGCTTCACCGCCTTTTCAATATTTGCGAGCTTTGGATAATAGGCCATAGTTTTGTTGACTAGGTGTTAAAGGGGTTGTTGTGGGTCAATTTTAGGATTCGGCATAGGAAGGGGCTGAAAAAAATTGACAAAACATTTGGTTCGTTGAAGATTTAACGCCATGGAAATCTTAGAAGATCCTTTGATTAATCAGATTGTTGTCATAGAAAGAAATGATCATGATGGTGATAGGATCCCTATGGAATATAGATATTATATCGGCGAAAAAACCTATAGGTATAAAGCAAAAATAATTCGTATATTAGGAAATAGAAGATATAATCGTGTGCAGCCTCTTCCACATACTTCATCTGATACAACTTCGGCAAGGATGTTTACTAGGAAGGGATACAAGTCAAAAATATATACCTACAGCCATAATGCATTTGTATAAAGTCAAGAATGCATTTTTTGCTACCCAGACCATTAGTTTTATGCGGTAAAATTAAAGTGATCATGGAAGATAATACCAACGACGTGAGTTGGCACTCGCAGTTAGAACGTGTTATCTCTGATGAGGGAGAGCGGTGTCTCTGCTTTTCTTGGCTGCACGGCAAGTCACAAAAGATGTTTTCCAAGTTGAATACCATGATTTCTATCCCGGTTATCGTGATGTCTACAATGGCTGGCTCTGCGTCAATCGGTTCCGCTAACTTGTTTAGCAATGCAACGATTGCGGGTGTTTCAATCGGTGCGGTAAGTTTGATGGTGGGCGTTTTAAATACGATTTCCAGTTATTTTGGGTGGGCCAAGCGAGCCGAAGCGCATAGGATTGCGGGCGTTACTTACGAAAAGGTATATCGCTTCATCTTGATCGAGCTGGCCATGCCTCGTGAAGAACGAATGGTGGCCAGAGACATGCTGAAAGTTGTGCGTGATCAGTGCGACCGCCTCCAGGAAACGAGTCCCCAAATTCCTGACCAAGTGATATTAGAATTTAAGAAGAAGTTTGGCGATTCAACTCCTGACCTCAAGAAACCAGAAATCACAAATGGTCTAGATCCTATCTTCGTATATTCGGTTGATACTGCTGCGCAATCTAGGCAAGGTGTAAGGCATGTGCCTCAAACTACAACCGAACCCGAAACTCCTATAGAACAACAAGTAACTCCCCAGCCGCCTACGGAGCTTACAGTTATTCCAGTGGAAAATAAAGCTTCAGCCGTTGTAGTTCCTAGCCCTAAACGGGTTAGCATTTTCCAATCGAAGCCTAAGCCGGTAGAAATCAATTAATGACCCATAAAAATGGGTGTTTCTTTGGGTGTATCATAAAAATCGGCAAGGCCCCTACGAATTTCTTCAAAAAGTTCTGATGATATGCGGCCTATCAATAAGACATTGCAAGGCTTGTGGCTACCTGACTTATCTATATAAGAAATCATCATCTTGGTGTTATAGAGATTAGTTTCGTTTTCTTGGACATATTCAGGGTTTACATACTGTTTACAATAATCCAAGTATGTGCTTACTACAGTTAACTCTGATGCTGTAGTAATATCATAGATCTCATGATTCTCAAATACTATGATCTCGTATTCTGGCATTCTTAATCTGGTTTATATTTTTACTGGGCTTTATGTTTTACTTCTGGTATAAAAATTGATTTTGCGTTTAATGACTGATACGAGTCCAACTAGCACAATGGAACACACAGTAAAACCTGAAGATGTTGCGGAATTTGAGGCATACAAGGCATTCATCGCTATGAAAGCGATGGCCAACAAGGGATCAGAAGGGACTCAAGCCATGAAGCCTGATCTGGTAGATGATCCTTCAGCAGAGCCTCAGGTTCAGACTCAGAGTGAGGCTAAGACTGAGCCTCTATCAGAAATTAATAAGATCTCGTGGCCAGCATTCTTTAAGAAAGTGAAGGATATTATTTCAAAGGATGGAGTAGAAGATGCTAAAATGCCATATATGATGCAGTTCTCAAGTTATCTCAAAGAGAAGAAGTCTATGGATCTTTGGGAAGACTCTGAGATTCAGCAAGAGTATTTCAAGTGGAATGTCGATGATCCAAAGGAGGAGGTTAAGGAGGTCAAAGCAAAAGAGGAGGTAAAAGAGAAGTCTATGAAAAGGCAGAAGGACAAGGAAGATATCAAGGAGGAGGTCAAGGAGAACATTGTAAAGAAGCAGAAGTACAAGGAGGAGGTAAAAGAGGAAGTGAAGGAGAAGATTGTGAAGAAGCAGAAGGACAAGGAAGAGGTCAAGGAGAAGCCTGCGAAGAAGCAGAACGAGAAGGAAGAGGTCAAGGAGAAGCCTGCGAAGAAGCAGAACGAGAAGGAAGAGGTCAAGGAGAAGCATGCGAAGAAGCAGAATGACAAGGAAGAGGTCAGGGCAAAGGAAGAGGTAAAAGAGATGGATGCTGAAAAAATGCTCGAGAAAAAAAGGGATGTGAAAAAGGGTAAGAAACAGGATCCTAAACCTCAACCTGAACCTACTCCTCCTGTTGTAATTCAAAAGGTAATCATCGTAAAATCTAATGAAGAAGATTTAGATGATAAGAAGGGAAAGAAGGTTATCCCCAAACATGTAAAGACGCTTGTATGGAACAAGTATATTGGCAGTGATAAGGCGAAGGCTCCTTGTATGAGTTGTCGCCAGGAAGAGATAGGTATTCGCAGTTTCCATTGTGGTCATGTCATCGCCGAGGCAAAGGGTGGCGATATGACAATCAACAATCTAAGACCGATTTGCGCAGCTTGTAATGCGTCAATGGGGACAATGAGCATGAACGAATTCACATCCCAATTCTTTGGATGGTCTATCTAAACGAATACCTCCTCCCACTTAACGTTTTTTTACGATAAAAGAATATGGATGCCAAAGCCCTACTGTCTGAAACGAGAGAGGGCGGATATTTCTTAACAACGTATAAACATAATGCATCACTATATGACTGTGTTAAAGGGTTGTCTATTGAACAGTTTGAAATGCTTATGCCCCTAGCCGTATCTGCCCTGAATCAGCTTGAGCAGTCGTTGAGCACCCACGAATTTAAAGAAACAATTGCTGCTGAAGTCAAGAGAAAAACAGGAATATTTGAAGTCCAAAAGGCAAGTTTAGAAGAGAATATGAAATCAGCTCTTCTAAAAAAAGATACAGAACACCAGACTTTACTTAGTTCTTTAAAACAAAAAGAGGAAAGTCTTTTACGTGAAAATCTTGCGCTTCGTGAACAATACGATTCTATGAAAGCTCGTATTGAAGATGTTGCTCGTTTTTCCTTAGAGCAGAATGAAGCACATCATCGTCAAGAATTGCAACGTTTGCGGGAAACTCTCGAACGTCAAGCACGTGAGCGTGTTGAAGACTCTCATCGTGAGCATAAGGAAAATATAGAGTTGTTGCGCAAAATGTTTGAAGATAAGGCCGCAAATGATCGTAAAGAATTGGAGAAATCTCTAGGTTCTTCCACAAAGGGTGCAAAAGGAGAGAAGGAGTTTGCGGATTTGATTGCGCTCTATACAGATTGGGCGAAAGTTCAGGATGTCTCTAAGTCAGCACATAGCACTGATATGCGATGCCGTATTCGGAATTGCAGTGCTTTGTTTGAAGTCAAGAAATACAGTGAAGATATTCCTAGTAAAGAAGTCGCCAAGTTTGAGAGAGATATGGAAGAGAATCAAGACTGTCCTCTCGGTGTCTTTGTTTCTTTACACACGAATATCGTTGGCAAGAAGTCTGGGAATTTCATTACATGTGGATGGAGTGCCAAGTCGCAACTCTTGATCTATGTGAATTCCTTCTACGAACATTCTGCACAAGATATTCTGGAATTCGTTGATATGTGTGCCGATTTTGCATGGAGAATTTTCAAGGCGGCAAGGGAAACTCCTGAAGAATCAGAAATTATGACACATTTAGAAGGGCGTATTGAGCAGGCGAAGATTTTTGTAGAGAAGGATATCAAGCGCCTCTCGGACCTGATTGTAAAGATGAATCACAATAAGAAGTTCTTGATTGATTCTATAACAAAACAAAATGCCGATTGTGTAGGGGATATTCAACAAAGCAAGGGGGCTTTACAATGTATGTTAGAGGTGTTGTTAGGGAAGTGTGATGAAAGCCCTGTGGCGGAGTCACCTCCTTCTTTGACAGAATCACTGGCAAAGAAAGAAGAGGTTGACGATACTAAAGAAACCCCTGCAAAGAAAAAGGGTGCAGCTCGTAAGAAAGCAGCTGCTTCTCCTTAATCTATGTTCTCTTTCTTTTGTTCCAAATACCGCAGAACATGACACGGAATATAAAAAAGAGTATCGCAGAAAATGGCTATAGGAAATCCCAGTGCTGCCGCAATGAAGGGTGCAAAAGGGTGTTCACCTGAATCATTAGACATTATAACCATCAACGTTACTCCAAGAGTTGCTCCAAAGGGTATGCCGGCCTTTAATGCATCCCAACTTGCCGTTGCCGCCAAAAAAGGGATCGTGTAAAGAAGTTCTAGGTAGTTCATAGAATCTGATTTAGAAGAAGTGTCAGGCAAAGGCGAAGTTATCGGGGAAGATCCTGAAACATCTTCAGGGCTCATATTATTCTGTAGTTAAAGGGGGATGGTATTTAGACCCGCCCTAAAAATTGAAATACAGGGTTGTCCTTGAAATGATTCCCTTCCACCATGGCCAAGCCTTTTGTCAAGATTGATAATGGGAAACTTACATTGATGACAGATGCCAAGTTTGAGAATGCTAAAGTCGTCAGCATTCTCGGTAAGGCGCGCATGGGTAAGTCTTCCTTCCTGAACTGCCTCGCTGCCCACATGACAAATGAGAATAAACGTATCTTTGCTACAAAGGGAACCTTTGAGCATGTAACGAAGGGTGTAGACTATTACTACATCGCTGATAAGAACATCCTACTCCTAGACACTCAAGGACTGGATCATGAAGATTCTAGTCATGATCCAATCCTTCTCCTATTTGTCTATCTCATCAGCGATATCATTATCTTCAATGGTACGAACCAGCTGCAGAATGATACTCTGAAACTGCTAGAGCCTATCTGCGCATTCATGCACTCTGTAGACCTTGAGGAGATCGTAAAGCCCAAACTCTTCTTTCGCATTGCCAATGCTTTCCCTATTGTCCTAGAGAATCCTTTAAAGAGTCTGGACACCATCAATGTATGCTATGATGATCAGTATCAATCTATTCGTGATAGTATTCGCCTCCTCTTCCAGGACGATATTGATGTAGTGGCGACAGATCATCTAAGTCGGTCTTCAACAGCTTTCATTGATGCCGGCACTTTCAAGCCTCTGCTAGAAGATGTTGAGAATGGCTTCCTCCCTGCCATTGAAAAGGTTCTAGATGCGCTGCTGAAGCCGTCTGATAAGAATAACAAGTATCTCTATAAGATGCCTGAAGTCATCAAGCAAATCAATAACAATGAGAAGATCAACATCTCCAAACTTGATGTAGTTGCTTTGACGGCCGAGAACGATATCCTACAGTGGCTCCAGCATTGTGATGCAACGAACTATGCGCCTATTGAAGTGGATGGGCTTCAGAAGACCTATGTAGATGTTGTGGAACCTCGCAAGCTGAAGAAGAGGGCGATCCTCTCAGCATTTACTCGTAAGTTCAACTCTGTCCCTGAGAAAATCAAGAGCAAGCATTACAATGATCTGAATGCTAAGCTTTCTGAGCCGATTCTAAAGGCTGTTCAAGAGTGTGTAGAGAAGGCCGAAGCACGAGTTGAACTGGCACATAGTTATATGTCAAATAGACTTCTACCAAAGATCAGTTCTACAGATTACAGTTTCACAGGTGTATCTGGGAACTTTATGATTCAATACCTCAAAGTGTATCATGATCTTCAGGTATTTTGTGAAGATATCTATGAACCTGTGAAAGAGAAGTATGTGAAAATCTGCACAGATGCGTATGATACCTTTAACAAGGTTCTTAATGAACAGAAGGAAAAGGAGGAAGTGTATCTGGAACAGGCAACTACAGTATGTAATAGGGTAGTGGCCAAGTTTGTAGCTACTGAGACTTCAAAAGCAGAGGATACTAATAAATTTGCTATTCTACTACGCACAAATGATGAGATTGTTAAAGGGCGTGTTGATCTTACTCTAGCATATGTAAAGAATGATCTTCAAAAGAGCATTTGCTATTCTGAGATTCAGGGTATAATTAAGGGGTATGTCCTGAGTTTCATCGTAACCACGGTTACTAGCTACCCTAATATTGAGACTTATGATCTAACTTCATCCATGTGGGAGTCTTTTACAAACCGTATCAAGGATCTGTCTAAGGGGCTCATTCCTGTTTTGACGGATGTTAAGAAGAAACTTCTTGAAGGGTACCACTTTGATGTTAAATATCCTAATATTATGCGCATGATTATGAAGAATCCTGAGATTCAGTTTACTTCAAATAATCTTGTAGAAGAATGCTTTCTAGATGAGGGCACGACATCTGTAAATTATTTAACCACAGTGGAGACTTATGAAAAGATATATAAGCCTATTATCCAGGGAGCAGTAGATGCTCTAGCATCAAAGGGGTATTGCGATCCTACTTATACTCTTAACTATAAGATTCGTACCAGTCATGCGGAAAATGCCGTTATGTGGAGAATATCAATCGATAATATGTATAATACTAACTTTGAATACATCTTGTTTCATAAGCTGAAGAAGATGTATTGTAAGAAGGTTGTAGAGGGAGCAAAATTCACCGAACTGCTAGAGGCAGAGGAATTAGTATAAACAAAAATAGGGAATGCCTTCTTGAGAATTAGTTTTATCTTTTTTGGCATTTTACCTTATGCAGTGTGAATAGTAAGTTTAGGATTTGCTAAGAAAGCTGTATTCTTTACACTGGTATTTTTCACATTTAGTTCGGTGAGATTAGGAAGTTCTTTAATCGCAGAAATCTCTGAAAGGGTTGCACAACCTTGGAAAGAAACAGTTTTTAGATTTTTCAGATTTGAAATCCAAGAAATGTTCTGAAGATTTGGCTGAGAGTCTTTAGGAGTATACTGCCATTGAGGGGGGCTACCGCATTGCTGGCTTTGCATATTTGAGACAATCTTAAGTTCTTGTAGCCTCCCAATCTCTCCAATTGATTCATAGTTAGTGCATTCAGAAGATCCGCAAATTGTTAGTTGAGTGAGATTTTTCATATACTTTAGATTCTTTAGTGAGAGGAAGGCGTTAAAGGTATATACCTTTTCTTCTTGGGGGAGTACAGCCCATCCAGGGTTATCACCTTCATTTGGATGATTACATGGGCGCAGTAAATTGTATTCTCCCCAGCCGTGATTGTGCCGATGATACATCCCTGTATACCAAGAACTAAACCTACGTCCATCAGGAAGCATAGAATTATTCTTCACCAGGATCAAATGTGTAACGCTAATAGGAATAGCATAGTCGCACCCTGCAAGAGTAATTGTATCTCCACATCTCTGTTCAAGTTCTTCAATGCGTGTAGAAAGGGTCTTACATAGATTCATTGCCTCCTCCATCTTCTTCAGCCTAGTGCTCATATCTTCAATATCAGCCCCACCCTTCTCACGACGAATAGAAGGAATACGGAATTGGAGATTCAGAGGCTTAGGGATAAATTCATGTGTAAAAGGAATAGTTATATTTAGTTCGCTCGTTGACTCAGTAATGTTTTGAATGGGAAAAGGAAGCCCAGAACGAAGAACCTTGCCCACAAACTCAAGGCCTCCTAGAATAACATAGTCTACAAAGTCCCTCTCAAAGAATGTGCGTTCATACACACGATGAGTATCAGAATGCTCAAACCTCAGGATAATATCCGTAGGGTTGAGGATGAGGCGTGTGTTATAGGATCCTGTCTTGAACTCCATTGTATGCATGCGGTGACCAAAAAATATGGGGTGCTGTGATTTCAATTTTTTTGCCCTTTGCCCTTTGCCCTTTGTCCTTTTTATTTTTTTATCTTTTTTATTTCCTATATTCAAGCATGAGTCCCCCTCATCTCATTTAGCATATTCTTTAGAAGAATTACCTCGTTGACTAGCATCACTGGCCAAGACTCCTTATCATTTCCCACCTGATCCAGAATCTTTTCAATTACCTCATCTTTCTCTTCTACTTTCTTTGGCTTATCCTCGTAATTTTCAAAATGAATAAGATATGTAAAGAAGATCACAGATATCACAAACATGCAAATCGGCGTAATCACTACAAAAGCAAATGGATATGTATCAATCAGGTCAATGAACGGATTGATATATTTCATAATTAGATTCAGATACATTTGATACCATGCAGGTTCTTCCTTCATAAGAATTGTAGAGATATCATACGTATTCATGGTATCGGTGTAAAAGGGTATTGGTTTGTGTTGGGTTGGACTTTGACGATGGTGCCTGGCAGCCTTCAATTTTTCCCTTTAAATCACTTGAACTCTTTCATAAGAGTATATATCTTTAATTTATTATGGTCTAAAGAATTATATACATTTTTACTTATAAATGACTACTAAAAAGACAATATTTTATTTGGAGCGGAGACAGGGTGAAAGTTCTTTATATCATTTTATTGTTTATAATTTAGGAGGTCTATATTATATAACAAATGAATTATATAATATACGAGGAAATGATTCAGTTAAAATAAATGATACAAGGCTTGTAGATAATCCTACAAGTAAACCTACATATCCAATTACAATTTGCATTGATAATATCCCTGGACCAGTTACAAGTGTATTTGATGAAGCTTTTGATATGATAAAAGATAAATTCCAATTTATATATTCATTGCCGGCTGGCAATGAATACGAAATTATAAGTATCTATGGAGAGCCATGTTTAACAAACACATCTTCTGATAATCCAACAAACGTATTTCCATACTTACGTAATTTATTCTTAAGTAAAATAACACCGCAAATACACTGTAAAAAAAGATATTTTATTGGTCGTAAACAATCATTTATAAATAACATGACCGCCCTAAAAACACCAGCTAGAACAATAATAAATGAAAGAGAATTCGTAGAAAATTTAAAAAAATATAATATTGAATGTATATATCTAGAATACTATTCTTTTAAAGAAAAGATTGAAATATTCAACTCAGCAGAATTAATCATAAGTCCATTCAGTAGTGCTTTAACATGTCTTTTGTGGTGTAATACTGATGTTAAAGTTATTGAAATAATTAATAAAGGATATCATTGTGGTTTAGGTTTTCACTTTAAATTAATATGTGACACTTTAGGATTAAAATATAATAGGTATTCAAATATTAATGAAGATGAATATGGAAATTTTACAATTGATGCTAATTCAGAAATCTATGAATTCATAGAAAACATTCTAAAGAATTAAAGAAATCAGAATAACTAAGAAGCATGTGAAGAAGATAGCTGCTTCAACCGTCCAATTATAGCGCAAGCAATTCTCGCTCCTGCATGCCCGGTTATCTTTGAGTCTTCATAGCCTCCACTACCATAGTCATCTTCATCTGCATGAACAATGACAGAACGGCCAAATAAGTCTTCTACTTGGATGCCCGCCAAATAATAACTCTTTTCACAAGCCCCGTCATCCAATGACACATTACCAAGATCACCTGTATGCCTTTGTCCCGAGGCATAACCAGGAGGACCGCCGTGATGTTGTGGTGGGCCTACATGGTAATGATCGCACGCCCCCTTGCATCCTTCGCCACGTAAGTCGCCTGCTTTATGAATATGGAATCCGTGTTGACCCGGTGGAAGATCAGTGAATACGGCACGAACACGGACTCCTTTCGGTGTATTTGTAAATAAGACTTCTCCTTTGACACGGCCTTTGGAAAATACTGCCACAGCCATCTTCTAGTATATTCTTTAGTAATTAGTCTTCGCGAAACCGGTGAGCTTCCTCTTCTATACACATATCATCCCATAGAAATTGGCGAATCTCTTTTTCACCTTTACGAGCTGTGCCGATCCATACACCCGCCTGTCCGTCTTCCACTATCCATATATCCTTCACCCAACAAGAAGGATACTTTGTTAATAAACTCTCTAACCAATCAAAATCAGGATGCCATGCACTCCAAATACGGAACTTTGCCGCTTCTTGACCCACTTGACTTATAGAAAAGAGTTCCTTATTTTCATATTTGACAAACTCTTCTGCTAAAAGTTTTGCAAGATCATCCTTATTTGCCGTGATAGTCATATAATTCCAGCAATCGTTAGGCATCTAGTTTTTAGATAAAATATCCATTTAGGTCTTTCAAAAGCACGTATAATTCTTTTGTTTTAAATTCCTATTATAAAGAAATGGAATTCTTTTTGAGAAAAGGAACTTTAGGGTTTTTTTCGGATACATTCCGACTTCTAGAAACGTATATGGTGTGTAAAAGGGATGATAAGAAACTATACTTAAATTCTTCTGATTGGACATTTGGACATACCCTCGGATGGTCCGATTACTTTACAAGCATGAGTGAAACAACGGATGAACCTCTTACAGAAACGGCAGTTGATGGAGAACATATTCGGCAATTTACGGTAGCTCAATACAAAGAAGCTATGAAAGAATTATTTGTCTATCAGCCCTATCTTATAGAAAAAGCAGAAAGACTTATTGAACAAATACGTCTGAAAAATTATGTGGCTGTCTTTATACGTCGTGGAGACAAACTCCTTGGCGAATCTTTATTTATTCCTACACGTTACTATGTAGAACGTGCACTAGAAAAAAATCCTGAAGCCATTTTTGTTCAAACGGATGATTTTCGGGCATATGTTGAATTTCGTCAGATTTTGCATTCTATCAACCCTGCAATATATGTCATAACAACATGTCCTCCAACAAAGTTTGGTATGTTTTTTACTCCTCCTAATTTGAACGAAGGTAGATATATGTTATACAATGGACCTGGATATAAACTAGAAAATGCACAGAATTTACAGTATCTATCACAAAATATTCCGCAAAGACCCTTGATCGAATATACGAAAGATGAAATGCGTGAGCATGTAGAAGAGATGTTAATTGGTATTATTATTTGTCAAAGGGCGAGATTTGTTGTGCTTGACCATATGAGTAATGTATCTCGGTTTATTGATTTTACACACCCACAAGGAAAAGAAGCAGTTTTATCCATTGAAGATATGAATATAAAACTTACAGAACATATTCATCTTATTAAACGATATGATTATGATGAAGATAAACTTATAAGAAATCCGAGACACCATTCCATTTATAATGATTATATTTAGAGCCTAAATCCATATAATAGCGGTCTATATACAGAATGAACAACGCTGCGCCTTGTCGTATATGTAGTGAGCAAGATCATTTGTCAAGCGCATGCCCTTCTTTACGTGATGTGTTAAAGGAGGGTTTTTACTCTGGAGGTAGCGGTAGCAACGGAGGTGAAGATCACGATCATGAAGATGATTCGTTGGCCTTTGAGTTTAGTTTGGCAGAAAAAAAGAACAATTGGTCTTTATTTTTGGGTTTGTTTGATTATGCGGCCTATGCTGTAAAGTAAACATTCTTCAATCCATACTCTTTCATACACTTTTCCAAGAAGATCTGACACTCATCGCATGGTTTAGAATACAGAAACCTATCTGGATTGGCCTTCTTAAAATCCCTGCTAATCCTCATCACATACAAATCTGCACCACGCAACTTGCTGATATCACCCAGTTGCTTGATGACATTCTTCTCTGCATGAATACTGTGGCTTGAATATCCTGAACCACTGCTACGAGATCCATTACGATTTGTCGCCGATGCCAGAATCTTACCACGCATCACCACCACAGCTACATGAAGACTCTGGCGTTGCTTATCATAGGCAGCGAGATTTGTCGTCCTAGGATCGCTCAAGAACTCCTCCAGGATACTCGTCCTAGCACGATGAGCACTGCAGCTCATGATTGTTTGTTAAAGGGGGACTTAGTGAGTTGGCAGGGACGGCAAATTTCAATTTTAATTTTTCAGGTCTGTGAATAGGCCAAAGTCATACTTGCATACAGGATAGATACATCTCTCTTCGCCTACAATATTAGCCCTTCCCAAAGAATTGATATATTCTTTGTAAGCTTCTACAGCACATCCAAGGCACACAGAATAACCTCCATCGTGATGTGAACGACAACTTTCAGAATAGAGTAGGGCAGCCTCATGGGCTTCATCGTCCTTACCACACATAAGGAAGACTTCACATTTATCACACGGTCCATATATGAATCCATTCTCATCTATTGCTTTAGAATTACACCCTTTTACGGAGCACATTGATTTTCCAGATTCATCGTGAATCATTTTATAGGTATATAGGGACGAATGTTTTATAATAATAACTTTATCAATTTTTGATTTTTTTAGCTGAATCCCCTGAGATTATCACCATTCTTAGCGATCTCTGCCGCCCTTAGGCGTTGTAGAGCAGTGGTATATTCATGGATATTTGTCGCAGCCTTTGCTTCTTTCTTGAAGAGCATACCAGCATTATTCCCTTGCTTGAAAGCATCTGATGCGGTTTTTCCAGAAAGACGCGTGGCACTAGCAGTTACTCCATTAATATCCTTCGTATTCTTCGGCATTTTCCGTTAGGGACTGGGCTTGGTGTTAAAGGGGTGTGTTCAATTTTTATTGTCTGCTCGTCCCCGGATCACTAAAAAGTGAAATTTAGTGATTGTGGAAAGATTGTCCACAAATAGAATATAAGATCAATATGGTCGAATATACTTGCGAAAATTGCCACAAAAATTTCAAGCAAAAAGGTCATTTGAAATTTCATATGAATCGTAAAAACCCGTGTAAAAAGGGTGTTTCTTTGGACCAACTGGTTGAAAACAAAGTTCAAGAAGCCCTGGCGAAAATTCAAGGGATTGTTGGTTCTGCATCTGCACCTGCTGCTGCCTATCCGCCAAACTATAGAGTCTTATCTCTGTTTTCGGGTATGGGTGGGATGGATATAGGGTTTGCTGAACAGGTTGTCGTGCACAGACAAAGTGTTCAACCTGATTTTATTGAAAATGAATATCCCATAGAAGGATTCGTAAATCTGAAACGGCTCCCTTTTACAACCGTATTTCAAAATGATATTCTTCCTGAAGCTAAGAAAATCGCCGAATTAAATAATTGGAATCATAACTATAATCTCAAAGATATTCGGGACTTGTTAAAAGAAAACTTTGCCTTTCCTTCTGCTGATGTTGTAACAGGAGGATTTCCTTGCCAAGATTTTAGTCATGCAGGAAAGAGACAAGGATTCGATTCAAATCGTGGAACTCTGTATCAATCGTATGTAGAACTTGTAAAACGGATCAAACCTGTGGTGTTTGTTGCAGAAAACGTGAATGGCCTTCTCACAATGCCTGGTAATCCTATAGAGAAAATCATTGAAGATTTCTCATCTGTGGGTTATGAAGTCAAATACGAATTGATCAAGTGTGAAGAGTTTGGTATTCCCCAGACTCGCTGGCGTGTCATTATTATGGGTATTCGCCTTGATAAAAAGAAGAACCTTCCTGCAAATTGGAATGTCATTACAGAAAATAAAAGGTCTTGTCCTATTCGCCACTATTTTCGGCATCTTGCAGAACCTTCTCTGTCAGAGGACACTGCCCAACAAGTGTATTCCAAAGCGGCTAGGCTAGAAAAAGGACAGGGGCAAAAGGAAGTGAATTTGGATGAATACGCCCCTACCATGAGAGCCGAGCATCATGGAAATATTGAGTTTCGCAGAGTGACAGGTGGTAAAAACAAGGAGAATCATCTTGAACAAAGAAGGCTCAGTGTAAGAGAGGCTGCTCTCATACAGACATTCCCACCTGATTGTAAACTGAATGAGCCCAACAAAAAGACAAGCAAGGCATATAAACCTATTGGAAATGCCGTGCCTCCCTTGCTAGGTTATATTGTTGCAAGAAAGGTGCAGCAGATTCTCAATCTTACGAAGGATTGATGGTCATCACTATTGTAATTCTGATTTAAGTTTAGCAAATTCTTCAACACTTGTTTTCTTTATGTATTCATCTATTGCTTTTTTCATTATAATTTTAGTTAGAGTGTCCTGCCAAGAAGACTCTATTCCCCCTTCTGTTCTAAATACAGCACAGTTTGCATAATGTTCTATCCAATGACCCTTTTCCTTCTCAATATAGGGAAGAAGAGTATCAACACATGTCATTTTATCGTAATTAACAAAAGGCCTAGGAGTTCTATCTTGAAACATATCCGTATTTTTTTCGCCTATACATCTATGATACTGACTATAACGAAATTCAAATGTTTGTTCAGGAGCTTCTTTTCTCAGACAATATATGGTAGGTTGATTAATGTCAAGTTTGCCTATTGTTGATCCTGGAATAATCTTGCCCTTTCCAGATTTTAGTTCTATTTTAGCATAGATAATATCATTAGAATGTATTGAGATTTTAATATTTATGTCTGGACTCGTAAATGTCAAAGTTATATCCTTATATTCTGGAAATCTCACTTTTATATGATTCCATGCCTCTTCAGCAGATTCACATCCTAGTTTTGAAAATCCACTCTCAGTATTTGCCTCACCATCAGTCCATTTTAATCCTTGTAGTTCTTTTTGTTTTGTAGACAATATTTGTGTTGTGCACTGTGTAAGTGGCATACATACCCTTTTCCAAAAGGTGCTACAAGATACTGGCATCATTTTTAGTAATAAAATATGAGAATATAATGAATCAAATTTTATTGTAAAAGTTGAAGTGTCGATGACGCTGAGTAATAAAGTCCCTTACTCACTAAGTTTATTTCTTGCGCTAAAGAAGTCTAGTCCTGCCAAAAACCCATGGAACAATCCCCTCTAACACCTATGACCCGTGATACGATGCGAGGCTTGAAGGCCGAGGCAGATGAAAAGCGTCGCATCCAAGAAGAAAAAATTCGTCTGGAAAATATCCAGCGCATTGTAAAGAAAATCTATACTATGGCTATCCAGGAAGCGCAGACTACCACAAATACCTCTATCCAGATTCATAGTGAGAATCATGTCATGATCTCTGGGCATGTGGGCCACGCACTCCCACGTTTAGATTTCTTTGTAAAGAATATCAAAGAAATTATCAGTGGTCTAGAAGAACTCTTTCCTGGATGTTCTGTTCGTCATTTTACCATAAATGGCACTGAGATTAATCGCTGCTTTCAAAACCAAAGGGCTGTCATCACCATTGACTGGAGCTAAAAATTGAATTCAGGGTTTCGCCTTTAAACATGTAAGAAGTTGGCAGAAATGGAAGAAAATACACGCCACCCTTTTACAGATGATACACGTGAAAAAGTAGGAGTGATTGTTTACGATAAGAAAGGATATATCCTTATGGTTCAAGGGACTTCTGGAAAGATTTCACTTCCAAAAGGAGGACGTCTACGTGGTGAAACGGAGTTAGAGGGGGCTTTGCGTGAAGCCTATGAAGAAACAGGAATTGATCTGGAAAAAATGGAATATACTAAAAAAATCAAATTAATATGGGGAACTTACTTTGTATATCATCTTCCTTATTCTGGAATGTGCTTGCCACTAGAACCACAAGCTGGAGAAATTTTGAAAATTATGTGGAGAAAACCTAATTCAAGATGGATTCAAACAGAAGCCATCTTGAATTGTGATCTGGGATCTTTCATTAAAAGGGTAAACTATTCTTAGAATTTCTTCGCAGCAAGAAACATCGCCCGCTTTTTTGCTATGATACTCTTGAAGCCGAACCCCTTCGCAATATTGGACACCTGCAGAGCTGATAGACCCACATGATCACGTGCAATCTGTGCATATGTTAGGCCATCTGTATCAATCCACTTCTTCAGGTTTTCCTTGGTAAGCAGAGTCTCAGGATCAATACCCTTTGACACAAGTTCACGGTATTTCTCTCCTTCCTTTTCCGTTTGTTCCTTTTTCATTTGCGCCTTCTTTTCACGATCACCTGAAATAACTGATGCTACAGAAACTGCATCTTCCCTTTGGACGAGAACTGCAACCGTTTCTTCAGTAGGAGCATCGGCAACAGGGCGCTTTACAACACGAATACGGGTATCAGAACGCAGCTTTGTAGTATTGGAAATAGGAGTTTCAACAGTAGGTGTTGGTTGGGATTCTTGTTCAGGTTGAGGTTGTGGCTGGGTCTGGGTCTGGGTCTGGCTCTGGGTCTGTGTCTGGGTCTGGGTTTGGGTCTGAGTCTGGGCCTGGGTCTGGGTCTGCACCTGAGCCTGTGAAAATAGAGTCTGATAATATTCGTAATCATCACGAAAGATCTCTTGAAGAGTTTCATGAATCTCCTGGGAAGAATACTGCGTCATCAGAACTCTTAGTTTGTATCTCAAACTCATATCAGGAATTATATAATTTGTCGCATTTTCTGTATTTGCATTTGCATTTGCATTTGCAGAAGGATAAAACAGAGGATTCATGAAACTCGCCATCTTTGTCTAAATACAAGAGGGGCTTGGAGTTTAGGTTCGGACTAACCTAAGTTCAATCATAAGGTATCAATTTTTATTTTACCCCCATGCTTTAGAATGTGCTATAGCGCAGAAATAAGTATTCAGACATTCTTATTTGTAAGCATTATTTGTGGATTCTTGTGGTATCGTAATAAAGGTTCTGATCGTCCCATAAGTCTGATTTTATTGGTGGTAGTCCTAATGCAACTTGTAGAATACGGACTCTGGGAAAACTTAGATTGTGGAACTATCAATAAAACTCTAAGTTCTTTTATTCCTATTCTACTCTTCCTACAACCCCTACTCATTAATTTAATTGTCTGGTGGTTTGATGCAGGATGGGCGCCAGGATACTTTATCCTTTTCTTAGCTTGTTGTGCATTCTTGCCCTATAAACTATATGTAACTTGGAAGAACTATGGGGACTGTGTTAAAGTGAGTGATGATGGTCACTTGGAATGGGTAGCCGTGCCCGATCAGAGCTTTTCAGGATTTGTCGAGCGCTGTATATACTACATTATCTTGGCCTATCCTATAGCCACTTTGAATAATTCATTATTTGCTTCCGTCTTTATTGGGCTAAGTGCCCTTTCACTTAATGTATTTAGCATGCGTAACCAAAAAACTTGGCCTACCATATGGTGTCACTATGTAAACTTTCTTTCTGTATTTGCCTTGTTTATGAAATAGTCATGTAAACGCTGATGATTCCCGCATCTGTTTGAGATATTCATACATAACGATGGACCCTGCAATAGAGACATTAAGACTTCTGATCATTCCATATTGTGAAATGGTCAGACGTGGAGCTTTCGGAAGTTTTGCAGCAAAGACATCGGGAATTCCGTGACCTTCTGAACCCATAATGAAACATACGGGCTTTTTCTGGTAAGGTTTGAAGTTCATAGACTCCAGAGGAACCCCTCCTTGTTCAATAAGAAATGGCTGAATATCTTTGGATTTGAAGAATTCTACAGGATCTTCAAGATCAGGTATCTTGTGCACACGAATATAATACTTCGCCCCCACTTCAGGGCGTGCATCATACTTACGCTTGCCCACTATCCAGACATCAGAGCATCCTAGAACTGCTGCTGAACGAATGGACATTGCAATATTCATATTCCCATCAAAGTTGAAGAGCATCAAGTGAACAGGCAAAGAAAGCTTGGATGAAATCTCGGTAGCCTTTTCTGTTGACATATCCTGGAAACATGAGTGCACATTATACTTCAAGCCTGCTAGACGATCCGTGGACATTGTTACATTAGAGTGTTAAAGGGTTGTTTTGATTCGGGCTGGCTTTATTTTTCAATTTTTATTAAGAAGGTAGTTTCCATAAGGGAATATTTGTCTTAGGGCAATTTGTTGAATAGGGTCCATGGTAGGGTAGAGCACAGATTCAAACCATTTCGCAATTTCAGGCTTCTTTCGTAGGCAAGCATGGAGATAGAGTCTGTGAAAGATAGAAGGCCAGACGAAGTCCTGGAAATCATACGAGCTTGTAAGTTCTTTGTAATACAATTGAAGATAATCAATATTATTCTCTTCAATGTATTTTTTACAAATTTCTATAATTTCCTTACTCATTCTAAAGTTCATTACGCAATATTGCTATAAGTATTTTTAGTTTCTAAAAGGAAGGGCACGGCATACGTTCCCAGAATAGCGATTGCTGCAGAAATATGGAGAGGGGCCGATTTTAAGATCATTGTAAGCACACTTGCACCCATTATTTTTAGGGCATCTGATCCGAGAATCTTGGATCCACCAGCAGAAACAATATCTCTCAAAGCATCAATCATAGTATTATATCCTTGAGGAGTGGGCCGGACTACGACAAAGTAGAAGAAAGATACATAGAGCATTTGTATGATGGCTGAAAGTCCTGTAAAATAAAGAGGATTCCAGTTATAGGTTGGATAGAACCATTCTGAATAGACATACCGGGTTATACCGAATCCTATCATAATGGTCAATACATCCGCAAGGACTGCACTCAATTTGAAACGATTGAACCAGATGTTTATGGCTTTACCGAATATATCAGGGCAAAAGCGCACTAGACAGAGGACGACAACTTCTACAAGAATCGCCGCAATTACAATTAGAATCCAATCATAGATATTTTCGTATTCTGAGACATCTTCCATTTTCGTAGGCGGCTGTGCTTTTGGCTTTGGAACTTCTACGTTATTGTTCTTAGGATTATTGTAAATAGGAGGACGTTGTTCGAGTTGATGAGGTAGTTGACCTTGGCCTTGCATTTGCATTTGTTGTCCTTGTCCTTGTCCTTGAGCCATCATTCCTGGATCTATAGGTGGTGCCATAGGTTGTATACTTTGCATAGGTTCATACGTAGCCCAAGACATCCTTCTAAGAGAATCTTTGAAAATTATGTATACTTACTTCTTGGATATAAATTCACATAATGTCCTGCTCCATCTGCCATTCCTTGAAATCCGCTTTTCCAAGCACAGAACTTTTTAGAAGGTCTTGTTTGAATCCAGTCTTCTGGTGCATTGTAATAGGAGTCTATTTTTGAAGAAAGGGATGCGATATGCTCCTTCCTAGCCCACCAGAAATTTCCTGAATAGTGGGTGCCTGTATCATTACATCCATAGATATCATGAGTTTTGAGAGACTGGACAGCCATCTCCCATTTTTCAATATTCCAATATAAGAGGAAGTGAATCCAATCCAGAATACAGAGTTCATTCTCATTTCCAAAATGACGGATCCCCTTCGTATGCAAATAGTAGTATAGAGTCCCTTCAGAATCTTCCTCAGACTTCTTTCGCATATGAAGGAGTGTAGGACGCTCGTATTCTTCAGACTTTCCTACATAGACAATACGAAATTTAGTATCGTAAAATATAGGATCGTCTATCATTATTGCAAGGTCATTCACAATTCCAATACGTATCAACTGGGTTTGATCATATAATCCACTCTTTTTTATAGAATTCATTAGTAATTGGAAAGAACGTTTCCACTGACCCTTTTGACACACGTGTATGTATCCTATAATATTCATTATAAAGAATAATATAGGATTCTTTAGATCTGTGGACATTTATAAAAATTGATGTTATAGGGATGGGATGATTTTGTATTATCATAAGTGTTATCATGCCTCCTCTTACTTTATTCTTTGACACTGAGACGACAGGACTCCCTGTAAATAAGAAATTGGAAGCGTTGGTCTGTAAAGGGAATTGGCCAGACCTTGTCTCTATTTCCTGGTCAGTATATGATTCGAATGTGTGTGTGAAGCGTGTGACTCATCTAGTAAAGCCCGACTTGTGGACAATTCCTGAAGAGTCCATTGCGATTCACAAGATTACGATGGAACGTGCTCAAGCCGAGGGAGTTCCCTTGGATAAGGTGTTAGAGGAGTTCCATGCAGACCTCGTGAAGTGTTCTCGTGTGGTGGCACACAATATGGCTTTTGACAAGAATATTATCTTCAATGCCTTTGCGTGGCGTTTAGGGAAAGACCCTCGTAAGTTCTGGCCTTTTGCTGGGGAATTCTGCAGCCTAGAGAAGTCTAAGAATGAACTCAAACTTCCCGCTCGCTATCCGAAACCTTGGGATATGTATAAGATGCCAAAGTTAGACGAGTTATACGAAGCTACTTTTGGAGAGCCAGCACCTGCTGGAGCGCACCGTGCGGATCGTGATGTAGAAGTTCTGGAAAAGATCGTATGGGCACGTTGGCCTCAGTTCTTTCTTCAACCACTCATAGTTAAACAAGAATCGTCTATAGAATCCAATGAGTGTAAGGCCTGAAGATATGGAAACTGATATACCTTATAAAAAACAAAAGATTCCTAAAGCTCTTCGTGAAGCTTTATGGATACATTGCAATCCCACCTTTTTTCATGCTAAGTGTAAAACTACGTGGTGTCCTAATATCATAACTCCATTTATCTTTCAAGCGGGACATAACATACCTGAATCAAAAGGAGGAGAGACTTCCTTGGATAATCTTGTGACCCTGTGTTCAAGATGTAATCTATCCATGGGAAATAGATATACATTTGATGAATGGTGTAAGATATCAAAATCTCCTAAACCATTACGAAAGCCTTGGTGTTTGTTAGGATGCTTAGCCAATGAGAATGTAATAGTGCCTTCAAAGGTTTAAATTATTCGTAAGTCTAAACAAGAAAAGATGGATACTCTACGAAATGTTCTTATAAATGAATGGTCTACCTATTTTACTGAGGAAGAAGAAATGAATATTACATTTATACTTTCTCAAAATGAAATCCATATTCACAAAGATACTGATATATTAATGGGAATTATTTACCCTGTGAATAATCGTATTATGATTGACTTGTCTCGGTGTAAAATGGATTATTTTCGCAGTAGTTTATCTTATTTTTTAGTCAAGGTTATATCTTCTATATGGATAGGACGTCCAATCTTAATTGCAGGGACTGGGATTTTTTATTAGTCGTTGGTCTAAAAGGATAAACAGTGGTGGAATTCAGGAGATAATCACATAAAATATGATGGCAAAATAATTTAGATCACTTAGTAAGAGTAAAAGGATAAAAATAAATATATTTCTTTAGTAGAAAATGGATACTTTCACAAACTTATTCTGGCTGAGTGCTATACTTTTCTTTGGTTTATCCGTCTATTTATTATGTTGCACGAAAAGGACGAATGTATTTTATGCGCAGATTGCTGCAGGTTCTGGTATGTTTATAACGAGCAAGATTGGGCGTAAGTTTTTAGGATTAGAGTGATCTATTTTTCTAAAATTATATATTTTTGTATTACAGTCTTACTGTATAACAAAAAGAACAAATAAAATTTGATTTCATTAGTTTCATTTATCTGGATCCCCCGACTTTAATTACAAAGATGTTAGTAAAATTTCTCAAAGCCCTATTCAATGTAAAGAAAGAGTCATCGGTTCCACTTGGAAGGTGGGGATACTACTGGGAGAAGCGTATGCTCCACCAGAAATATTATGAATAAGTATATATAGGAATGGATTTTCTCGGTAATTGGTTTGGTATGACAAATTGGAAATTTTTTGGTGAACCTCCTGCATATGTTGATAAGGCGAAGGCTCCTGGTATGAGTGATATACCTACGCCTACAATCGTAACATGGGCTATGAACGCTCCTTTTGTCTTAATAAAATCACCTAATTTTGTTTGGGCATGTATTTCTACGGGTCTCTACTGGCTAAACCCCTATGACCTGAGTCCAGATTCTGTGGCCGCCACTTCTCCTATCTCCTATGAATTCATGACAGACAGACTTTGGATTTGGATTCCAACTGTATTTGGTTATTTTGGATTCTGGCATGGAACTCTTCTCTTCCTTGATATGGCTTCAAGACCCTTTATTAAAGATCGTGAATACAATATAAATAAAGTTCTTCATAATACCTTTTGGACTCTTTCAGGAACTGTTATCTGGGCTGCTTACGAAAATGTATTTTGCTATTTATGGGCTACTGGTCGTCTTCCATATGCTAGTGGGCCTTGGTATTTTTTGGCAGCTCTTGCTGGAATACCCGTGTGGCGTAGCGTCCACTTCTACTTTGCTCATCGTTTTTTGCACTTTGGTCCCCTATATCAACAAGTTCATAGTCTTCATGATCGTAACACGGATGTAGAACCGTTTTCAGGTCTTTGTATGCATCCTGTAGAACACTTGTATTACTATGCTTGTGTAGCTCCCAGCCTTTTCTTTTACTGTAGTCCCTTCGCCTTTTTCTGGTGTGGTGTTCACCTATTGTTAAGCCCTGCCGCAAGTCACAGTGGTTATGAGGATCATTTCCAGAGCGACTTATTCCACTATATGCATCACCGCTACTTTGAGTGTAATTATGCAGGTGGAGATGCTGGTTTTATGGATGTGTTATTTGGAACTTTCCGCTCTTCTATGGCAGCAGAGGGTGAACCGAAAGCTCGTGCTGATGCCAAAAGCACCTTATTAACGATTCCAACGGCAGAATTCATTACTTATTTGACTCTGTCCTATGGTTGCTTTGCTCTGTGGTTGAACTATGTGGGAACGGCAGTTAGTGCAGAGGCAGCTGTTGTCCTTTCACTCATAACTGGATTCGGTCCTGTTGCTCTTTCTGTGGCAGTTACGAGGGCGTTTGGTGGAGGTCGTGGTGTTAAACCTACAACGATGAATGCTATAGGGAATGCTATTCATATTGTGGGAGGAGCAGCAGTTTGCGCTATACCTGTTTCATATGCTACATGGCTTACACTAAGGCCTGTGGTGTAAGTAATATAAATAATAAATTGAAGATTTTTGTGTTAGAGTATTACTTTAACACAAAAATATGTTATATTAGTATCTAAACCTGCACAGTCAGTAAATCGTTAAACTTAGTATACTCAGAACCAAAGTATCCATCATTAATATTTTGAACTGAGGGCAGATTCGCTTTAACATCAGATTGCTGAGAGTTCAGCCATTCATTATACTCATGCTCTACACGAAGATTGTTGGAATTCAATATATCTTTTACGAAAGAACGAACTTTGATATCAACAGGGTGAAGATACTCATACCAGGATGTATTTTTAGGGCGAGGGTCGCTAGGTAATTCAGGCATGTCTAGGCGTAAAAGAGAATATTCAGCACTAGTGTGAATACCCTTAGATACACAGTATTCTTGGACTCTCTTAGACTCTCCTGATGGAAAAAGATTGTTTCTGATTTTTAGAAAAACCTTCTTGCACTCTGTAGGATCGCTCATAGAGCAAAGGCGGATAATTTCATTCATTAGAGCAGTGTCTGACGAAGAATGAAAAGTTAGGATGTCTTCAACTCTCGACATTTCTATTATACCAGTAAGGGATATGAGGGCTTTATGCGCCTACCATCTCTTCTGGCAATGCGAACTATGACCGCCTTCACAATAATCTTCTTGCTTGAACCCTGGTTCCTGCTTACAACACAGCGCATCGTGATTATCTTTTGCATTCAGTTCTTTTTGACCAGTTGTAGGGTTTATGTAGGACGAACAGTACTTCTTTCCACAAGTCCAACACCAAGTTCTACCACATCCTTGACCTATGTGGAATTTGTTCTTAAAATCGAGGCCACAGGCAAATACATAAGCACAGGCAGAATCTTTCAGAGACCATCTCTCACACCAGGGACATCTCTTGGCGTCATTGGAACCGGATTCTGGCATTCTATAGAGTGGATGTTAAAGGGGTTGTGTGCGGGGATAGTCAATTTTTATGGGATTGTATGATACCTTCGTAATGATTATGAAGGTATAATAGATATTTATAAAAGTATTATGTACGCCTTAACTTGTATGTGAATCTACGTTGCGCTTCACGAACTCCGCGCTTGACTTTTTCAGTCTTAGCCAAACGCTTAGGAGCCTTGAATTTTTCGTAATGTGCCAATATATCTTCTATATATTTTTTATGTTGTTCAATATCAAAAAACTTGTAATAATCAGTTATTCCTTCTGGAGGTATTGTAATAGAGTTAGCTACAATTGGTTCATTTTGTCTTATAGAACCAGAAGCATATTGTGTAATAAGAAAAATAAACTTTACAATATCTGAAATAAGAAAATTCTCAAGATGCTCACCTTCTTTATCAGAATCTACCTTAGAGTACATTGTTTTATCTAGTACACCAATTTCATCATCTTTTGATAAATATTTTACATTATATGCATTAATACCTCCACCAAAATTCATAACAACTTTATTAATATTAACTGTATCTTTAGTTTGTCCTGTTTTTGTTGCAGCATGAATACCATGTTTTTTATATTGAAAACCTCTTCTATTAGAATCATATAACCAATTAATAGTTTTTCCAGTCCAAATTATATCTCTTTCATCTATACCTCTACCAAACTCAGGTTTTTCACCATCTTTAGAAGTTATCTTATGTAATATATCTTGTGTCTGCTTCGTAATAAGATTCGGCAGATAGTTAAGATTATAATTTATCCTTACCCCCTTAGATTCTTCTACTTTTCCTAAAAAAACATTCTTTATATCACATAAACTTTTATTACCGCCTTTTTGATACACATAATAATCTACTGCAGGGAAATGTTTTATATTATCTTCTCCAATAGTTTTTTGAGGATTATCGTTAGTATATATATATTTAAATGCTCCAGAATCTTTCAAAACCTGCCACACTTGCCCCTGACGTATTTGTCCAGCATAATTACCAGATGCAAACTTTTCTAATTTAAAATCTTCTTCAGTAGGTTTTTTCCATCCAGGAGGATGAATAAAAGATAAATATCCCTTATCATTTAATAAACTGAAGGATTTCATCACAAAGTTTGCCCATATATTATTTCCAGATGAACCTGTTTCAGTTTTAGGAGGATTAAATGGAGGATTGCCTATAATAATATCGAAACTTATGGGTTCTCCTTCACCAAATGATTTAATATAATCTCCTCCACCTTTCTTTACTAAAAACTCAGTTAATGTGTTTGCTGTTAATATATTCGCATTAACATCTGGTGCTAATTTCTTAAATATCCTTTTACATTTAACTGAATTTTCTTTTTGAATTTCAACCATATATAACATATTTTTTATAATATATTCAGCCCTTTCCTCAGGATTACGTGAAACGCCTTTTAATTTTTTCATTAATCTATAAAAAATACCAACGGGAAAATTGCCCATACCGCTTGCAGGATCCAACCATTTCTTAGTTTTATCTTCAAAGATTGATGGGTCGGATTCTTCTAATTTATCAAGCATGTCATTAACAATTTTCATAGGTGTAAATACCTCACCAAACTGATCCTTTAGTTCTGTCGTTGGAGATAACTTATCGTCTATATATTTAAGAATTTTTTGCTGATCTATTGATTTATCATTAGCCTGTAGCTTCATCTTTCTATATACCCAATTAGTTTCTTTTTCGTTCATCTTTTTAAGAGTTTTTAATATATCTCCTATTATATAATGCTTTTGGTTATTATTTACTTCATTATAAAGTTCCTGTTCAATACTAGTTAGTTTAGGTACAATACCTTTTGATGTCCTTTTATGCCCCTGTATCATAAGTTCTTGAACTAACCCACGTGATAAGAGTGTGTTATATACTAAATCACGAACTTCTTCATTCTCTTCAATAAGCCTAAATACATCATCAGAAGTTTTAGCATCATAAGAAAACGCAATAAGTTTTAGTGTTGTGTCAATAATATTCTTAAAATTATTAAATCTTTCTTCTTCTGATAGAACTTTTACCGGAGCTAATTTTGTATAATCTGTAATAAGTTCACCTGAGTTATTTTCTAATGAGTTATCTCCCTTAGTTCCTACTGCAATTCGTTTTTTTCCTGTTCCTCCCATTTCATCGTCATCACTTTCACTCCTTCTATTTTTTTCTTTTTGTATTTTTATATCCATTGATTTCATATAAGAATCAGTAAAATCATCTCGCATTATTTTACTAATTTCACTATCATCAAAAGCTTTTGTTAAATCATCTGCTTTTTTTTCCAAATCATTTATATTTTTAGAAACAGGGGCACTTTCATATTCTTGTTTAATACCATGTAATAAACTACCATAATTAATTGGTTTTCCACCTGGAGATGCAAATAAAAATCTATCTGAGTTTATACCAAATGTATTAATAATTGTTTGATAAACCTTATCTGATTTCTTATCTCCACTTTTAACACCAACTATATGATTATATATTGCTTTTATAGATCTACGTGGATTTAAATCAACTACATAGGATTTTTTCTTCCCTTCACTTTCTGTAAGTGCACGAAATTGTTTTTGAGTTGTGGAATCAGGATGTTCATCATCATCAAACAGCATTACAACATCCGCACACCCAAGGGAAATACCCATTCTTAACATAAATCCAGTTAAAATAATAGTACCCTTAGGCTTAGGCAAACACCTATTTTTACGTTCTGCCTTTTCAATGCACTCCTTCAAGTCTTCTGAATTTGCACAAGATATATCTAAACATTCTCCATCAATAAATTCATTAATATTAATACGATTTATAATTTCATTTTCTCCAGGCTGAGCAATTTTATCTGATTCTCCTCCAGATACTCCAATCACACAAAAATTCTCACTAAACCAAGGATGTGCTAACAATAATGAAGCCAGTGCTAATATTCTTTTTTGAATTCCATTTGAAGGTGGAATAAACCATATTTGAGTATGTGGAACACCCCTTGTCAATCTATTTCCAGCCAAATAACTATCTTCATATATACGATCCATTATATTAAAATGATTTCCTAGATCTCCATCAATATGAGCTACTTCTATATTACTTTCTGCTATTCTAATATTATTTAGATATGACCCATCCCTTGGTTGTATATAATTTAAAAACTTTCCAACAATTGCTGGATTATTAAATAAGGTATAAGCATTTGTAAGACGAGCTGGTACATTTTTCTTAGGATTAATAGAAAGAATTGCTTCCATACTAAATCCCTTTGAACCATCTTCAAGTAATTGATCTCTGAATGCATCCTTCGCTTTATCCTCAAATTGACTATCTATTATTTCTATATCTGGAAATTTTTCATATATCTTTTGTATTTCCTCTATACTATTTCCTTGTAATGATTGACTTTCTAATACTCTATCAAATACAGTGTCAGTGGATTCTGCAATTTCACCTTCAATAAGATGTCTATTTCTAAATTCAGTAAATATATCAGCATTCTTTAATTTCTTTCCAAGTTGTATATCACGATAATCCCAATAAAACAATTGATGAGGCTGTATGTTAAATAAATGATATGGTTTTATATATGTTGCTGTCATTAGTATTCTTATGGTAGCATTATCAAATCTCTTATAAATTTCTTGTGCTTCATTTCCAGCACTTCCAAAATGAGCTTCATCAAGAAAGCATATTTCAGGTACTAACACTTTATCAACAATCGCTTTTAGTAATTTCCTTTTTATTTCTTTACCTTCCTTTTTTAAAGAATAACCCCTTTTTAATAGTTGGTATGATGTAAAAATTATATATTTTTTATTTGGTAAATACTCTTCTTGCGAGATATCATCCTTTAAATATTTTACTTCATAATCTGAAAAATCTGCAAATTTGTTAAACAGATCATTTAAAAACTGTTTATTTGTTTCTTTAGGTACGTGTGTTAGTACTAAAACTGTTGCAGGATTTAACTTTGATACAATACCTCCACAAATATATGTTTTACCTCCTCTAGGTAAAACTCCTATTAATATAGTTTTTTGTTGATCCCTTGTAGTTTTTACATAATGGTACGTTTTCTCTACTATTAATTCTTGATGGAATCGTAATTTTAAATAAGATTTAGGGGTCTCCTCTCTTCCATATATAGTTTTAACTGTTGAAGGAATATCTGTATTTATATTATTAAAGATTTTACTACGTAAAGAATATAAAGAAGATAACAAGGTAGATTCTCCAAAAATATTATTAGGCTTTACCTTATTTGCTAAATATCGTTTCCTTGCCTGATCTACAATATTACTTACACCTTTATTATCTTTTACAAAAAGTAAAATTTCATATTCTTGATTATTTTTTGATAAAATATCTGTAGCAGCAATTAATGGTGCTATATCAAACTTATCAATATTCTTCTTAATATCCAATTCAAAAAATTTTACTGACGATATGAATACTTTATTTATTAACTTTCTTGTTTCACAACTATCTTTACCGCATCCTGATTTATATACTATATGCTCTTCAGGATTTTTTTCACTATAATAAAATGTAATATCACTAACTCCACCTGCACGAGTTCCAAAGGGCATTCCTTTTAAAATGTTTATTATATTCTCTTCTCTAGAAGAATTTGATGATGATTTAAATACTTCAGGTGCTTGTTCTTTATTTACGTTTCTCCAATCAACCAATTGAATATCTTCTATAGGAAACCTGTCAAGAAATCCAAGGCCAATTACAATTATCCATAGTGCTTCAAAGATAGATGTGCGACTTCTTGTCATATTCCATCCATTAAACTGTAATGATAATATTGTTGAGAGATCAATATCATTATTTAAGACATATTTAATCAATAACTCATAAAGGTTAGGGGGTATAGAGTATACACCTTGTTTTTGCTGAGCTCTTTCTTCTGCTTCCAAATTTTTTAATGCTTTTTTTAGAAGCAGAATCATCTGTTTTCTGTCAGAAACCTGATTTCCAAATTCAGGATCATATTTATATTTTAAAGATGATTCTGATATTGAAATATCTAAATCATCTAAATCAGGATTTTCAATAGACTGTGTTAAAGGGTTTTGTTGAGGGGCTGGGACTTCTACCTGAGATTCTAATACGGCTGTTACAGGAGGCTGTCGTGAGGGGACAGATTCTTCACTCTGTACAACATTCGTTGACTCCTCAGAAGTTTCATTAGACTGTGTTAAAGGGATTAATGCTTCCTCCCTTACATTTGTAGCGACTGATGTGGGAGTATTAAGACCAGATTTTCCTAAATGTTGATCTAATAACATATTATGTTCATAAATAGTTTCAGGCTCTTCTTCGGAGACCCCTTTTTGAATATCTTCACGAAGTTCTTTTATTTCTTCAAGTGTTTGTAATATTTGACGCTGACCCTCTTCAGGTTGTTTAGGGCGTTTTTTCTGAAGGGCAAACTCTGCATCTTTCAAAATTCTTAAATTCATATTTTTACGACTAGGATTATTACGATAGATGCCTGAAAGATGTCTTGATTTTATTCCATTTATTGATTTTTTTATAGGTTCTGGAACTGATGTCTGCATTCTACTATAATCTTGAAAATAAAGAAATAATTTTTTGACTATCTATAGTTGCTTCTGTTAAAGTATAATAACTCCAAACGATCCATTGTAGGAATATATAATGATACTTTCATTCTATAGGTTATCCTACGATTAATACCAATTAGATCTTGTCGCGCTCATAGATGCTAACCAAAAATTTGCAGACATCTTTATATGTTCTTGTGTTCTTGTATCATAATGTGATAGAAAAAGACAAGAATAATCATAGACTTTTGACTTCATTTCCTTATACACTTGTTCAAGATAGGGCTTAGTTATTTCTGAATAATCCGTTGTCCATAGAACAGGACAGTCTTTATATTTTTCTTGTGTTAAAGGGTTGATTTCAATGATCGGAATACATCCTGCAATAAGAGATTCATAATGACGATGACAATCAATTCCATTTCCTTCAGGAGAGACTACAAATTTGTAAGAGGGAAGTGCCAAAAAATAGTCTTTTGGGTAAAGTAATTGATTTGTTATTCCGTTTTTTTCTAGAATTTTTACAATAGAATCACGATTGACTCCTTTTGGTCTTCTTGCTTTGTCCGTTTCTACACGAACTGTAGAAAGAACGAGGTGTTCATGATTTCCTATTTGAAGAACTCTGCCTTTCTTATGGTGAATGGTGAACTGCCAAGACATACCGATCGGCCAAATACGCCATTGATCTTTTCCTGTCATATCTGATGCCTGGACAATGAGTTCTGAAATTGGTTTTTCTTGTTTTTGCCATTCTTCCAAGGTGCACTTCATTCTCTGTATATTTTTCTACTCCTTCTTATGCTTTTCAGTGGACTTAATCTTCTTCATCTTCTCCTTTAGGAGCTTCAATGAACTATGCATCCTCTGCTCATGTTCATGCTCAATGCGCCTCGCCATAAGTTCACTGCAGAAAGGCGGCTCGAACATTTCCTGAGGAGAAGAAGGAGAGGCAAATCCAGAAAAGAGCCTAGACTCAAACTCGGTCTCACCCATCATGCTGATATAATCCATTTGATTGGCCTATGGAAGTTACTGGTATAAAAGCCAGCCCACTACTTCAATTTTATTTTATCATCCGTTATCTTGGTAAAGTAAGAAGTAATATATGTTTTGAATAATTGAATAAGAGAAGGAAAGCGCATTTCATCAATATCTTTGAAAAAAGAGTGCAGCATGTCTATTTAATACACAAAAATTGACTTTAGGCAATTCGGTAGGAAAATAAGTCCACCAACAACCAAGAATGTCTGAACCTCCTTCCTGTAATCTCTGCGAGGAAAGCACAAGGGGTGTTCACGAGATCGCATCAAAGAAAGCAGCGAAGACTGCCCACGAAATCTCTTTAAAGAAGGCAAATCAGCAAGAAGTCTATACTTTTATGGAATCCTACATGATGTTCTTCAAGCGTGTCTATGAGCACGAATATACAAGGAACTCCCGTATAGAGTATGAGAGAAAGCATTATAGCCTTAGGGGAAAAGCAAATGCGCAGTGTAACTATCACAGCGCATTTGATGAGGAACGTTATAAGAAAATGATAAAGGAAGCCGAGTCAGAGTATACAGACAATAAGTGGCCAAATCCCTTGACGAAGGCAAAGGTATAAGCATATGAAATAGGAAACAGATTGAAAAATAATATAGGGGTCCTTAGAGTTCTCTCTAGAGCTCGCTAGAGCTCACCAAACACCTTTTTCATGTCCTCAGTCAAGTCAGAATCATGGGTGCCAAGGGGTAGGCTGCCCATCTTCGTAACCTGATTCGTATGTATGGCGCACAGATGACTTTCGGTGCTAACTTCATGGCGGCAGCATCTCTTTGCATCAAAAAGAACATAGCGCCCCACTTTCAGCCCTGTGCGATCCCCTTTTACACGAGCCACACATTGTTCCTCAGCAGATACTGCAAACTTCTCACGGGGTGCTGAAACCGACTTCTGCTTTGTTTCAAAGAGACGTTCCACAGTTTTCAAAAACTCACGTTTTCCAACTGTTTTTACGGCTGACATAATTAGCACTTCTGCCGGAGACTGGGATGAATTATTGGACATCTTTTCTTCTTTCTTATTTTAATAGGAAAAGGATTGTAAGTAAGGAAACGCAGATAAGTCCGCAAGTTTCACAGAGTGTGTAAAAGGGAGATTGAGGATATTTGGAGTAGGTTGATTGGTTAACCAAACATCAGGGAAAAAGGCATTATACTTGCCATGTTTCTTTGAATTCGTAAAACCGAAAAAAGCACACCACCATGCAAAGGTGGAATTACTACAAATAGACCCTCCTTGACAAGCCGCAAATTTCTTAAACGTTTCCAGAACATCTTCGGAATCAAAGATTTCGGGAGTGTATCCCATGGTCGCAAGTTCTTGCGCAATCTGTGGAAGTTTTTTCGGACTATCGGAAAAAAGAACGATTTTTGTAGATTGAGGAATCTTGGCTTTGATTGTTTGATAATAGTATTGCGCAAGTTTCGGCACTTGATGATGCGGAAGAATTGAATAGTCTCCTATACGAAAATGAATCGCCCAAACATCTGGCCAAAATTCGGGAGCCGGTGACGGTAGTCTTGGAATATTTAGTGTATGCAGATCTGGAAAATTCTCAGAATTCTGGAAAAATCCAGATAAGACTACAGGTTTGTGGGTATTGATCGGCGGGACTGTTTTATTAGATGTTTCTTGAACTTCTTCCCATTCATCTGCCGTTTCTAAGAGCGGGAGAGTTGGACACAGTGTATGAATCAGATAAAAATTCCCATGTTCATAATGACTCATACGAGGTAATAAGAAAGCCGGCCGAACACCTGCACGTTCCGCAGCACCAATTGCAGCAAATGTCTGAAAGAGACGATTCCCAATACCGCACCGAAGGCGGGGAGCGATCCATGCAGGTTTATTCGGAGCTGCCATACTAAGAATACTTACGCACCTTGCCTTTAAAATTGATTTAGCCGTTAGCGCAATGAAAAAGTCCCCTGCTGGAAAGCAACTGAGAATGACGTTTTATAGATATCCTGTTAGTTCAATGCCATCTGCATTTCAGAGTTATAAGCCCCGTTTTATGAAAGTCTTTGGAGCCATCTGTATAAATAGTTCTGGAGAAGTCCTTTTAGTGCGTGGTCGCCGTAGTGGAAAGTGGTCCTTCCCCAAAGGACATTGTAAAGCCGATGAGAATGATCTAGAGTGTGCCATGCGTGAACTAAAGGAAGAGACGGGACTTGATATTGGTGATACGAAATATTCTAGTTATCATAAGTTGCGTGGTGGAGGCTACTTTGTATTTCCTGTAGAAGGATCCCCTGTAACAAAGATTCGTGATTACTGGGAGATTAAGGAAATTCAGTGGTGGCCCATATCTTCTCTACCTCGTCTAGATTCTAACGTAGATGTTAGTATTATTCGTTCCCTCATGAAATATAATGAAGAGGATCAAGAAACAATTGTAAAATTTATTGACTCTCCTGAAGCTCGGCGGAAGATGAATAACATCAAAAATAATATTGCACCTCGGTAAAGGTCTAGAAAGAAATATTCCACTCTGCCTTTTCTTTCTTTTTGTTTTCTATTTTTATAGGGGTGTGTTGAATTGGGAATCCATCTCTCTTCATTTCCTCTAATTCCTCATAATCATGACACCATCCTTCAATAACTCTTGAAGGATGAAGAGATTTGGCCAACCATTCCACTTTCCAAATCGCCGTTTTTTGTTTCATAAAAGTTTTAATAGATTTAACATCTTGGGAAAGAATCAAGGGGTGGTCATACACCTTTTTCCGAAAGGCCTCAATATCTTCTGGTGAATATCCTTCAGCTGATCCTGCCATTTTAACCAGTTCTTCAACAAACTTGTCCAGCTTATCTTTCTCAAAAGAAAGACGAGGTGATTCGGCCAAAGAGTGTATAAATGGAACTGCATCAAAGAAGAACTTTTCATTTCCCAAACTCCACTTTAACAAACGTGTTGCATCTCTCAGAATAAGAGCCTTTGTAGAAGGGGTGTCTATAATTGTATCAGAATAAGATATCGTATAAGCCATACACCGAATACAACTTCTAGGATGAAAGTTCTCATCTGAAAGTTTCTTTATCAACATATGTTTGTATACTGGGCATAGGCATGTCTTTGAATGATCCGTGATACGAAGAATAAGATTTGTATTCATTTGACTGGATTTTTGCAAAATTTTTAGAAGCTGGTGTAAAAGGGTTGGTGAGCGAGTATAGGTGGTGGAGAGAAGTTTATCCATAATATCTTTCCACCTCAGGTTTGTAGAAAGAGTAGATATGAACGTATCAGTTTCAAAGAAAGCAAGGATCTGTTCATCAGAAATAGAAGGATCCTGGATTTGTTGAATATGCGCATACATCTGGGAGGTTTCATAAATGAATAAACATGTGGAGCAGAACTCTGAATTTGATGTGCGAGGGCGACGGCAAGATTCAAGTTGGTATCCCTTGCAAGCAAGGTCATTCATCTTTGGGGGGACATTTCATCATTTGAATCATAATTATCAATTTTATTCCATCCATCTATTGATAAAACATCACCTCCCCACGATTTCTTCATATAAGGATAGTATACATTTGAAAAAAAAGATAAATATCCTATAACTGCTGAAAAACTTCCTTGTGTTAGGATAACATGCTTGCATGTGCTACCAAATTGTATTGTTCTTATTTCTTTATCAACAAATAATACTGATTTTGGATATGCTTCCATAATTTGTTTTATAATTAAATGGTCTTTTTCGTCTGTCGATATAAATACATTTAAAAAGCTAATGTTTGATAATGCTTTCAGATAATAATTAATTCCAGGATTATAATTTGCAAGATCATCAAGGCGAACATGTATGAAGACATCATCATTATTATTATAGCGTTCTTTAAAAGGATTAAAATTTATTATATAATTTTTTGAGAATTCAGTATGTAAATATCTGTAGATTAGATTTGTAATTTCTTTCGTTTGAAAGAAATCATTTGGCTGAAAAGCACATTGTAACATGGGTGAGTTTAGAATTTCAAGATAATTCTCATTCTCTACAGGAATAATTGAACCAATATAAACATTGGCTCCAGAATAGAGAGGTAAACCTAATTGTTTCATACGATCTGAAGAAGAATAAAAACATACAATATTATGTTTTTCTACAAGTAGGCTTGTAGCTAGATTTCGGATAATTTGATTTCCTAATCTACCTTTATAAGAAGTCCTTGTTATATAAAAGGGGGGATTATTTAGATTAAAACGCAAGGATAAATCTACAAATACTTCTGTATGTTCATCAATTTCTTCCTCATCCATTCTAAAGATGCAAAAATACTCAAACAAAATATTATACGCAATGTAATAGGTGATAGTATCAACTTTTACATCGGATTTTGCAAAAGGCAAAAAAAATTTGCGGATGCTGGTTTCGATCCAGCGACCTATGGGTTATGGGCCCATCGCAATTCCTCTTTGCTAATCCGCAGAAATACCCCAGGCGGGGATCGAACCCGCGGCTAAAGGCTACCATGCTTATCGTTTTCAGATAAAAGGCCCACGCTCTACCAACTGAGCTACTGAGGTTTGGGGTGCTAATTGGTTTTAATCCAGGACAGCCACGAGGAGGCTTAGCACATTGTCCCACGCTACCGATACCGGGAATTGAACCCGGGCCAAAGGGATGAAAACCCTCGATCCTAACCACTAGACCATATCGGTTCCATATATTTCATGTGTTTTGTGTTTAGGCTTTATTTTGTTTTCTGTTTCTGTTTATCTTTCTCTCTGATTTAGTCCTTCTTCTCAACCTTCGGGCGACCACGGCCCTTTTGGCCCTTAGGAGCATCCACGGTCTCTGCGCCCGCATCTGCATCCACAGAACTCTTTGCGGCCTGGCGCTTCTCACGGCCGGCCTGATACTTTGCCTGAGCCTCAGGATCATTCTCACGACGACGGCGAGACGCCTCCTCCATTGCCATCTTGTGAGTGACCTTGGCATCAGGGCCCGCCGCCGCACGCATCTCCTCCAGAACCTTCTGGACCTCCACATTCCATACAGAAGGTCCACGAGGCTTATGCTCCTTCTTCACCTTCTTGATTTCAATTGATCTACCAGGGCTCACAAATGTCTGGCACGCCTCAAGAACTGCATCACGACCCAGGGACGCCGCCAGCTCATTCAGAATGTTCACAATGTTTGCGCTCATTTTACTCTTCTCAGTGTTTTGATCGGACTTGCCTATTGGGAAAATTGGCGAAATCAATTTTTAGCCATTGGATTGGGTGCCGGCTCTATTCAAAGACTGAGGCCAGGATACTTCTCACGAAGATCAACTTTGTCTTTTTTCTCCATATCCCAAAGAGTTTCAAACTCCCCCTTCATGTAAACTCGCAACTTATCAGAATCACGAAGAAGCTTGAGCATCCTATCAGAATGCATATTAGGAGTCCAAAAGATATAGAGTAAGTTAATATCATGAAGAATATCTTTCACGAGATTGCAACCCACATTCACGAAATTCTCTTTTGACATATACTCATTAATTTCTTTTGCAACTTTCATCATATTCTTCATTTTCAAACTGTTCATGTCATCATCAAACTCTGTGTAAAAGGTAGTCACGTAAGAAAGGAGCTTCTCACAAAGGGTGTCAAAGGTTGGTTCCATGATTTCTGAGTGTTGTCAGGGGGACATGAACTACCAAAAAAGGTTGGCCTCAAATTTTGTTTTCTGCTTTTGTATATCTGATTTACCTTTTACCTTTTACATAATATCCTTGATACTACGAAGGGCGCGAATGGTAATGAAGAGGCAAAGACTGGTAAAATAGATCTGCGGAGAATAAAAGGCGTTCTCTCCATTCGTAGTGTATAGACTTGCAATTTTGTAAAGGAAGAATCCCATAAGAATAGCAAACGTTGCTACAAGAATTGCAACTGCCGCCCTCTCATCATCTTCATCGCTAATACCAGAATAAGGCTTTGGTTTTGTCACCACAATAGAAATCATATCTAGAGACTCTGTAAGATTCTGGGCCTTGATAGGGGTTGCAGTGATAGGCTCAGACTTCGTAGAAGTCGTAGACGAAGACTCAGACTTCGTAGAAGTCGTAGACTTAGACTTGCTAGAAGTCGCAGTCGCAGGCTTAGACTTACTAGAAGTCGCAGTCGCAGGCTTAGACTTGCTAGAAGTCGCAGTCGCAGGCTTATACTTCGTAGATGTAATGCGCAGAGGCTCAAGCTTTATAGAGGCGACAGGCTCAGAAAAGGATACATTCTTGGTTATATTAGGGGAATCCTTCTTTATGAGTTGGCTACGAGTTAGATAAGGCGAATCCTTCTTATAAGAAGTGCGCGTCGTGGGCATTTTAGATGAGAGTAGACTCTATAGTCCAAAGGGATTCTATGGTCCAAAGGGACCTTCCCTATTTAGCAGCACCTCATTCAATTTTTACGGGTTGTGCGGCTGAAAGAATTGAGAAATATAAATATGAATAATAGAAAATTCTATGATTGTTTATACACTACTTTTTACACTTGTTGGAAAAAAGACTGAAGAAAATCTATATATTCAAATGTTTGATATATGGCTTTGTTATTTAATAAAGAATGGCGGGTTGACCCCTGAAGATAAAATCAGTGTTGTGATTGACTCCGAGACTCTAAAATATATACAATCCCAAGTTCTCCCTAATTATCTAAAATATGTCTCGCCGTGTCCAATTGAGTATGTAGAATTTGAGCAACCGAAAAATCTGTCAGAGGGAATTATCGCAAGATATAATTCCTTACCTAGAGATCATGAAGGAAAGACTCTTCTATTCCTAGATCTTGATGTCCTTGTTATAAAAAGTTTACAAAATGATATTCCTAGACTATTACCGAATCAACTAATGATTATGCCTGAAGGTAAGATGGCGCACGGATTATATGCAGGCGGCCTTGTAAATTACGATAAGATACCTAATATATGTGGATTTGCAGCAAGCACATTTGCATATTCTTATGGAGAAGGAATTGAAAAATTCTTTAAAAAAGTTACAGAAGAATGTTTAGAAAATAAGAATACTCCCAATTATACGATTGATCAACCGTATTACAATAAATGGATTTATTTAATGCTTACTGAACAAGTATTTCCTGTAGAAATCCATCTTTTACGTTATACGATGATTGAGCAGAATAAGATGAATATGTTTGAAGATTCTACCGTTCTTGTGAATTATGCAGGGACTCCTGGAGAAGGGATATTTCATTATCAAAAAATGTTAAATGCAATTTGTCTTGAGTATCTAAAGAAATAGATTTTGTATTACTCATTTGTAAGATCATTCAGACTATACCGAACAATACGTGGCGGAGAAAGATGCGCTGGCTGTTTTGTAGGTGCTCCTGGGATAGTAATGGAATTTGTAAGGTTTGTTGACTTTGTAGGAGTTTTCCAAATCGTTGGATAAATGGCCATTGACTCACCGCTGCAATCTTTCCAGAAGCGGTTTCCAGAACTATCCAAACGTATCTTTGCCAGATATTGTTCACACATATTTTGCATCTTCTCTTTACCGACAATTAATTCCAATTCGTAAAACAGATTAGAATACATTTATAATAACTAAGAGGGGCCTAGTCTTGTGTAAAAGGGATTGGTTCATTTTTTATGGGCTCATGAAAAAATTGAAATGATGGTTCATAATCTAGGATAAGTCCCCTGGTAAAAGAACAATGGACATTCCTGAGAAGCGTAATAGGAAGAAGAAGGATAAGGCACGTGAAAAGGAGGATAGAACCGGTAAATATTCGGCCAAGCACGTGAGGATTTTCAAAGAAACTCGGGCGAAGAAGTAAAATAAAGTAAAAAGAAAAGAAAGGCGAGAAATATTTAGGTGTATGCCTCGTCTTTTTTTAAGATGCTATGTATGATGGTAGGGCCCCTCCTTCGCCCCAACCTGTCGTTGCCTTCACAACGCCCATTTCCTCTGGATTTATATAGGTGTCCAGCGACCTTTGATATATGCCCCCTCCTTCTCCATTCCGCATACACCCGTCACTACCAACCGCTACTTTTAAAGCTAACATGTAGTGTCCGTTTGATAAGAGCACCCCTACCTCGCTCTTATCCGTCGTAGCCATCCCTGAATTATATAAAGTGCTACGTCCGTATCTGCAGGGGCATGCCACTGGGAACATGCCTGTCGTCTAGACCAGTGTTGATATGCCCCTCACTCGCATATCCCTGTCATATCCATCCACTGTTTCTGTGATATGTCCTGTCGTTCTTTGAAAGGGGAGAATAGAATGAGTCCTTTCTGGGGCACTCATTCTCTAGGGCCGCCGCCCACCCAATCATAGGGGCGGGGACGATTTCAATTTTTGTCGCCCCTCATAATCTTTTGATAAGTTTACAAGAACAAAAAAGAGTGGACCTTTACAGATCTCTCTTTTTTGTTTTCTTTGCTTTTTGCTTTTTGGTTTTTATTTTTAGTTCACGCCTTGAAGTCGATCTTCTTGGTCTTCTTGTCATAGACGCCTGCGTGCTCGCCGATGTTGTTGTCCTCGATATTGAAGACCTCGCCGCTGCTCGGGTCCAGGATATAGTTGGTGCCCTCATACGGGAAGATCACCAGGCCCATGTCCTTGATCTGCTCGGCCAGCTCGGCGAGCTCCTCTTCCTGCTCCTCGTCCTCCTCCTCGGCCTCCTCAGCCTCCTCAGCCTCCTCGGCCTCGGGCTCAACCTTCTTGGGAGTGGCGGCCTTCTTCTCGGCGCGCTTCTCTGCAGCCTCCTTCTTCTTGGCCACCTTCTCCTGGTGGTCGGTGCCCTCACGCTCGTCCTTGCGGCGGCTGGCCTCCTTCATCACCACCACGTAAGTGATGCCCTCCTTCTTGCACGCCGTCTTGAACTGCTTCTCGGCGGCCTCTGCATTCTCAGAAGCAGTGTCCAAGAAGATGCCCTTGGCGGCGGCCATCTCGCGCCACGTGGCCTTGACGAAGACGTTCCAGGCGGTGGGGCCATCAGAGTTGGTGATCTTGGTCTTGCCCTTGCTCTTGCTCTTGGTCTTGGCGGGCTCCTGCACCTCGCCACCGTTCTTCTCAATCACCTCCTGGCACACGGCCATCCACTCCTGCGCCTGCTCGGGCGTGGCGCTCTTGAGGATCTGCGTGAAGGCCGAGAGCGAGTGGAACGCAGCCATCTTGTTCTCGAGCTCGTCCAGGCGGGCGGCGAGCTTAGAAGTGAGCATTGTGTTTTACTTGCTTGCTTCTTTATCGGGGGACTGGTCCTAATGGGGCATCCTGCTCTTCAATTTTTATTTTGGATTGACAGCAATTTAGATATCTTTTAAGAGGTCTTTAAGAGGTTACAGGTATTCAAAGAGGTCTTTAAGACCCTTATATCAATCATACTATAAAATTGAGGGTATTCAAAGAGGTCTTCAAGACCCCTATATAAATTATACTATAAAATTGAAGGGTCTTTAAAGAAAGTCTTTAAAGTATATAAGAGGTCTTTAAAGACTGGGGAGATATTCAACTTAAGATAAAAATTGATTGTAATAAATCCCCCAGATAGCAGTATTCCCAAAAAGACATATAAGACAAAGACATACGAAATGAGCACTGACAAGAGCACTAAGGCTATACAGGAAATGCGTGAGTGGCGCCTTTCGCTGACCTGCCCTAAGCAGCGCAAGTCCCCCCTTGCCCGCATCGCCTCTGTGGATGGCGTAGGCGAAAGGGGCCAGTTCTACATCACGGCCCAGATGCCCCCTGGCCCAGGGAGCGTAACGGGGTCCAAGATCAAGATGGTCGTGACGGCTTCCTTCCTGGACAAGAACGGCAAGAAGCTGTCTGGCTATGGTAAGACCCTCATCCGCGAGGGTGCACCTCTCATCTGGAAGTGGTCTGAGGGCAACATCATGGCAAATAACGCCAGCAAGACCATGAAGGCTACGCTGGAGAAGTATATGGACGTGACTGCGGTCTTCACGCCGGCGCAGGAGGCGGAGTGGATTTCGGAGGGGCTGCTGTAAGAGGGGACAGGACGGTGGGGCGGTATTTATAAACAAAAAAGAAGAACAACCCTCTTCTTTTTTGTTATGGGCCTTTTATATGAGACTTGACGTGCAAGATCTCTAAAGAGGTAAGGCATGAGAACCGTGTAAATAAAAATTGAACCCATCTGCCACCCTATAACCCAGTCCCCCTTCGAAGAAGCAAAGAAAAGAAACAAACAACAATGTCTTCTGCCATGTGCGACTGCTCCATCTGTCTGAGCCCCATCTCCACCGAGACCGGCAAGGTGAACATGGCGTGCCAGCACTCTTACCACTACCGCTGCATCACCAACTGGTTCATTGAGCAGACCGATAACGACCAAAACGAGACTTGCCCTTATTGCCGCCGTGAGGTGAGCGAGGAAGAAGCGCTCCCCAAGATTATGGAGGAATCTGAGGATGAGGAAGATGATGAGACTGAGTCTGAGGATGAGTCTGAGTCTGAGGACGAGTCTGAGTCTGAGTCTGTGCCACCGCCCACTGAGCTGGTGCAGATGGCTGACAAACTGCACACAGATCTGTCTAGCCTGGAGAAGTATAAGTGCAATATCCAGGAGAAGATCGCCGAGGGCACTGCCACGCTGACGGACCAGGGCATCCTCAACCGTATCCTAACCTACGAGGTGGACATGAAGGAGAACCTTCAGAAGCTGCTGGACATGGAGAACCTTCAGGTGTGGTGTATGGGTCCTTCTGCGCACCAGCAGAAGATCGCCGAGTGGCGCGCCAAGGTGGATGCCCTCTGGCCCTCGCAGAGCAGGGACAACGGGCCCTCGCAGAGCAGGGACAACGGGCCCTCGCAGAGCAGGGACAACGGGCCCTCGCAGAGCACGGACAACGGGCCCTGCCAGCCCAAGGATAACCAGTCCTTGCGCATCCAGGCTCCCTTCAACCCCGAGGACGAGGAGGAGATGGTGCAGGAGGAAGACCCAGAGCTGCGCCACCGCATGAACGAGCAGCTTATGCGCCAGATCCAGGGCATCGGTGCGGTGGTTGGCCGCGGCTAAAGGGCTGCGGCTAAAGGGCCGCGGCTAAAGAAGGGACATTTCAAAAGAAAATAAAAACAAAAAAGAGAAGAAAACAACAACTCTTTTTTGTTTGTTATATAAAAAGAACACCCGTAAAATTTGAACACACCCTATAACACATTATACAGCCCATCCATAGAAATGAGTATTCTCTGCAGTATATTACGCCTCTTTCATTTCAAATGTGGAGACTGCGGCAGATCCTTTGACGGCGACCCTAGTGACCGTGCAGGAGGTGAGCCTATCTGTGCTCGTTGTCTTCGTGAGCGCCAGTAAAAATTGAAACGGCACCCTGATCAAATAGAAAAGTCCTCCTTCCGATATATTTACAAAACAAAAAGTCATGGCCTCTGTTTCTTCCAACTTTGCATGGACAATGGAGTCGCAGCCTGAACTCAACCATCCTGCACTCAAGTCTCCCATACCTTGCAAATGGGGGTCTTCGTGCTACTACAATGGCTGTTGCTGTTTCGTGCATCCAGGTGAAGAGGGCACGGGCCGCAAGCTCTTTCCTAGCCGTGTTTCATTTAACCAGCAGTATGGCGTTATGTTATGGGAAGCACCTGTAGTGCGCCTGATTGGCAACGCTTCCTTCTACGAGCGCCGCCGCAAGGGTATGTCTTGGTCACAGTGGGTTGATTATAAGAACCAAAAGCAAAAGCAGAAGCAGAAGCAGATGGCCTACCTCCCATATGAATTGGATGCAGTGTTTCCAGCTCAAGATGAAAAGGATAAGATGCGCAGGAAGCTCTTCCCGATGATCTACCAAGTGTTGGTAGAGAACAAGTATACCATCTTAGAGTGTGGTATGGTGCATCGTGATATGTCTGCTGGCAAGATTGTTGAGAAGATGTTGCAGATGAAGAAGCTGGATGAGATTGAAAAGATATTGGATAATGAACGCATGATGGGGAATGCCATATTTTATGCTTACGAATATGTGCTAGAGGATTTGAAGAATAATGATAAGCGCTACCCGAATGTCAATTAGACCAATGGTCTAAGAATACTCTAAAACCAAAACAAAAGATAAAATCAAACAAAAAAAAGTGGCCTTGCCACATTTTTGTTGGAAGGTCCCCATTGGACAAAAGGTCCCATTTACAGAATACCATGAGCAGGTCCAAGAAAATTGTTCTGACTCGTGATATGACTGATGAAGAACGCTCTGCCTTAATCAAGAAGACATTTGCAGGGACCATTTATGAACATGCTGGAGATCTGGCTAAGTTTACTAAGATCTGGAATGAAGCGCAGGATCGCCTACAAGCTAAGTGGAAAGCAGAGTGTGATGATGACGATTATAAGATTCTTATTGAAAAAAATTGAATTGGAACTCGGCAAATATAGAAGTCCCCCTTTCTATAAATAAAAGAATGTCGCCCCCGTCCTACTACTTTGTGAACCATACGCGCAAGGAGTTCTGTCTCTTTGACAATTATATTTCAATCTTCTTCTCTTTGGATAATGCCATTACCAATAACCCAGGGTGGAAGAACACGGATAAGATTATAATTGAGTCAGAGCTTGCAGGCGCTACTAACCTTCTGGAATTCATGATCAATACGGAAGGCTACACTGATTTGGATTATCAAGGCGAAGATGCCTGAAGATGCCTGAAGAAAAACTTAGAAATAAAAACAAAAAAGAGTGGTAAAATCCCGCACTTTTTTGTTACGTTTATAAAAAGGATAAAAATTGAATTAGGAACCGGTGTAAAAGGGAAAGTCTAGACATTACATTTGACCTTCCAAAGTTTATATAGGAATGTCACTGAAGCCTGTATCTGTTGACGAACTTCATGCTATCGCATCTGAGATTTCTTTGTCAAAGAAGAATGCCTTGATTTCAAAATATTACAACGACATTATGATTGCTGCTCATGAAGGAAAGTTTCGTATCACTTTCATTCTTGAGAGTGACGACTATGGAGAAATCGTGCTTGAGGCGTGGGATGCAACTGAAGAAGTAGAGAAGCTCTTTCCTGGAATTCATACTTCTTATGATCGCAAGCAGTGCACTTATACCTTTGAATGGTATAATTATACAGGTTCTGGTTGTAGCCGATTTATCAGACATCAGGCAGCAGCTGAAAAGAAGGTGGCATTCAGGCGCTAAAAATTGTGGAATACTACGCAAAGTATCCTATACTAACCCACTGTTTCAATGATGAGAAGGTCACGATGTGAATGAGTCGCAACTAAAGACTATAAAACAAATAAAAATAAAAAATAATACAAAAGACAAAAGACAAAAGACAGAAGACATTGCACACTCTTTTTTGTGGGCGGTAAAAATTGAAGCCACTGCGTAAGTATGTGACATGTCCCCCTGGAGAAGAAGCAAAAGGCAAAAGCCAAAAGCCAAAAAGATGCCCATCACGGATCTTTGGAAAGGCTTCTCCTACAAGGCGCACCAGACAACTGCCGTGGAGTGGATGCTTTGCCGTGAAGAGCAGTCAGAATCCGGTGGTCTTCTGTGTGACGAGATGGGACTCGGCAAGACGATGGAAGTCCTCGGCACTATCAAGAACTCCACAAAATCCCAGACTCTTTTGCTGTGTCCCAAGGCTGTGATTCCGCAGTGGCTTGCTGCTGCTGAGAAGTCGCAGATGAACTGCATGACCATGGATGGAGATGGTTGGCGTCTTACATCGCCTTTCAAGAGCCGCCAGCCTTTCTTCTTTATCACCAACTACGAGAAGATTTCTTCGCGGGTGATCGCCTTTCAGCGCCGCTGGGACAGAGTAGTCTTGGATGAGGCGCACCGAGTAAAGAATCGCAATGGCGACCTCTGGAAGAAGATTGATAAGTTGGAGCGCAAGACTCTTTGGTGCGTCACCGCCACTCCTGTCATCAACGACCTCAAAGATATTCGCAACCTCTTCATGCTCGTAGGCTACGAAAAGGAAGAACTGACGAATTATGAACGCCTTACGGAGGTAGTATCAGAAGCGTGTCTCCATCGTTCCATGGATATGATGCGACCTGTGTTAAAGGAGTTGCCAGCTCGGCCTCTGATTACCAAAGAGTCACTTGACTTTGTCACGGAGGAGGAAGAAGAATTTTATCGTGGCATCCAGGGCAACATTATGCGACGTTGGCGAGCTCTTCAGCACGATAATATCTTAGCACGCCTGGCTCTTCTTATTCGTCTTCGTCAGCTGAGCGTGCATCCGCAAGTGTATATCAGTGCCCGCAAGAAGTCATGGACACTGTATGAGCGTGATAACTGGGAAGAGCCTTCTACGAAATTCGTAGCCCTGCGCAAGAAGTTGGAAGAGCCTGGGTGCGAGCCGGCGCGCTGGATCGTCTTCTGCCAATTCCACGAGGAGATGGACCTTCTGGAATCGTATCTGAACAGCAGCCCGGCAGTCGGAAAGGTGCTCATGTATCATGGAGGGATGAATGAGGCGCAGAAGAGTGAGGCGTTAAAGATGACCGAGGCTGAGCTGGGTGAGAAGCATCAGATCCTACTCTTACAATTGCAGAGTGGCGGTGTCGGCCTCAATCTTCAGCATTTTAGCAAGATTGTCTTCATGAGCCCGTGGTGGACGGCGGCGATGATGGACCAGGCCATTGGGCGTGCCGTGCGCATAGGCCAAGAAAAGATTGTTGAAGTCACAATGCTGGTGTTAAAGGAAGAAGAAACAATGAATATTGATCTCGCAATGTTGGAAAAGGCAGAGGGAAAGAGGACGGTGTTAGAGAGGTTATTTGAGAATGCGTCACGTGGTTTGGATAATCGTCCTCGCCTTCGGATTCGTATTCCTGAAAACAAGGCGATGGAAAATGAAATTAACCAGGAAATTTTGCAAGAGATGAATGAACTTACTCTTTCACCCTAAAACAGATGGAAGGCGAGACAACAAGAACTTTTTTTTCGCCGTCAGGAATTGCAATTGCTATTCTTATTGTTCTCCTCTGCATATATGCAGCCTATACGTGGTATAATGGCCGGCCTACAGTTCCGGCCCCTACATATATCAGTGGATTCACGGCCAGCCAAGATGCAAGCGGTAACCAGAAACGTGGTGTTTATAAAGATGCTCTATACGCCGACGAATGGTTTGCGAATCCGCCTGGAGCAGAGGCAGCAAAGGAGGCGAAGGCTGCAGCAACAGCCAGAGATGTAGCTAATCTTACGAAGGCTTCTATGACAAAGGAAGGCTTCTATGGGGGTGTAGCCATGGGTGCTGGATCTCCTGACTGTCTCCGAAGCAGCAGTGAAGGATCTGCCTTAATTGCCATGTTCAGCAATCGTAAGATGGCCGCTGACGACGATGACAATAACTCAGCCGACCTTAGAGAATTGACGCAGATTGTGAGTAAGTTAAGTTGTTTCAAGAAGGATTTAGTGAGCCCTTCTTATATCGTGGAGGCGACCCGTTACCAGCAATTCGTGACAATGCATGATATTGAGCCAATTGCGGAGACTACGGGGCGTTGCTTTGCGAAGACGATTTCTCCCCGTGATCTCGAACTTGCCTTTGACAAATGGACAAGCCGTGGTGATACTCTCGTGCGCCGCCTATCCGCTGCCGAACAATTGAGTGCCCAGGAAGTCGAAACAGCGCAAGGATTATTCAATGCCATGATACGTGATGTAAAAGATATTGCACGTGGAGCATGCTTACAGGGAGAGCCGATGATTGCAGGAAAACCGGGTCCTCGTGATCCTCATCCTTTTGAAGATCCTGACTTGACCGAGCTTGGAACGTATACAGGGTATTACTAAATCTGCAAAATCGCTCGCATCATCTTCACACTCTTGACCCAACTCATATATTTAAGCATTCCAACTCCATTTGTTTGCACTGCCCTTTTCATAACCGGTTCTAGTTGCCATAATAAATCTTGGAGATCCATTTTTCCATATCTCTCATATAAGCCATCATAAGGAAATATAGGTCGCCCATTTCCTTCATTAATTTCATTATGTAAGTTTAAGAACCAGGTTTTCACCGTAGTTTTCAAAAGACTATAATGAACTTCAGGCAAGGGATGTTGTCTCATATACCGTGTCATATGGTCACGACAAATATCGCAAGGAATCATCTCACTTGTTGACTTAATCAGTCTAGTCCATTCACGAATTTCATCTGCAGGAAGAGCAGCTTGTTGAGCTTTTTCAGCAAGTCCGTGAAGAATTCTCCAAACAATCGGCCCCCATTCCGCACTTGCAGGATAATCAGGTATAGGTATAGTACATCCACACGGCATCTTCTAGATATCGTGTGTAGGTTGGAAACGTAGATTTGGACGCTTTATTTATACAAAGAGTGAAACGAATACGAAGAGTCCGAGGATTTGCCAGAAAGACTTCGCCGGACGAACGCAATTAAACAGATCAACAATTACACCATTCCACAGCAACTTACCGATCAACGACAAGATAATTAAACTAATTACGAAACTTATGAGAACAGCCGCAAGTTCAACATATGACTCCTTCTTTTCATTTGTTGACTCGGGATTTACGAATCCTTCCAAGCCTGATTTTACAGCGGCATGAACAATTGCCGGCATTTCTAACACATGCGTGAAAAAAGATTTTGTGCTATATTTTGTAAGTATAGTAATAATGATTTATCCGATTAGTTTTTGTATACCCGAATGTAAAATTATAAAACAAATAGACAGAAAAGGAAGAACATTTGCATTTATTATTCCGGGAGATGGGCGCACATATATCTATGCAAATGAGAAAGATTACTATGAAGGATATGCAAAATCAATCTTTGGTGTAACAAAGAAAAAATCGGGATGGGATTGTATGCGCCATTATGAAATTCTAGCAAATGGATGTATCCCCTGGTTTGAGAATTTAGAGGCATGTCCTGAACAGAAATTGACCCATCTTCCAAAACAACTGATTCTCGATACAATGAAAGAAGCAACCGAAAACCGGCTAACAATGGATCGTGTCTTAGAAATATCACAAACCCTTTTAAATTATACACGCACACATTTAACAACAAAGGCAATGGCTTCCTATGTATTGAAAACTTCGGGTAATGAGAACGCAAAATCAGTTCTCTATATTTCTCAAGATCCCAATGCAGATTATTTACGTGAACTCCTTTTACACGGCTTCAAGGAATTATTTGGATCTGAGTGTCATGAAAATCCTCGTATGCCATTTTTATATACAGACTACCCTGAATCAGAAGTTTCAAAGTTATATGGAAGAGGTATGAGCTATACACGGCTAATGGATCCTTCGTTGTATAATTCTTCCAAAGATGAAACGCTTATACAGGATATAGAAAATCATGTATACGATTGTATTGTCTATGGAAGTGTACACAGAGGTATGCCTTTTTGGAATAAAGTAGTGAAGGCTTATAAATCAAGCGAAATTATATTATTGTGCGGCGAAGATGACCATGAATGTAAATACAAAAATTTCTTTGGAGATGACGGTAAAGAATGCAATTTATTTATACGTGACTTATAATTGCTCAAAGCTGAGAGATTCCAGAGTCTTAGTTCCACGTTTTTCCTCAATAAAGGCAATGGCCTTTTTGGCAGCCTCATCCGATTTCAAGTGTTCAGAAAGAATATCATGAAGCGATTTCTGGCTGAGTCCACCCTTTGATTGACGTTTCTTATAAAGAAGACGGCCATTTGAAGCCTTCAAATCAAGAGCACCAATGTGGTGCTTTTTCATAATACGAAGAATAACTTCTTCTAGAGCCTTCTGACGAACTTTGCGCTCTCTCATCTGTTCCTTAAGTTTGTTCGTCTCCTCTTGCACCTGTTTCCAGGCAGTAATCATCTGCGGAAGAATTTGTAAATCTTGTTCTGCAGAGGAATCTACAATTTGTTGATCCATATTGCTATATAGTATAGTAATCTGGTTTTAGGCGTTTCATTCTTCATCTGCACCCTCTGTATAACGAATTTCACCACCAGGTTCTAAGTATCCTACCCAATCTCCTACACCATCATTATCAGAACGTTGGAAAAGACCACGATCCTTATCAGTCATATAATACTTATTGCCATTTATGAGAATTTTTCTAGCAGGACTGTTCTGACCTAATCCCATATCTTCATAAGCATAGGTTGCAGGAGAAGGGCGTAAGTTATTTCTAGTCCCTGTAAAAGTATTTACTAAAGATTGAAGGGTAGGAATAGTTTGAGGGGCAGGTTCAGCTTGAGCTTGAGCTTTAGGGGCAGGGGGAGTAGGGACTTTAGGAGTAGGAGTTTGGGGAGTAGGAGCAAGAGGGGCAGGTGCAAGAGGTGTAGGTGGACGAGAAGAATTATTTCTACGCTCTAAAAGAGTTTGTAAAGCAGGAGGAGCATTTGCTGCTTTTATAGGTGATCCTCTTCCTGGTGTTAAAGTGACCATTGATCCAGGTATTATAGGAATATCTTGACTTTGTTGAACTTGATTTTGCATCTGGCGATTTATAACGGGGCGAATAGTAGGAACCTTGGACTTTTTGCGAGTCTTTGGATTCATCTCACGAAATATAGGCCCTGCTTCCAGCATTGCTTGTGGGCGCTTAATTATACGCCCTTTTGCTTTCTGATCAAGTATATACTGAGATACGTATTCATTCCAATTATTAAATTTTGTCCGTTTTTTTTCAGACAAAGGAAGCATAGGGGCCTCTTGGCCCAAGGGGGCCGGGATTCCAAGATCCATTTGCCCTTTATCCTTCTGCACTTCAGCTTCGGTCTGGCTCCTATGGGCCAAAGGACCCTGGCTTTGACCCTTTTGAGAAATATATAACTCAAATAACGAACGCAATTCCTGAATCGATTTTTGAATTTTATCTAATTTATGTTCTAAAGGCACTCTACGTGTTGTTCTATGCGTATTGCCCCTGGGAGTTGTCATCCCTCTTCTATGAACGACGAGTTTTTCTGGTCTTTCTAAGTTTCCTTTTACGACGAGCTCCTCCTGAAGGATTTATAGGATCATCATCAGAATTTTCAAACTTGGCTAAAGCTTCTGTCAAACCCCCATTCATATCTTCCAATGCAGCACGGTATTCCTCAATATTATCATCCAATTCATTGAGAATTGCGGAAGTCTGGTCACGTATGAACTTAATTCTCGATACAAAATCACTTATATTGTCAGACATTTTACAATATGTCTAGAATATAATTTACTTTAGACGACTTAATAAACCTGAATAAGTGTCTTTCTTTTTATTGGTATCTTTTCTTTCAATCGCATTCACACCCATTAGCATACGATATAAAAAATTGATACCGCAAGGATGTAAAAGGGAAGTTACCCACAAACGAACGAGAATGGACGATCCTCGTGTTCAGAAAGGTAAAGCCTTTGCAGAACTTCTTTGGTGGTCTCTTGCCAAACGTATTGTAAAGTTGGCAGGAGAACATTATAAGTGGGATGAAGAACAATGGCGTGAAGCCTCAGAAATCTTTCTGAGACCGAATGATTATAAAGTCGTGGTTTTGAACTAGGTAAAGAATAATTTCATACGATCCCGAATTTTTCCACGACATACTCCACACTCGTGCATCATGCGACGAGCACAAGTTACACAAAAAGTATGACCACACGGAACAATCGCCATAGCCACTGAATCTCCTAGACAGATAGGACACATTGGCTCATTCGTAATTTGGCTACCTGTCTTAAACATATGTATCGCCTCCCTTAGGGATATATGTTTTTGATATAGATACAAAAGATTCTTATATTGCGATTCGACACCCATATCACGAAAAGACACCTTCAAATAAGATTCTAAAGAAGCAACCAGTTCAGGCATGGCCTCATTCGTCTGTAATTCTATCACCGTAGAAACACGGCGCTGAATCTTGTCCATTTTCTCCAGGCGTATCTTGAGTTGATTTTCACATTCTAAGAGTTTTTCACCCGTTTCCTTATACAATTCAATTAAAGCATTTACTTGTGCCCGAAGATTTGCTAAAGAGCTAGTGCCTTTTTTCAGTATACATTCTTCAATCTCATTCTGAATTTGTTGTAATTGATTACCTGAAAGATCTCCCAGAACTTGTTTGAACGTGCGTATAGAATTTACATCAATATCTTCACGAATTGCATAACGGCGCAGAGCTTGTTGAACGGGCCCTACAACAGAATGATCAGTGGAAGGACGAAATAAAAAATTTAGTATTGTTTCATTCTGTTTTATCATCATCTCTCGGAGGCGTTTGCGCCAATTATTTGTGTGAATGGAGTAAGAGGAAAGTTGTGGACTAGACTGCGCAGGCATTCCTTCCGTAATATTCCGTGAAAGGGTTTGCTGAACAATTCCTTGTATCGGATCATTGTTTCCACCGAGAGCCTCCATACTTGCACCATTTGGGCGTGTTTCATCAGCATCGCCGAAATTCGCAGAAGCATAGGCTCCCCCTCCTTGTATACTGAGTCCTCCTAGAAGACTAAATTCGGCCATATCATCGGATCCTGATGCCGCCATCTGCTTTATTAAATAACTTCCTTTTAAAAACTACATAGAAACGCGTTTCAATATGGTAAGGCCATTATTATTTTCATATTTTTCGTGTAATATCCACTGAGGATTTGAACTCAAAAATTCATCCACAGCTTTTTGAAGGCCTCCTATTATTTCTTCTAACGGAATTCCCGTAGACTTTGATTCCTCATGAATTTCTTGTATGCCTTTCATCATATTTCCAATATGTTTTTCATTAAAGTATTCTTGTACTAAATGTGCGGCATAATTAGGAGGAGCACCCTTTTGTAATTCAGTGTAAAAAAAATTAATTACGTCTGTCATATAAAAACGAAATGTTCCGTGGAATGTTTTATTACGTAATGTTTCTCCGTAAATACCATCCACTGTGGTATCGTGAAGAATAATATATTTATTCGTAGTTTTACTAAACTTTTCTAATTCTCGCTTCAATTGTCCATATACATGCCACGTATCAATAAATGTCAGATCCACATTTCCAGACATATCAAGGGTAAGATTATTCTTCCATACATACTCTGCCTGAATATCGAGGCCTTTTACAGAATACAGTAATTCTTTAATATCACACTCATACAAATCATTCATTAAGATATACTTTTTGGATGATCCATTTTCAAGCAAACCTTTTACAAAAGCCCAAGAAGAAACACAACCTCTTACCCCTGTCTCAAAAATTGTTTCACACTCTTTTGCATATCGATACAAAGTTGGAAGATGTTGATAAATATCAGATTCTTTATCATTACATAGCGTATCATATTTTGTATTTATTAAATGTGACATTCTGATGATAGAATTATATTCTTCGTTTAGACCATATTTACAAATTGTCAATATCTACGTCACCGTTAGACCTGTATTTAGAAGAACGTTTTGAAGAAATTTCTTGATCCTTTAGTTTACGTGATTCTTCACGTTCTTTTTCCTTACGTTTTTTCTGTTCTTCACCTTCAATACCTGTAAGGACTGGCTCTTCCTCGTTATTATACTCTTCATCTTCCCCGTGAGAAGCTTCACCATCTCTTTCAAAGACATCATCATCCACATTTTGCCCAGATTCTTGAGCTTGAATTTTACGTGCCATGACACTTTTTTCTTCCGTTTCAACATGTGTAAAAAGGAGTGGATTGACCCCTTCCTGTTTTTTAAGTTTTCCATATAACTGCATTTCAATTACGGAAAGAATATCACCTACTTCGGCCCCTTTACTAGTTGTTGAAGTTGTGAGATCACGAATACCAATTAAGACAATAGAACCTTCATCCACCCAATCAGATTTCCGCATACTTCCCGCAAGTTTACAAATACGTTCTTTATTGTCGTTGCAAAAAATACGGAATCTACGATCCCCTAGTTTTTTCATCGTGCGACCTAACATCTGGCCTTGTTCTTCGTCCCATTCAATGATTTTTAATTCTTGTAGTCCAGAATGTTTTCCTTTACGATAGCCTTTTCCTCCTTTTACGTTTGGTGGCATCTTAGAATATGGATGTAAAAATGGTTTAGGCCTTATGCCTTATGCCTTATGCCTTATGCCCTATGGGCCAAGCATCATGCCACAGGCTCATCATCCCAAACTAAAGGATTTGCTTTTACTGCTTGAGGAGGAATTCTGCGACTAAACGTATCCCCACCACCCGTTTGGTGGCGGCGTCTTGTCTTTCTCGCCCGTCGTAAACGACGAGTCTTCCTAGATTTTTTCGATATATGTTTCCGAAACGCCCGAGATGTAAATCGGCCCATACTACTTACATCTTACAATAAATTGCACAAGTCTTGGAGGTTGGATACTATTGGCAAAATCCCGCAGCTTTTTACGATATTCAAGAATGGATGGTGCCGAATGTTCAATCCCATGAACTTCCAAAAGTTTCTTAATACCTTCTTTAACAGCCTTGTCCGTATTTTCAGTAATTTCTACGATTAACACAAGATTTTCAAGATTTTGAATAGGTTTTCCTTGCCGAAGAGCCCAGGCAATCTTATTTGGACAATCACCTTGTGCATGCCCGTAGGCAATACAAACAGGACAATACATACTCCTGCGATATTGACATTCAAGAATCTTATGACCGGGCATAGTCTGAGTAATACAGTATCTACAAGAACCTTTGTCTATAGTGAAAGACATTTTCTTTTCCTATAATGTTAGAGGGTTGTGTTCACCATGTCGGCACAACATATTCACTTTTTTTTCAGTTTACGAGAACAATTGAAACTCTATCATTGGCAAACCGAAGTCTTTTCTCGTCACATGGCAACGGATGAGATTCTAAAAGAGTTAGACGAACTCATTGACCTATTTGTGGAAGTCTATATGGGAAAGTATGGTCGCCCGAATATAACCCGATCTACAAATACGATCGTGGTCCGAAATATGAATGAGAAGTCGGCCACAAAGTTTGTAAAAGAGGGATTGGAATACTTGCAAGGCCCTTTAACAAAGTCGTTGAAAGGATCGGATACTGATTTAACGAATATTCGTGATGAAATGATGGGGAATTTACATAAACTTTTATATCTATTTACCCTCAAATGAAACTTGAGGATCTGCAGAAATTTGTTAAGGAAGGGAGACTTGTGTGGACGATGACGACAAATTCCTATAAATACTATACTTTGAATATGATTACGAGTTTGAAAGAAGTGGCAAAAGTTTCTTGGCCATTGTGTGTGATTTGTTGTGATGATGAGAGTTTCTTGTTTTTCCGGCGAGAAGGAATTACGTGCATTGCCTGGAAAAGAGGAGAACAAAAAGGACAGAAGGCCATAGCTGCTTTTGGAACGCAGGAATTTATGAAGTGGAATCGTATAAAGATTGATATACTTCGCTGGTTTTGTGATAATTCTTTAGAATTAGGGATTACGAAAAGTTTGTATGTAGACGGTGATATTGTCTTTCAGAGGGACCCTTGGCCGATGTTAGAGGAGGAATGGGCGAATTCTAGTCCTGCATTATTATTTCAATGTGATTGTGCAAATGATGATGAACATTCGGGATGTGGAAATATATGTTCAGGTGTAATTGCTTGTTTTCACACAAGGTTTGACACTAGCAAACTTTATGAAATGGACGAGGCCTTGTGGAAAGAAGTGAATAAGCAAGATCAGCCGTATATTGGTCGTCGTCTAGTGAATTTGGGAATTCCTTATAAGAATCTGAGTCGTCGTTTGTTTGGCAATGGACATTGGCAGAAATCTTTGAAATGGAAAGATGATCCTACATGGATTCTTCTTCATTATAATTTTCGTGTAGGGGATACGAAAAAGCAGGCGATGAAATCCTACGGCCATTGGCGGATTCCTTATTAGAGTAGTAAGATCAAATGTCTCAACCTGTTATTATTAATGTAAATACGTTGGCGATCCTACCCGCCGCCACTTCTACAATCTGCGCCTATCCTTTAGGAAAGATTCGCACAGATATGGGTATTCAAGAATATATAAATTACAAGAGTGACTGGAATTTCTTCAATACGGTCTGGTCCTATAATTATACGGTGAGCACTTTGAATGGACAAGGAGGATCGAACCATTTGTATCAATTTATGAGTAATGGTGATGTAGTTTCTTATAGCAATGGACAACTTGCCCATGTGGCTTTTTATTCGAATGCTCCTCCTAACCAATTTAATAATTTCTAATGATAGACAGTAGAAGAATGTCCGATATTAAGAGTCCTCAACTTGAGTATCTTCCTTGCGGTGGTGTGATTAGCACGGCCTTTGTGTTTCAAACAGTTTCTTTTCAAAATGCGGCAAATTCTGTATATGTGCAAAAAAGCACGGCAGATGCTTTATATCTTTCTAGTAATCCTATTACACCAAAAACCTACACATTTAAGACATATTATGAAAGAATGCAATATATTATTGGTCGCCAGGCGACGGCGAAGGGAGCTTCTGGATACTGATTATGCGGCGTTTTACAGATTCTTCAAAGGTTTGGAGAAAGTCTCCTAGATAAGCAAGAATATGTGCTTCGAGTTTTATAGGGCGGGGTTTAGGAGTAGGCTTTTCCTTTTCTTCAGACGTGGGCATGGTGTTAAAGGGTAAGGCTGGGGAAATGAACCATCAATTTTTATTTATTCGTTCTACGGAGGAATAAAAATGACGAATAGGATGTGGAATAAGAGAAAGTCCTTTTAGAAAATGTCGGCATTAAATAATTTCAAGAATGCTTTTCTTAATGCGAATGCACAGGAGCGTGCACAGATTATTTATTGTACTATAAAGGCAAATGAAAAAGACACACGTATTGGAAATCTCCTTCAAATGATTGATCTAAATAATACAAAACTTGAGAAAAAGATGAAGTCAGATAATATTCATTTCATTTGCATACAACTTACTGCATTTCCTGATTTTGCTTTTGTTTCTGCTTAAGTAGCTTTCTGCAAATCTGCCGCCTTCTGGAGAGCGATAATAGTATTTTCTTTCAAGCCTTTGCGATAATGATTCACCCAATCTGTAGCAGAATCCTCCCAGCCTTCGTGGAGCTTCAATGTATTTGTCTCTTTTGTATAATGTCCTAGGGAAATTGGCGGAACAGAAGAATAAAGAAAGACTTCGCCTTTCTCGTTAATTAAATACGGAACGCCATTGATAGCCTGCGTCTTCATTGTATAAGTTAAGGGACTTATAGAATTAAGTATTGGCCAAGTCAATTTTTAGAAACGGATATGAAATAAACGATTTCCTGAAAAAATCCATCTTCCAACTCTTGGGTAATTTTTCAGATTTGGTGCTCCAGGAATTCTAGATATTTGTGATAAATTATGCCAAGATAGATTGGGATATTTTGCAATTAAACTTGCACGTAAATGAGTAATTTCATTAATAGCACGTATAGCCTTTTTTCTATAAGGGAGATTTACTAAACGATTCTTAAATTCTTTTTTCTGTAACCGTATATACTCTAAACTTGAATGAATGGCTCGTTTCCATTCATTCTTTAATTGTGCAGATTCAAGTTTATGATTGCGAATAACTAAAGAGTGTTTCCGTTGGAGTTTAGAAAGATTTTTTATATCTTCACGTAACTCTGCATTTTCATTCCAAAGAGTTTCTAGACGTAAAGGTCTATAAAAATGAATATCATTTGCTTCTATCCATTCAACCATATGGTTTGTCAAAGCATGTTCTTGACATGCTGGACATGAAAATCGTATAGTAGATAGATCATCATTATAAGACTTCTCTAAAAAACAATTTGTATGAATGCGATGTCCGCATTGTAAATACATCCATGGAGAATTCTCTAAAGGTATGCGAGGTGCCGTATCTTGTGTTAAAGGGCATATGTGGCATCTGTGAGGATTTATTTGTTCTTGCTGCTGCGCTTCTGCTTCTACATCCATCTTTAATGAAAAAGAGTGAAGAGTCTTTTAGGCTTAATTCACAGCCTTGTGAATTAAGCCGTGCTTGCCGTTAGGCATAGGGCATTAGGCTTATTTTATAAGCCGTGCTTGTCGTTAGGCATAGGGCATTAGGCTTGTATTTACAAGCTGTGCTTCTCGTAGGCAGAGGGCCGTAAGGCATCAGAAGTCCGCCACTGTTGAGAATACCATTTCACTCCGTTCCTTCCCCACCGATCCTTTCGCATAAGTGGTCACCCGCTTCTCAAAGAAATTGTCCTTGCCTTCAAGAGAAATACGTTCCATAAATGGGAAAGGATTTGTGGCAGAATACGCCTTAGGATAACCCAGCTGCAGTAGGAGACGATCTGCTACAAATTCAATATACTGCGTCATGAGCTTGGCGTTCATACCAATCAGCTCACACGGCAGAGACTTTGTAATAAACTGCTTTTCTATTTTCACGGCATCACGGATAATTTTATGGGCATCCTTCTTGGAAAGCTTGTTTACGAGCTTGCTGTAAAGAAGGCAGGCAAACTCTGTATGAAGCCCTTCATCACGTGCAATGAATTCATTACTCACGGTGAGGCCGGGCATGACTCCGCGCTGCTTTAGCCAGAAAATCGCACAGAAAGCGCCACTGAAGAAGATACCTTCTACCGCAGCAAAGGCCAGAAGGCGAGTGGCGAATGAAGCATCTGCGCTATCAATCCAAGTCAACGCCCACTCGGCCTTCTTTTTCACACACGGAATTGTGGAAATGGCTCGCAGGAGGTCTTGCTTCTCCTTGGAATCTGTGATATAGGTATCAATTAGCAGTGAATAGGTTTCACTGTGGACAGCTTCTAGCAGATTCTGGCAACTATAGAAGAATTTCGCCTCAGGCCATTGAATTTCACGCATGAAACGAGTCGCCAGGTTTTCCATAACAATTCCATCCGAACCTGCAAAGAATCCTAGGATATTCTTGATAAAGTGGCGTTCATTGTCATTCAGTTTCTCCCAGTCTGTCATATCCTTACTCAAATCAATCTCTTCAGGAGTCCAGAACACCGCCATATGTTGCTTATACTTTTCCCAGATATCAGGATGGCGAATGGGAAAGATCACGAAACGCTCATCTGAGGGGTCGAGCATAGGCTCCTTTAGAGTTGCCGGCGATCCAGAGAGATCGAGGGTAGGAATTTCAGATGCAGTTGCAGGTGCAGCCTTTGCCTTCATTCCAGACAGTCCAGGACTTGACGTAGAAAGCTTACGGCTACGAGAGTTTTTCTTAGAGGCCGATGCCGGGCGAGAAGAAGGATTGGACTTGGGTTGATCTATGACTTCCGTAGTAGAAGGTGCGAGCTCTTGATGTGTGTCATGTGCAAAAGAGACAGAATAAGGAGTAGGTTCCATTTTTATACTAGTCTCGGACATTTTGGTGGAGCGATTGTTTGAAACGCCAGCGGCGCCAATTTTTACCTTTGGATCTTTCAGATGAGCGGTATACCGTCTTGGTTTCTAGCACTTTGTATATTGATCGTAGTTTGTGCAATCGGCGCATCCATCGTGTATTCTTTTAAGGGTCTTCCAGAAGGATTTACATCCGAATCATGTGAAGATTGTGACGATGATACAAGCTGCTCTCAGACTATGAATGTTCCTCAAGATTATTCAACCACGGTAAGTTTATCGCCAGGAATGGACCAGAACATTGCTGTGTCGTCACCCCCCCTTGCCTATTCCGCAGAATCAGATATTCCTAACACCGATGCAAAATTCAAAAATTTGTTAAAGGCGATTCAACAACGCACAGGAAGTTCTTCCATATTCCCTACGATAACAAGCTTGAATCTAGCAACAAATTCAGATGCTTCAGGTAATGATGCTTCGGGTGTAGATGCTTCAGGTAGCACATATACTCCGAATCAGGTTGTTATTGCACCTCATCAATATCCTCCCAATGCTCAACCTTCTTTAACAGCGAATACCCCTACGGATGCAGGGACGGGTGCCCAGAATATAATGAATGGCGCAACTATAACACCTTCTGTTCGTCAAATGATACGTAATGATGTAAAAAATGCTGTTAAAGATGGAGTGAATGAGATAGGAAATGAATATGAGATTACGTATGAATCGGTTTAGAAGCCTCGTAAAATTCTTTGACTTTTGGATGAGCTCGGAACGCTTGAGGATCCAAGTCATGAATATACAGACTTTCCAAGTCTTTCACACGACTGAGGGCCACATACGCCTGGCCGTATTCAAACGTCTTACTTCCGACATCAATAAGAGCACAATCCAAAGTAGCCCCCTGAGACTTGTGTATGGTAATTGCATACGCAAGTTTGAGAGGGATTTGTTGCCGCTTTACTGCCGGCATATCAGGCACTTCCCAGGTGATGGGGGTTATCTGTTCTTTCTGTCCATTACGGAATTCTACAATAGGCAGAAGTAGACTGGAATCCGTTAAAGATACTTCTTTTTCTTTTTCTTTTTCATCAAAACATTTTGCAGGTTCAAAAGCAACTATAACTCCACGACTTCCATTGACAAGACCTACCTGTGGTTTAAGATTAGTGACTAACATGACTTGTGCCCCTATAGCCAGAACAAGATCAGGAGTGTATGAAGCATTCATATCAAGCTTTTGAACAGCTTCTTGTATATATGGGTCTTTATCCGTCATTCCCTTAGTTGCTTGCACAGGATCAAAGACTGTGTTGGCTTTGAAAGATCTGCGTTCCGATGTGAGCTCTTTAAGATATTTCATATTAATTGTATCCACTTGAGCTCTCCTAGTGAAGAGCATGGTCGGCTGGATTTTCTCTGTTTTATAATCAAGTCCCATTCGTTTTACAAGAATTCTTAGACTTGATTTAGTTAATTGGCCAATTCTCGCTTCATTCAACACGGTCTGAAAAGCGGCATCTTTTTGTCTGACAATTTCGGTTAGCTCGCACATGGTAAGACGCAGATCTTTCCACAAGGGACTTTCAAAGACAAACGACGTTGTTTCTGAATTACGAACAACGGGAGGGAGTTGATAGAAGTCACCTACAAGGACAAGTTGCAGACCACCAAACGGTGTAGATTCGTTGCGCCTTACCTTACGTCCAACTTGGTCTAGTTTTTCAAAGAGTTCGGGAGTCATCATACTGATTTCGTCAATTACAAGGACATCGGTCCCCATCCAACGAGTCCTTGCCTTATTTGACTTTTTCACTTTCGGAACTAAGAGTTCTACAGGATCGGTTCCAAGACCAATTCCAGCCCAACTATGAATGGTTTTTGCCTTAGGGTGTAAAAGGAGTGATGCACATCCTGTTAGGGCTGTGAGGGCAACTTTGCGACCGGTTTGTTTAGGAAGTAGCGTGTATAAGAGATTCAGCAGGAACGATTTTCCCGTGCCTCCTGAACCTGTAAGAAATATGGACTTACCTTCTTCTATAGAATCATAGGCGGCTTCTTGGCCGGCGTTGAGTAGATCTTTTGTCATGACGGGACTATGCGATTTTGAGTAGTTTCTATATCAATTTTTAGACGAAGAAGAAGTCTCAAATAATCCCATCATAAGGCGAAAGAGTTCGTAGATATCTAGTTCTTTTGCCTTCGGCAAGCCCAAGAGTTCCGCTTCTTCTTTTAGAAGTTGCACACGGATGGGATTTGCCTGTAGGCGTCCCTCAGACTTCCATTTCGGAATCCAGAGTTTCAAAAGTTCTTCTAGAGAAATTCGTTTCGTTCCTAAGGATGTGCGCAGAGGACGGTGAAGTTTCCAAGGATGTGTAAAATAGTTTTCTGGTTCTTTTGCAGCCTTATAAATACGATTTGTGGAATGTGCAACTTCGGTTAATTCATCATATAATTGTTCAAGAAGTTGTTCCATCTTATATATTCTATTTATTATAGGTTTAAACATCTGAATAAAGATGTATTCAATATAAAATGATTCCTATATATATTTAATTTAGGTAATCAGCCCTACTTTCAAAAATGCATGGGCACTAAAAAACTTATGGAAAATCTAAGCAAGGATACTAATTGGGTGATGAACTTCTCCAATAAAACACCAAGCTGAATCAATAGAGCGTATATCTACGATCAGATGTGCAGGGAGTAAAAGGATATTGCCTTTGCGCAATTTAATTTCCATGAACTTGATTTGATTTAAGAGCGGAGTATCTTGAGGTGTCAAGCTATGAAACTGTCTTCCTTGCCAACGTGTAGGAAGATAAGGCACCATTTTTGAAAGTAGTAAACTAACGGAAGCTGTTCCTTGTGTAGGCATAATAAGAGTCTGGAAACCTGTAGTTTTGAAAAGTCCACGATGATTGGGCCACAGGGAAGTTTTGAACGAATAGAGAAACTTGGTATAAGGTGAAGGCAGGAGTTGTTGATACAAATGATGTTCAAACCAGATATGGAGACCAGATTCTTTTGATAGGAAAGAGGCTGTCTTGGGTGTAAAAGGGAATGTTTGCAGGGCATTAGGAGAGGCAAGCAGTTGTTGCAAACTTAAATTGGGCGCAATCGACATTTGAAGAATATTAGGCCGTTTTTGTAACTCTTGTTCTGTCCCTAGGTTCGGCAGTTGAAAATCGCTTATGACAATAGGTGAGCGGTCTACGTATAATGTCGGAAGTTCATGAATACGATCGGCTTGAATTTGTAGGATTTCAAATTGTTCATTGGCCTGCTTATAAAAAAGCACAGCAATGAAGAATAACACGGTGAAGATAATAAAAATTTCTATCATTTTCTTCACCCCTCTGTTGATACATTGTTTTCGGGCAAGTGTATTCAAGACGCATTTTAGGAAAGTTGGACCATGCCTGTAGGTCTTACGGAGGCAGTAAGGCGTGGTTGTGCTAGATCGGGGCGGCTCACAGAATAACGATCTTGTTTCGTGGTGTTGTTAAAAAGTCTGGGGCTTCTTTCCCAGGCTTCTTTTTCGGTATTCACACGGCAATCGTAGTCGCTCGTGCGCATGCAAGCTTTCGGAAAGGCAAGTTCTTCAACAAATCTGTCATTCTGGGGACCTCTTTCTTCTACAGTGGCATTTGGCCGATACATATCGCCCGTGCGGGGAGGAATATATTGTGATCTTTCGCACGTTCCTAGAGGACGATCCAGACGACGTAAGAGAGATTCTTTATCAATGGATTCTCTATAACGAGTGGGGGGATAGACGGAGCCACCTGAAGGAAAGACGACATCATCGGAAGGGCGAGGAGCGTCTTCAAAATCGGCGCTCGTCGTATACGTTAAACAGACCTTCGTCCAAGGGCGGGGATCCAGAGGAGTGGCGATGGGTCGTTTAGAATGTGGCAGTGTGCGGCGTATAATTTGTTCTGCATCCCAGTGGCTGCGAATGCAGACGGGAGGAAAAAGGTCTGGATTATCAGCAGGTGTAAAAGGGTAGGATTCAGGTTGTTCCAAAGGTTGACGAGTATTGGCAATAATTTTACTGGTTGGCCCTGTTGGCCCTGACCACGGAGGATTTTGTCTAGGATTTTGAGGAATAGCTGCCATCTACCCTAAGGTTGAAAACAAAGAACCCATCTCTTTCGCCCAAGGTGTAGTATCTCTTAAAGGAGAAAACTGGTTGTTATAATAATTCGCCCCCACCGCATGAAGATCTGAGACAGGGTTGCGCAGAAGATTTGGACCATAATCAGAAGTCCTTGGGTTGAATGTAGTTTGTCCAGGAGTATCCATAATCGTTTCGGACTGATCCACAATGATTGTTTCCTCAGAAGGCAAATTCTGCACATAGACCACAGTCTGTCCAGGAGGCACAGTAGGAGTGTAGTCAAGGGCCTGATGCATAGGGACCGTGCGACGAGGAATCGGAACAAAGTCCACAGACTCTGTTATATTGACTACCATATCCCACTCACAATCATTATTATCAATGATGGCGCCAGTAGTATCCGTCCATTGAAATTCCAGTTTGGTTAAGCGGAAAATGGGTGGAGCAAGAGTAACAGGATTATGAATAAAGGTCGTTGCGTTTCCACCAAAATTTGTAAGAAGTAATTTACAATAGTATTGATTGGTGATTCCTGTCGGTTCACGGGATTGACTATAATTTTCTTTGCCACCTGCATCCATACGATTTATATTGAACTCGGGGTTCATACGAAGATAGATGTAGTCATCGGTGATTTTGTAAAAGGAGCCAGCTGTTTGCACAGTAGCAAAACCAGTGTCTTGTTTTGCATATCCAAGATTCCATCCTAGGCCCCATTCATCATCCAAGCTTACGAATGAAGGGGCGAGTTGACTTTTCAATTGAATCTGAAATAGGAGTGGATCTGTATATCTCTGTCGTGTAACCGCAGTTGAAGGAAGAATATATTGCATATCAGTAATGATAAAAGAATTCATAGACGCCTGAACCGTGGATTGGATGTTGGACAATATATATGTATTCGTAGAAAATGTGCTACAAAATCCTTGATATTTATTTATAAAATCACCAAAATTAGAAGAATTTAAATTACATCCTGGAAATCCTTGTGTGGAATTCGAACCGAAATTTAGATTTGAAAATGTAAAATTACTATTGAATGCTTGTAGACATTGTAGATAAGCTGCACTAAATTGATCAGAGTCATTAGAAGCAATTAAAACTTCATTAGAAATATCAACAAAACGAGCAAATCCAAAATCATAACGATTTGGTAGATAAAAACGCAACATTGTTTGAATTTTTTCTGTAGGAAGCCATCCACGAACGGCAAGATAATAATCGGTAAGATAAGATCCATTTGAATAATTCGGTAAAAGGGGGATATTCATTAAATAACTATTGAATTGAAATCCATTGAAAGATGCATCACAGACCATAAAATTTGTATTTGATTCTTGTCCCCATCTACCCATATTCATTCCACCATTCCCGCTCATATCATTAATAAGACCCTGGTAATTGGAATACGCAAACATGGCCGTATGAGGCCATTCAGGATAAGTGATATTCGTTAGATCAATAATCGGTGTTACTCCTGTGGTCAATTGACGCATTTCAATCTTAACTGCTGGAAAAAAGATCTGCCAAGCTGTATTAATTGCTGTTGGTGCATCATAATTATCATTACGATTTCCTAGAACATAGGGAGAATTAGGAAAGAGAGTCCATTTCGTCCCATTGATTCCGCCAATAATTCTGGAAGGAGTATCTGTAAAGGTTTGCTCAGATTTTATAATGTTTGTATTACTATCAAATCCAAATGAAGGTAAATCATAAGTGTTCAAATAATAATAATTGTAGGGGGAACTGCTCGTATTTGTAAGAAGGACTTCTTCAATACCAGAATTGCAATTATAAGTCACAGCTATTTGTAAATAGGAAGGGGGAAGACCGGCGGTTGCTGCTTCAAGCTTGATTTTGTATCCTGTAGTATTACTACGCACATAATTTAAATCGGCTGGATTTAGTGAAAACATATTCATTCGTGTAAACCCTTGACCATTGTGGTAAGCAAGATAGAGAAATGAACCTTTTGGATCCATTTGTAATTCAGATGCTTTATTATTTGCATAGGTGTAAATGAGCATAGAATTTGCGTTAGAGGAATAGCTTGTATCGCCTTGTAAATATACATTATTATTAGGAACATTCGTTGCGCTCAAATACCATTGTTGTGTTTCATGGAATACGAAATTTTGAAGTAGGAGAGAGTTACTAAATGTGTAATAGGGATTGATGGGAAGTTCTGTGAGAACACCTATAGATGGGTTATAAAGTTTGAAACGTAATTGACTCTTAGGTGAATTAGGAATATTTGACGCTCCTAGGAAAACATACTGTTTAGAGTTTCCTGATACGGCAATCAGTGCTGTATTTTCATTATCTGGGTAAATTTGTTGAGGAGTAAGTTGTTCTTTATAAACAAAGAAACGATCTGCAGGATCCGTAATTGAAACAGTAGTATTATATGTTTTATAAGTAGTGAAGGCGAAGGTTGTGCCTTGAAAGAGCATATGATTAGGAACAGATGCATGTATATACGTGGGTGTAATAGGGAGTTGCGTCCATGGAGAAAATCCATTTGAATCATAGACAATATAAGAAGGACTCAGATAATGCAAACTAGTATTTACATACGGAATGGATTGTGCGTATTTGCATATAGATTCATCGGCCCCTACAGGTGGCCCGTAAATTGTGTTATTCCCAGAATCTGTTGATAATACTACGTCATTGCCTCCAGGAGAAGCCTGTCCATCATAGAAGAGATTAGAAGGATATGCAGTATTTGCATAGGGATATGCAATGGGGCTTCCTGCGAGATTTTGAATTTTATATACATCATTTGCAGGAATTGTATTATTATTTTCAGTAAATCTACCTAAAAGTGTAGAAATTGCATTTGAATCCCATGTTGAATAGGTGCTATCTGTGAACGTATAGGCGACCACAGAGTAATATGCATTCTGATCTACAATAAATGTTTTAGACGATTGACTAAATCCTGAAATGGTTGTCCCAGTTCGTGTTACAAGTTGTGGATAATTGGAAAATGTGTAATATGTGCCTAGTGAAGCATCAAATCCAATATTTAGGCTATTTGAATCTGCATAAGTTGTTTCACCGATGCGCAAACAAATAGCAAGGGCATTATACAGTTCCATATGTGCAATGGATTGGTAGGAAATTTCGCCTGTTAAGTAAATAGCAAGAGCATGCACATTTTCATTGGTAGATGAAAGAGGGTTTATGAAATTACTCTTAAAGGTAATACGATTTATTGCCCATGTTCCATCTCCAGGAATAAATGTAAATCCACATACACCTGAACCAAGAGCAAGATTATCATTTGAGTCATACCTATATCCAGAAATACGAATACTTGAGGTCGTGGCGGATGTATAGGAACTAATATACGGTGTTATAGAAGTAGGAGGGTATGGAAGTTGATAAGTGGTAGTGATTGAATCATGTATATAAGTAGTTGCGTAATAATTTACCATTTTATATTCACGTGTTGTAATGGCGGTAGGATTATATTGACTTTGCGCATAAGGTTTTATAATTGCATTTGCAGTTCCAGGATAGAAATATGTTTGTGTGATATTATTGTAACCACTATTATTTTGGAAAATATAGTTATTTATGGGATCTACAGACACAGTGGCCGCAGGATTGATTGTGCTATTAAAATTGTATGGAGAAAAGGGAATATAGTCTGTAAGATCATTACTCACTTCATTTGTGTCATAGCCCATTGGTATAATTTTTGTGGGCAGAGGTATATTAATAGGTACTTGAGGAGGTTCTATGTTCCATAAGGTAGAAGGACTGATCGGCATTCTTAAATAATCAGGATCGGCAATTTGGGCTACATTAAAGTTCTGCAACATAGTTGTAGGGTCATTAGATGAGGAAAATGCGACTGAATTGTCAAGAGTTGTATATGCCGTTGGTGAAGTAAACCAAGGAATAATTTGATATTCGGTTGAAGGAGGTGTAATAGAGGCTGGGCGAACATACACATAGTATTGTTGATTTGCATAGGCATTGAAGGAATATATATTGAAAGATGAATTGGAGGAAAGAAAGAGTTTTTCTTTATAATGAATAGGAAGTTCATTGCGTGGATTTCCTATATCTGCAGAAAAAGCTCCGATATCTTGATAGAAAAATGCGTATAAATCGGATGTAAAGGGGGATGAATCGGGAGATTGTATTGTCACATTAAACGTATATTTATACGCTCGGCTTGTATCATTTATAGGAAGGGGAGTCTGGAAATAATAATAACGGCCATTCGAATTTGCAATATTGATTTGTTCTTTATCTGTTCCCCATAATGTTTTAGACGCATTGTAAGAAAGTCCAAAATTATTTGTTGTATTGGACAGATTTGACCAACCATATATAGCATTATAGGAAATGTCAAAGGGGGTGATATGTCCTAAATCACCAGGGGTCGGCGATAAATACGAATATCCTGTTCTAAACAATTGGTTAATAGGATATGGTGCATTGCATGCTGCATTCCATGCAGGATAACGCCATATTGTTTGGCGAGGTAAACTCTCAACTTGCAGAGTCTGACGAAACTTACTACGGAATTGAAAGATTGTGTATTTGGATGCGTCAATATCCACCATAACATCGCCAGCTTTTCTGCGAGGATCGGTGTATATATTGCCATTCAAGTCAATAAAATTGTAGGTTAGATTGATATTAGATTGTGTAAGTATATAGGGGAAGTTACTACTTTGTGGATATAGATCGGCAGGGGATCCCATATTACGTTGTGCTCCTTCCGTGGAAGCGAAATTAGACATACGTGGCCATAAATTCGGAAGAGTGGGACGTAAATCTGCTAATATATCTGTATTACGTGCAGGTGGAAGATTTTGTGTATATTGAAGAATAACTCCTGAAGCATCTAAGCCGTTTGCGATATATACAGTATTACTTGTATTTGCATAGTAAGTGCGAGAATATGTGCCATAATTGATTGCAAAATACTGAGCAAAGTTTGTCTGTAAATAAGAATACATGGCTTGAATTATACTTAATAAATTCGTATTGGTAATTGCTAAACTATTATAGACTGCAGCTGTTATATTATATTTCGCAAGTTGTTGAGCTAAGTAGCTGTTGTATTGGGCATTCAAAAGATTGACAAGTGAATTATTAAGAGTAGGACATTGAATCGTAACACGATTGTTTGTAGGATTGTAAGAGCAGGCATATTGATTCACAAGAGAATAACGAAATGTGTGTAAAAGGCGGTATTCGTCAAGGAGAGGAATATTGTTATTAATGACAATGGTGGCGATTGGATCATTAATTCCCTGAAAAGAGTAGACTAGGTAATTGATAGTATCGGTTATTGACAAGCCAGTTCCAGAAAAATTATAAAGAGTCAGGTTTGTTGTCGGATCTAAAAGTGCCTCTTTCACTACGGGATAATAGTAGGCAATGGTGACTTGTCCTGTAGTGTATAAAAACTGATTGGCAAACTGAGATTGGAAGTAATAAGAAACAATTTGTGCACGTGTAGGATTCGGAATATAATCTTGAAGAACAGCGTCGTAATAATAATCACCAGGATAGTTAAAATTAATAGAGTAGTCTCCATTAATCGTAAAGAGCTGTTGAAAGTCTGAGAACCCGTTTAGAAAGTCGTAGAAGAGAGGAACTCTATTTAATTGGATTTGAAGTTCATTCAAGAGTTGTGTAATATTATAAGAACCTTCGCGAATATTGTTGGTAATTGCGCGCGGAATCACGGAAGCAAGAGAAGCGTATAGAATTGTATCATAAATACGTGTATTTTGTTCATAAATTACAATAGCTATATTTTGTTTTGCAACACTGAAATAAAAGAATGCAGAAATTAAATTAATTTGCGCAATAGAAAAGGCTACTACATTTCTGTAAATTCTAGGTAGGAAGAGTTGACAGGCGGTAGGTTGTGGGTAAATGTTCCTGTCACGATCACGACTGCGAAGCATAACCACGGTCTCATTGCTAGCCGTTGTAGTTATGTTGGAGGTTGGGCCAGGAGGCCGGGAGGTCGTTTGCACTTGCGCTTGTGGTCTCCGCTGATCTGGAATCTGGGCTTGAGTTTGTGGACTGTATTGTATTTGCGAAGAAATGCGGGAATACGGATAGTAATATGTATTAGGATCAAGGCGTCTGGAAGAATATAAATCTTCTTGTTGTGCGGTAGCAAATGTGGGCCCGCCTATATCAGTAGGAGGGCTTTGTAAAGCACGAGCGAGGGCGGCAAAGTCTGGAGCGGCGGCAGGAACTCTTGAGTCCAAATAATCTGGATTGGCATTTTCAGGGCGTGGTGTGGAGGTGCGAGTCCATGTATCTGTATCAGAATCTGCATCAGACAATTCGGAGTCTGATGCAAGATATGGGCGATAATATTCGGGTTTGTCAGGCTCCGCCATCTAACGGTTTAGATGGTTTCTGCTCAACTGCTTAGGCCCGTACGCATAGTTTGCTTAGAAGCGGCCTTTCAAGGTAGAATGTTCGGTAGCAAGAGTTAAGAAATTTCCTTGGAGTGTAGAAGTTTCTTCGGCGAACATAGATTTTATCGTAGAATGTTCGGTTGCAAGGGTGTAAAAGGTGGCCTTGAAGGTTGACATTTCTGCCTGTTGTTCTTTCATACCTTGTGCAAGCAAGGCAGTTAAGTTTTGATAGGCGATACTCTTCTTTTTGTCTTCGGATGAATCCGTCATCACCACTTCTGGCACCACTTCCTCAACTTCTTGCGCAATGAAACCAATCCTGCGTGACTTATCTTCTTGGTCTTTGCGAGTGTAGTAAACACCTTGGAGTTGCTGGATCTTTTCGAGAGCTTGTGTAATAGGGATGATATTCTCTTTTACACGACGATCGGAATAGGCAATTACGTCACCAGATGCGTTAATTGTTCCATTCGCATCAAGAATATATTGAGGAAAGTTACAGTTTATACCAATAGAACTGAAATTGCCTTGCAGAGAGGATACGTTCCTAATATTACTTGTAGCAGCTGATGTGCCAGTATACGTGATTTCTTTTGATGTTGTGTTATATTGTAAATTACATAGGGCGGCAGTGGTTGTATCAACACGAACAGGGTTTACGTAGAATGAATTTGATTGGCCCGCAGTTCCGCTCAACGCACTTCCAGAAGCATTCAATATAATTGTATTGCCGGCTTGGTTAGAGAATCCTGCTCTAAAACCAATGGCAATGGAATTTGTAGATTGATTGAAAAAGCCAGCTTGATTTCCTATAGCAACAGTATTGGATCCTTGAAACCCGTAACCAGTGCTTACACCTATGGCAATTGCTGCAAGTTGTTGAGAACTGAACCCAGCTTGAGTTCCTACAGCAATCGCATAACCAGCAGTTGAGGGTTCATATACACTATAACCTTGCTGTAAATTACCTGCTTGAAAACCTATAGCTAAACTATGGACTTGTTGTGAAGAAAAGCCTGCTCGAGTGCCTATAGCAATAGCAAAACTAGATTGATTAGAAAACCCTGCTTGTATACCTATAGCAATTGTGCTAATACCTGATTGATTGAAAAACCCCGCATTGGACCCTAGGTTGATGATAGTTGGATTGAGAATACCTCTCACAGTGGATGTCAAAGAGAGGGTGGAAATATATCCTGAGGATCCTAGGCCTTGGACAGAAGATACTAAGGAATTTACAGATGTGGTGGTATTAATAATTCCTTGCACTGTGGATGTTAGAGAAAGTGTGGAGATATATCCTGAAGATCCTAGGCCTGATACGGAGCTCACTAAGGAATTTACAGATGTTGTAGTATTAATAATTCCTTGCACGGTGGATGTTAGAGACAGGGTGGAGATATATCCTGAGGAT
>Ga0164295_10000084_pt1 | contig 78590 bp, 77 predicted proteins | sample GEODES006metaG_FD_111798 | JGI IMG/M metagenome (GOLD analysis project Ga0164295, IMG submission 111798) | Oligotrophic lake water microbial communities from Sparkling Lake, Wisconsin, USA - GEODES006 metaG | ecosystem: Environmental > Aquatic > Freshwater > Lake | place: USA: Sparkling Lake...
AAATAATATATATTAAAAAAGGAACTTAAAGGCTCTTTAAGTTAAAAATTAAATAATATATATTAAAAAAGGAACTTAAAGGCTCTTTAAGTTAAAAATTAAATAATATATATAATTTGGAAATTTTCTTTTTATAAAAGTGAATCGGTTTTGAAAAATGGACAAAAATAAATGTCCAAAAATGAAAACCCAAAAAAAGTCTTGAAAAAGACCATCTGAAAACAGATTCGTAATGCAAATGCTTTAAAATTTAAAAAATATGTTATAAAAGTGTTACGTTAAAAATTTCTTGTAAAAAGGTTTAGGAACTTTTTCTGTTGCTAATGTATCAACAATGTTGCTAAATTTAGTTCCAAAAATCCCAAGTTGTTTTGAATGTAAAATATGTTACTATTCTACGTCACGACAAAGCCAATACGAAAGACACTTGACAACTGATAAACATAAAAAACACCAAAAATCAACAATTTCTGACAAAAAAAGTTCCGATTATATTTGTCATTGTGGAAAGGTTTATAAAGAACGAACTGGATTATGGAGACATAAACAAAAATGTAATAATCATAATTCTAATATATCCGCTTCTGAAAATGTGGAATCGCTCGTTCAGCACCTCATGAAAGAAAATTCAGATTTTAAACAACTCATTATTGATCAAAATAAACAAATGATTGAATTAGCCAAAAATGCGGGACATAATAATATTACTAATAATACAACTAACAATAATTTTAATCTTAATTTTTTCTTAAATGAAACATGTAAAGATGCTATGAACATTATGGATTTTGTTAATCAATTAAATGTTAGTAATATTGATTTAGAGGAAACTGGACGTCTAGGATTTTCTGAAGGAATTTCCAAAATATTCATTAATGGTTTAAAAAACTTAGATATTCCTGATAGACCTATTCATTGTTCTGATTTTAAGAGAGAAACTCTTTACATTAAAGATCAAGATCAATGGAGTAAAGAAACTGATGATAAAGTTTTATTAACCTCTGCTATTAAACAAATCGCTCATAAAAATATTAAACAGATTAAAGAATGGACCAAAGAACATCCTCATTTTAATGATTCTAATTCAAAACAAAATGATAGATATTTAAATATTGTTAAAGAATCTATGTCTGGATCCACTCAAGAAGAAACTAAAAAAAATTATTTAAAAATCATCAAAAATATTACACGAGAAACTATTATTGATAAAAATATTAAAACTAAATAAAAAATATTTATATATTTTATAATGAAAACTAAAACTAACAAAAAGATTAAAAATGGAACAAAAAAATGTTTAAAACGAAATAAGAAAAATCATAATCTTAATAAAAAACAAATTCAATTATATTGCCAGCAACATGCTAATACATTTAATCAATTTGAAAAAGATTATGAAAAACAGTTTGAAAATAGTTTAAAAACTGAAGATACTAACATAGAAAAACGGCTAGTTAAAATGTTCAAAACTCCATTTTCTCCAACAAAATACAAATCACAAGACGACTATTATACATATATTAATTATCAGTGGTTAGAAACAAAATCGGAACAGATTAAAAAAGATATTAAATATTATGTTCAAGTTGATAGTTTCAGAATTACTCAAGAAAAAGTTTTTTATGAATTAATTGATATTGCTAAAGAGTATATTAAAAATAATAATTCACCTAAAGCAATCGCTATTAAAAATGTTTATGAATCATTATATAATTTGGACAATAAGTCTGTTCAAAATTATATTGATTATTATGTTCAATATATTGACAAACAAATTGCTTCAAATAATATATATGAAATCCTAGGTAATCAAAATAAGAATGAAATTATATCATGGGGTTCTCCTATTGTATGGAGCGTATCAAAAGATGAAAAAAATAATGATTATTACATTACAACTATTACACCTCCTCAACTAACAATTTATGATTATGTAATTTATATTGAAGATGTTGAAGAAGATCAAAATACAATAAAATATAAAAAATTATTTAAGAAAAAATATTTAGAATTTATTAATGATATGTTTAATTTATGTTTGGGTAGAAATCATGGTTTAGATCCAAATGATATTTGGAATTGTGAATTTGATTTATTAACTGCTATGGGATGCGACGATATTAAAAATGAAGATCCTGATGGATATAATATTATTCTTAAAGAGGAATCATTAAAAAAATACAATTTTGATTGGGAAAAAATGGCTACTGTAATTGGTTATAAGAATATTCCAAATAAATTTATGTGCACTAATAAAAACTATTTAAAGTGTATTTTAACTATGCTTTTAGACCAAGATAACTGGAAAAGTAAAAAGTGGAGAACATATTATCTTTATATTTGTTTTAGGCAAGTTATGAGATTCCATAGTGAATGGAGATTAGTATATTTTAATTTTCACAGAAAATTTGTTTTAGGTCAACAAACTTATGTTCCCAGAGAAATTTATCCTATTATCGGATTATCTATTTGTTTTAACACATTTTTAACTAATGAATATATTGATAAAAATAAAAAACAACAATATGTTGATTATACTTTTAATATGGCAGCAGATTTGTTGGAAGTTTATAAAAGAATAATTAAGCGTAATACATGGTTATCAGCAAGAACTAAAAAATATGCTCTGTTAAAGTTAGAAAATATTAAATTGTTAGTTGGTAGTCCTAAGATTCTACGTGAAGATCCAATTTTAGCTTATGATAACAAAAATGCATATTATAATTTAGAAAAAATTGCTTTTTGGAGAGCAAATGAATTAATCAAACTGGATGGCACTAAATCCGAAATTGATATACCTATTATTGATTGGTCAGAATTTAAAATGGTTGGAAAACAATCATATATTGTCAATGCGTATTATACGCCAATAGAAAATTCTATATATGTTCCTTTAGCTTATTTACAGAAGCCCTTTATTGATTTGGATGAAAGAGGAATTGAATATAATTTAGCTTTTATTGGATATACTTTAGCACATGAGATGTCACATTGTTTAGATGATATGGGAAGTAAATATGATTATAAGGGTAATTTATTTAATTGGTGGACGAAACAAGATCGTAAAAAATTTGATTCTAAGGTAAAAAATGTCATTAAACAATACGAAACATTTGCTTCTTATGATGGTATAAAAATGGATGCAAGTTTAAGCACAGGAGAAAATTTAGCAGATATCTCTGGTTTAGCAATATGTGAAGAATATTTAAGAGATTTTCAGGATAAAAATGACGATATTGTTCCAATTCGTGCATTATCTTTTCATGCATTCTTCGTATATATAGCAATACAAGCTAGACAACAAATTTATGATAAAGCTATCAAAGCTCAATTAAAAACGAATCCTCATCCGATGGATAAATATAGAACTAATTGTCCATTGGCTCGTTTAGAATTATTTAGGAGTCTTTATAATATTAAAAAGAAAGATAAAATGTATTGGCCTTCCACAGATACTATTTGGTAGAATATTAAAATACTTTAGAAAAATTATATGCAAAAAAATTTTTTTTTCTAAGAATAATATATAATATGGCTTCCAAGTCTCGTTCCGCAAGAAGATCTAGATCCCGTGGTGCATCTGCCGCAAGAACAATGAAACGCGCTGCTGCCCGTGGTGCCGCTCAAGCCGCTCAAGCTGCTAAATCTGCCTCAAAGGCTGCTTCCAAGGCTGCTTCAAAGGCTGCCAAGGCTGCCAAGAGTGCCTCTGCTTCAAGAGCCGCATCAGCTGCTATGAATGCCAAGAAGGCTGCCTCAAAGGCTGCTAATGCTGCTGCCGCTGCCGGCGCTGCTGCCTCAAAAGCTGCCCAAGCAGGTAAGATGTAAATTATTTAAATAATTTATAAATACAAATATAAATATAAATATATCTAAAAATAAAAAAAATGATTCTATAAAAAAAATATAGTATCATTTTATAACTTTTCTTCGTAAAATTTGCCTTCTTTTCCACACAAATAATCGTATTTTCTTGCGGTAGAGCAATAGTGAAAACTTTCATTAATATTATCATTTTTTCCATTTACTAAAAAATAATCATTTGATTGTTCGTAGGTAAACATAGCACATTTTCCAAATTCACCAAAAGCAAAAAAGTTTTTTTTATAAAACTTACAATCAATACATAATTTTGGTCCTATTTTATTAGCAGAAATTGGTAATACTAAAATAGAATAAACTGTCATTAAAATATATTTCATTTTATTATAAATTAAAAATAATTATTTAAGTTATTATTTTTAATTATCTTTATAAAGAACATTGGAGAATCCTATTATAAAATTAATTGAAAGATATGATATAATAAAATTTAAATTAGATCATAAAAAGATGTAGTAATTATTATTTAAGCAGAACGATTAGTTCTTCTACGACAATAAGATTTTCTTTTGTTTGCTCTTGTTCTTTTGCAACCATTTTTAAGTCTACAAGTGGTAAATGATTTTCCACGACATGGAGAAGACTTAACGCGTTTACGATAAATTTGCTTTCTAGTGCGAGTCATATTACGGGTTTGAACCATTATATATATATATTTATAATATAATTATTTTTTTTAAAAGAATTGCTAAATTACTAAATTTAACGATTATATCTTTTTTTAGTATGAGAATTTTTTCTTTTTTTAGTTAATTTTCTTTTTTTGGTAGATCGTCTTTTTGAACCAGCTTTTTGAATAAGACCATAAGGATTATTAGTTCCTGTAAAAACTAAATTTTCACCGTTTAAACCTTTCATTATATTATAAAGATATAATAATTAATTTAAACGGCTGGATTCCCTACGGGAGGCTTATTATCGGGAGGCTTATTAACGGCTGAATACCCTACGGGGGCTAAACTTTCAATAGGGTTTTGATTCAAAATTTGTTCATCTTTTTTTAACTCTTGAATTTGTTTATTAATCTCTTGTTTTTGCTCTACAGCTTTTTCTTTCAATTGTTCAATTTCAGCAGACTGTGGAACTTGATCCGAAGAAACCAATTGATCAGATAATTTTTCTAAATTAGCAATTTGACTTTTTGCTGTTTCAAATATCTTCTGGTCAACAATTGCCTCAAACAATTTTAAACCATTAACATAATCGGTTTCACAAGTTAAATATAACTTTATGATTAAAGCTCTAGTTTCAATAACAATTTCCTGTAACTTAGCTTCAGTCAATTCCGGATTCACACGAATTTTCTTTGTTAATGTTTGGGGATCAATTGTATAAACAAATAATTGATTAATTATTGAAATTAATGCATTTTGATTTTTATTCGTATTTTGAATCATTTTCTTCAAATTTTCAGCATAACTTAAAAACAATTTGTTAGTTTTAGGACCTTTATAAGTGCGTTCAAAAACAGGATCTGGACCCTGACATTCTTTCATTCTATGGTAATCACGTAATTTAATATCACTAAATTTTGTAATATTTTCTGGCATATTTGTTTTTCCAGTGAAAACATTATAAAAAATTTTAAGATCTTCTAAAAATGCCTTCTTATTATCTTCAGACATTCCTGAAAATTTACCTGAGTCAAAATCATAGTTATCGTCATAATATAATTGCACTAACTCAGGTATACCTGGTTCATCTTCTAATGTTTTATCTTGACCATCGTCTCTAATATTCATTGAACAAACTTTCGGATTTATTGTAATATCACCATTTTCATCCACCTCTTTTGAATTATTTTTTAAAGAATTGATACGATTATCGCATATATTTAATTTATAAATATCTCTTGGTGTTTTAGCTGGAATTTTTCCTTTTTCAGCAAGAGTTGCTCTAACTGTATTTCCATCTTGATCCTTATAAACATAAATAGGATTTATTGTAGTAACAATTGCAGCAAAAAGATGTGCAATTTTAATATAAAATTTAGCTATACTTTGACAAATACGTTTTTTTTTAATACTATTTTGAATATCTAAATTTTTAATATCATCATTAAAAAAATAAATTATTTTATCTTTATCAGTTTCATTTACTTCTACACCATTTTTTATACGTTGATTTAAATATGTTAGTTCTATATCTGTAAAATATCGTTCAACAATATCTGATGTTAAAATTACCAACTTATCACAATATTCTTTTTCATATAATTTTCTTAAGCTTTTAAAATCCAGTGTTGTTATATAATAAGTAGATATGTAATCAAGTATTTGAGAAATTGATTTTGGTTTTAAATTAGGTTGTTCTTTTTTTATATTTGATAATTGATTTCCCATATAATATATTATATTACTTTTAAAAAATATTTATATACATATTTAAAAAATATAGAATATAAATTTTTAAAATTATATTATATTATATTATATAGATGCCAAAGAAAACTTTAAACTTGATAAAAAAACGTGGAATAAAAACTAAAAAAAATATCTTTTCTAAAAAAACATTAAAGGCTACTTCTAAATATCTTGATGTTACATTTACTACAAATTCTAATGGCCAATCTATAAATATTCATGCTAATTATAAAGATTTACATGGAGTTAGCGCTATTCATATTCATACCAATAATAATGGCTCTCCAGGTCAAATTATAGCGTGGTTAGGAACATCAGAACAATGGCAGCAAGGCGTATTTCAGAATACTCCTGGCAAAAATTCTCCTTGCTGTAATAAAAATAATTCCTTGTGCACTTTAGCTGCACCAAATGATACGCCCAATATATTAAATCTTTCAAATAGTAAGAAAACATTTAATGTAAAAAATAAATCCTGTAATAAATCATGTCCATGGATACAAAAAGGAACTTTTCTAGTTATTCATGGTTTCAATTTTCAAAGAGTTGAAAATGGAGAATTAACTAATGAATTACCAGGTATAGACGTAATAAAGTATATTGCTTTTGAATAAAATTATAACAATTACTACAATTTTATTAAATAATAATAATAATAAAATTGAATTAAAAATATTTTTTATTAGACAATAAACAATAAATATGTTTAGTAAAAAAAAGAAAGAAAAAATAGTAGATACTACAAAATTATGGAACGTTTTTGACGATGAAATTATTAATCCTCAAAAACAAAAAGAACCTTTGGAATGTTTATATAGATCTATTGCAGATAGAGAAAGTTGCGAAAGATGTCTTTATTCCTTAGCATATTCTGATGAAGGATTTCTAACTTGCACAAATAATAAATGTGGAATTATTTATAAAGATATGCTAGATCAAAGTCCAGAATGGAGATATTATGGTGCAGATGATAATCAAAGTTCTGATCCAACTAGATGTGGTATGCCAATTAATCCTTTATTGGAAGAATCATCATTTGGTTGTAAAGTATTATGTTTAGGAAAATCTTCCTATGAAATGAGAAAAATAAGAAGATATACTGAATGGCAGTCCATGCCTTATAAAGAGAAATCACAATATGACGAATTTCAAAGAATTACTAGATATGCTCAAAACGCTGGCATTTCAAAAAAAATAATTGACGATGCTATTAAATATCACAAAAAAATTTCAGAATATGAACAAACATTTAGAGGTGAAAATAAAGATGGATTAATCGCGGCATCAATATATATTTCATGTCGTATTAATAATTACCCTAGAACTGCAAAAGAATTAGCTGCAATATTTAGTTTAGATGTAACAAGTGCTACCCAGGGCTGCAAAAATGCACAAACTATTTTGAATGTTTTAGAAAAAGATATGGATAATAAAGATAAAACAGCTTTTTGCAAAACAAAACCAGAGGATTTTATTGAACGTTATTGCAGTAAATTAAATATTAATACTGAACTCACAAAATTGTGTCAATTTATCGCTATAAAAATAGAGAAAAAGGATCTTATGCCTGAAAATACACCTCATTCAATAGCCGCTGGAATAATATATTTTATATCCGAGATTTGTAAATTAAATGTTTCCAAAAGAGATGTGAAAAATATTAGTGAAATATCAGAAGTCACAATTAATAAATGTTTTAAAAAGCTAGAAAAAATGACGGAAGAATTGGTGCCAGCAGTTATTCTAAATAAATATAAATAATTTAATAATTAGTTTAGCATTTTATATAAAAATAAGTATAAATTATATGTCTCTAGTTCCTAAAATTGTATTTATTATTCCTTATAGAAACAGACCACAGCATAAATTTTTTTTTTCCAATTATGTAACCATGATAATGGAAAATAGGAATGATTATGAAGTTTATTTTTCTCATCAAGGAGATGATCGCGCTTTTAATAGAGGGGCTACCAAAAATATAGGTTTTCTAGCTTTAAAAAATAAATATCCAGATAATTATAAAGATATAACATTTGTTTTCAATGACATTGATACTATTCCTTTTGCACCAATTTTTGACTTTGAAACTGTATATGGGATTGTGAAACATTTTTATGGTTTTGAATATGCATTGGGTGGAATTGTTGCAATAAAAGGTTCAGATTTTGAAGCATCTAATGGATACCCTAATTTTTGGGGTTGGGGAATGGAAGATACAGTATTCCAAAATCGTTGTCAAAAAATTGGATTAAAAATAGATAGAAGTCAATTTTATCCTATTGGAAGTCCAAATATAATACATTTATTTGATGGAGTTTCAAGAATTATTAATAAAGAGGATCCTATTAGAGCAAAAAATGATAATGGTATAGATGGGTTAAGATCAATATATAATTTAAAATATGAAATAAATTATGAATCAACAAATATTTTGGATAACATTAATATGGTTACATCATCAAAGTTATCTATGATTAATATATCAAATTTTGCAACTAGTATTGATTTTAAAAATGAAAATTATTACAAATATGATTTAAGAGAACCTACTCAATTAATTAATAATTCAAATTCTTATAATGAAAATATAAATCATGTTGAATCAGATTGGACAGATATTCCATTTTATCCTAATTTAAAACAAAAAAAAGAATTAATAGATAAATATGGTATTCAAAGAGCAGCGGAAATAATAAAAAGCAGTTATAAAACAGAACTTTTAAATAAAACTCAAAAAATTCAAAAATATAACGAATCATTAAGACAAGTAAATTCTAATTATAGAATGATTCCTCCAAATATTAATAAATTTTCAACGGCTTATTCAAGAATAATTGCTGCAAAACCAAAGGCAACCTCATCCGCAAATATAAGAATGGGAGGGGTTTATAAATAAAAGGAAAATAATTATAATTATAATTATAATTATAAAAGGAAAAATAATAAAAATAATTTATTACTTATTTTTATTATGACAATTATAAATAGGTTTGATGATATCAAAAATGCATTTTACATTAATTTAGAACATCGGGTTGACCGTAAGGAACATGTAGTAAGTCAATTAAATAATTTAGGCATAACAGCTTCAAGATTTAATGCAATTAAAATGGAGAATGGTGCAATTGGATGTAGTATGAGTCATTTAAAGTTATTACAAGATGCAATAGAAAAAAAATTGGATCATATATTGATTCTGGAAGATGATATACAATTTTTAGACCCTACTTTATTTAAAATACAATTTGATAAATTTCTAAAAATACATGGAAATAATTGGGATGTAATATTATTGGCTGGAAATAATATGCCACCATTTGAAACCATTGATGAGACATGTATTAAAGTTTCAAGATGTCAAACAACAACTGGTTATTTAGTAAATGGCCATTATATAAAAATTTTAGCTCAAAATGTTAAAATGGGATTAATCCATTTATTTCAAAATCCTACCGAACATGCTAAATTTGCAATTGATAAATTTTGGTTTATATTACAAAATAATAGTAGATGGTATCTTATAACTCCTTTAAGCGTGGTTCAAAGAGAAGATTATAGTGATATTGAAAAAAAAGTTACAAATTATAAAAAAATAATGATGGATTTAGATAAAGCAGAATTGTTTAAAGCAATTAGAGAAATGAGAAAATTCAAGGAAAAAAATCAACAAAATATTTATTAGTATTAATATTCAGCATATTTGTTTTTAAAACAGGATCTAAATTTAAACCAATTGAATAATCTTCCAAATATTCTTTTTCAATTTCACTTGATCTTCCTAATATTTGTTGAATTGCCAAGTCAGATAATAAATAGAAACGACCGCTGCAGTAAGTTGTTTTTAAAATTGGAATATTTTCAGGGAGCTCAGGATGAATTCTATGATATTGACTCAAATAAGGCTTATCAACATTCACAATATAACCTGCATAATGAACTTTAGGAATTTTATTTAATAATATACCCTGTATTGTTTTAAAAAAAGAATCAGATATTAAATTTTGATCATCATCAGTTTTAAAAATATATTTAAAAACATATTCTTTGTTAATAGCATTAAAAGCAGCCATTACTTTTTTCGGTAGAGAATTATAATCATCATCAACTTTAACATTTAAGATATTATATTCATAATCAAAAAAATAATCAGTTTCTAAATTAATATTACCTACAACATGAAAAAAAGGCATTAATTTAAAATCTTTAAGCCAAGTTTCTCGCTGTTTTAAAGCTTTAAAACTGTATTTTTTACAGTTAAAAATCAGAAGAATAAAATCACTATTAATTTTTTCCATAATATTGATTTTTATAAATTAATTTTAAGTTTTAAAATTGGAAAGATAATAAAATGATAAAATAAAATGAATTTTAATTTTAATTTAAAAAAAAATAATGAAATTTCTAATAATAATAAGAATAATAAATTTCATAATAATTCTTCAAAATTAATTACATTTTCAACATGTTGGTATATTTTAAAATCTAAATTTTCGGTTAAACAATATGTAATATGGATAAAAAATTTGTTATCAATCGCTAAAAATTTTAATTTGGTTATTTATACTAACAAAGAATCTGCAATATATTTATTTCAAATAGTAGATAAAAAGAAAGAAAACATTAAAATAATAATAAAGCCGTTAGAAGAATTTCATAATTACAAGTATAAAGATTATTGGATAAAAAATCATATTACTAGTAATTTAGATTTACATAAAGTTATAGATTGGAAATTGAATATGTTATGGAATGAAAAAATATTTTTTATTCAGGATACAATAAAAAATCAATATTTTAAAACCATGTTTTATGGATGGTGTGATATAGGTTATTTTAGAAACCGAGCTTTAGATCTTCATACTAACAATTTGAAGAATTGGCCTAATCCATTAAAATTGTTAAAAAACCCATTTAACAGAACTTGTATTCAATATGGATGTGTTGAAAATAATAATTTAAAAATAATGAAAATTTCAAGTAATATAAGAAACCATTATAAAGAGAACCTAAAAAGTCCTCCAAATATAGATTATAACGATCCTTGTTTTGCAGGAGGTTTTTTTATTTTACCTGAAATACTAGTAAATTATTATGCTAGATTATATGATGAAAAATTAATTTACTATTTTATCAACGAATTTTTTATTAAAGATGATCAAACAATAGTAGCAGATATCATTTTTCAAAATAAAAAACTATTTTATATATATAAAGAGGAAGACTTCAGGTTTGATAATTGGTTCATGTTTCAACGGATGCTTCTTTAAGTAGTTTTTTTTAATTATATTTTATTCTCATCAATCAAATATGAAACTATTTTGTAATCACTTGAATTTTCAGTCTTACATACTTCAATTACATAATTATACGAAGAAATAGTTCCAACTCCAATTATAGGAATATTCCAATTTGATCCGTCAAATTGGTTACTCATCATATTAATACAATATTTATTTGGTTTTATAACTATTGACTGTATATATTTTATATTTATTATCAAATTTGTTAGTTTTATAAATTTTGTCATTATTAGATATAATATAATTATCAACACAATTTCTAAGTTATTTTATAAAACTGTATTAGGAAAAAAATTACCAAAAATAATATAATATATTAAAACTACTTAAAGAAACCAGAAACCCCAATTATTTTGTATCAATTTTTATCCAATCTTCTGGAAAAAGTGTAGATGTATTATGAGACACTTTTTTTCCAAACCATTCATCAGGATAGCATACTATTTTTTCATTATTATTATTTAAATATGCGCCCCACCAACTAAACGTGCTATTTGCTATTATATTATACGAACAAAAACTCATTTGTAACAATTGTTCCCAATCATTTAAAAAAGAGTTTTCTCTTTCAAATTTTAACAATGGAAAATTTGATTCTAAAATTTTAATTGTTTTTTCCACTTCTAAAAAATCATCATCTTCACAAAAATACAATATCTTTTCAGAAACTTTTCTGTTTTTGTTAGTTTGTTCCTTTAAAATGTATGAAATAGAATTGATATAATATCTTTCTCCTAAAATTGGATGATATTCTGGTAACTTTTTATAATCTCCCAATCTAAAATGCATAGAAATTACATTTTCTACCATTCTTTCTCCCATTCTTTCTTTTACTATTTGTTTTTTTTCATCCAATTTTATCAATTTACAAATCATATTTTTATATTTATCAAAATACATATGACTTTGAAAGTAACCAACTAACATAATATTTTGATTTTGGGGAATTTTTATATCTTCATATAAAAATCCATTTTCTTTTAAGTAAATTAATTGAATTACATCATTCTTATTTTTCAAAAATGGCTTTAAATTTGATAAAAATGTTTCCCAATACGTATATCTAATAATTGAACCATTTGTTAAAACAGGAATATTTATGAAGAAAAAAGCTTTTGAATATTTTAATGCATATGATAATGTAGTAAATATTTGGAATAATTGATTTCCTAACCCTCCTTGTAAATTACAAGTAATCATATTTAATATATATTTTTTTATCCATATATCTAAATCAAAATTATAATCAAAATTATAATTTATATTATTGAATATAAAATATAATTTTTATTCTATTGGTAATTCAATTTTTATACCATTTTCATTTAATGACGTTGTAGAGTGTGAATCAATTAAAAATTTTATTATATCAAAATTATTATTATGTAAATAATTCCATAAATCTATTTCTATGATTTCTGTATCTAAATTATAACTTAGTATATCACCAGAAGTTCTATAATTTTTTATATTATTTGATGGTTTATTAGTTACAAAAAAAGGATTAAATGTATAACATTTATATTTTGTTCCATTTAAATTTTTATTAATTATATGTCCTCCTATTGAATGTCCTATAAATATAATATCATTATAATCTTTATATTTCTCATTTATTTTTTTTATACCTATTTCTCCAAATTTTATTCTATCATTAACTTCTTTTACTAAAGATGGTATTTGAAATATATTAAAATCTTTTAAACTTACTCCAAAAAATAAAACTATTACAGAACTTACATTTTTATTATAATAAACTAACAATTTTTGACAATTTGAGAAATCATTATCTATAATATAACCAAGATTTTCTAGTATTTCCGATTTTGAAGTATAAAATGACTCTCTTAAACATCTTACAAAATCAACTTCAGAATATTTCATTCTTTAAATTATATTATTAAAAAAAATATTTAAAAATCTTCCGATAAATTAAAATCATTATCTGTAACAGTTTTATTTGCCAACGCATAATCTGAAACACGTTTTTCAAAGAAGTTTGTTTTTGATTCTAAACTTATCATTTCCATAAAATCAAATGGGTTTAAAACATTATAAATTTTCTTATAACCTAATTGTAAACATAAACGATCAGCTACAAATTGTATATATTGAATCATTAGAGGACTATTCATTCCTATTAATCTACAAGGTAATGCTTCGCATATAAACTCCGTTTCAATTTCTACTGCTTCTTTTATTATATCATGTATACGATTTTTATCCACTTTTTTCAACAATTTTGAATATAACAAAACCGCAAATTCACAATGTAGTGCTTCATCTCTTGATATTAATTCATTACTAAATGTTAACCCTGGCAACAATCCTCTCTTTTTTAACCAAAATATACTACAAAATGCTCCTGAAAAAAAAATTCCTTCTACACATGCAAATGCTACTAAACGAGTTGCAAAACTTGAACGATTATCGTGTATCCATTTTTGCGCCCAGTCTGCCTTCTTTTTTATACAAGGAAAATTATGTATTGCATTAAATAACCTATTCTTCTCCTCTTTATCTTTTATATATGTCTCTATTAAATTACTATATGTATGACTATGAATATTTTCCATTGCAATTTGAAAACCATAAAAAGCTCTGGCTTCAGATACTTGCACTTCCCTCATAAATCTTGAGGCCAGATTTTCTAATACTATACCATCTGAACCAGCAAAAAATGCTAAAATCATAGATATAAAAAATCTTTCGTCAGTATTTAGACCTTCCCAATGTGATAAATCTTTAGTTAAATCTATTTCTTCTGGTCTCCAAAAACAATCAACTTGTTTTTGATACATTTGCCATATATCCTCATAAACAATTGGGAACATTACAAATCTATTATCATCAGGAGATAAGAGTGGTTCTAAACTATTCTTTGACATCCTAAATAATATATATAGTAGATTTTAAATTTTTTACAAATATTATATAAAAAATTTTATAATATATAACATTAAGAGAATATGAACGCACAAATACCATTAGCACAAAGAGATTTAAATTTATTGCAGATTGAACAAGAAATAATGAATAAAAAATATTTGTTAGTTAATAAAAAAAAAGACTTGGATAAAAAACAAAAATTAAATAATTATTTAGATACTGTAAAAGACGATTATACAAAATATTATGATTTTATTGTTAAAGAAAAACAACAACAATATAACGCACTTTTATTACTTAAGGAATACATGAATGATCTAACTAAAACTGAAAATTTAGTTGATGAACAATTGAGAAGTGTAAAGCATGATCAAAAAGATATTATTAGAGAAATTGACAAAGTTAAAAATGAGTTAGATGAATTAATGAATTGATATAATAAAATGTGAAAATGTGAAAATGTAAAAATAGGAAAAAATAACATTATATTATATAAATGGCAGAAAATGCTAATAGTCCATTAAACCAAGCTTTAATTGGACTTGGGACAACTGTTAATTCTATCACATCAAAAATTATTGCTTCAAAAGAAAAAGTCAATACTTACAAACAGCAAATTAAGACAAAATTAACACAATTATTAAATCAAATTGATCAACTTAAAAATAGCAATGGTCTATCACAGATTCCTCAATTAAAAAAACAATTGGAAGAAAATCAATCAGCTTTACAAGAAAAAACTTCACAATTAGAACTGGTTCAAAATAATTTGGCATCTTCCAATCAAAAATTGGCTGATTTACAAAATACACTTAATAATATTAATAACGAAATTGAACAAAAAAATGAAGAAATTAGAAATTTAAATATTGCTGGTCAACAAAAAGATTCTGAAATTCAGCGTATTACAAATGAAATTAGTCAATTAAATAATCAAAAAAATGAATTAGAACGTAGTTTAGCAGTCGCTCAACAAGATGCAAATACACTTGTTCAACAAATTGGACAAATTAACGCATCATTAGGTAATCAAATTCAACTAATTGACACTATTTCACAAGAATTAGGAGATCTTACTAGCCCTAATGATGAAATTTCCCAACAATTTCAAGCAGTTCAAGATAATATTATGTCAATTATGAATATGATTAATAACCCAGGGCAACAGCAAAGAGGAGGTAGAAATAAAAAAAAAACATTAAAAAACTTAAAGAAAAAACATAAAAGAACGAAGAGAAGAAAAAATATTTAGAAAAATCCACTTCAAGGGTATAAAATGCTACTATTATTTTTTTAGATCACATAACATACCTTTTATTCCTGGTAAAATATTATTATTATATTTCCAATTATTAGAAATTTCTCTATTATACAATGATGAGGGCAAAACACGTCTTTGCAATATAAGCTGTCTTTGTTCAAATATTTTTTTCCATTTCTTTTGAATTATTCGTAGCCAGAATGTCTTTAAAATTGCAATTGTTTCTTGGGTAGGAAGAGTAATACATTCTCCTATTTCTTCTCTAATATAATCCTTTTTTGCAATTATTTTATGATAATTTCTTATTGTAGGATGATTATAACTTTCATAATATGTTATTTTTCTTATAAATTTTTTATAATTTTTCCTTAATAATTGAATTGAATCTTTTATTTTAAAATTATCCAATTCATCCAATTCATCCAATTCATCCAATTCATCCAATTCATCTTCGTAAGCTAGAGAAATACCAGTTTTACCATCAAACTTATCAAAAACTATATAATGATTTTCTATATTATTATCACTATCATCTGTTTTTCCATGAATTAAAGGATGATGTAACTCACAAAGTATTAAATGATTTTTATTTTGAAAAGTAGGTTGCACCATTTTTTAGACCAAAGATATTATATTATATTTAAATGATTAAGATATTTTAGTATCAATTTTTTTTATTTCTTTATTTTTTTTAAATCATTATATTATATAATATGAGTTTTGCAAAAGAAGCCTCCAAATTATTAACTAATAAATACTTTTTGTATTTTATGGTTTTTTTAGCAGCTACAAATATGTTAGGATATTTAGTTACTAACAAATTAAATGCATTGTTTTTCTTTGCTTTAGTATGTTTAATTACATTCCAATTTAGTAAAAATATGGCTGTTGTCTTATTAATAGGTGTGATTGCAACTAATTTTGCTATGTCTAATAAATTAATGCGTGAAGGTTTAGAAAATCAATCTTCTACTACTACAACAAATACTACTACCGCTCCTTCAACTACCACTAGTAGTACTACAACACCTCCTTCTACCACAAGTAGTACTACATCTCCTTCAACTACAACGACTAGTAGTAGTGATTTAAATGATGATACTACCACTAAAATTATGGATAGTAATAATAAAGATTTAAATAACAATGTATCAAAAGATGCTCCAGAAGGTATAGTTCAAACCGCCAATAAAAAAGGCAAAAGCGAAGAACATTTTGGATCAAGAATAGATTATGCATCTACTATTGAACAATCATATCAAAACTTAGATCAGCTTTTAGGAAATGATTCAATCAAACAACTAACATCAGATACTCAAAATTTAATGAAACAACAACAAAATTTATTTGATACAATGCAAAACATGGTTCCAGTTTTAGAAGGAGCAAAAGATATGTTGAAAAATTTTGATATTGGTTCTTTAACAAGCTCATTAAAAGGATTAGAAACATTTGGAAAACCAAAAACTAACTAAAGTAATAAAAAATAATTAATATATATATTTTATATAATAATATATTAATGAAAAAGTGTCCACCAGGAGTAATTTGTATTGAAAACATAACATTATTTTTATTAATAATAATTATTGGTTTATTGTGTTTTTTTATTTATTCAAATTCTAAAACTACCAATATAACCATTAAAGAAAAAGAACCTATGGAAAAAGGGTTTCTTAAAGGTTGGATTCCTAGTTGGCCTTACAATAATTTACAAAATGATGTTTTATTAAATCCATATGCCGCACCTTTAAGTGATGAACGATATCTTGTTCCTGAATTAGTTCCAATTAACGATGTAAGAGGCATCCCTGTAAATATTTCAACTAACATCGGCGCCACTCCATATAATACCGAATATCGTCAAATGGGAATTATTACGCCTTTAAATGGCAGTTCAAAAGATAATATATTACCTTTAATGGGCAGACCATTGTTTACAAATAGAGACAAATGGCAATATTATACAATATCAAATCAACATAATAATGTTAAATTACCAATATCTTTTAAAGGTAGAAGTGCATTAAACGACTATGGAGTAGATCAAATCTTTTCAGGAGACACAATTTACGTAGAAGGTTATAACGATGCTTTTCAAACTACCATTTATGAGAATGATACTATAAGATATTTACCCTTTGTTTAAATTTTACCAATTTTTTACACTTTTATTATGCAAATTGAATGATTTTCTATTTCTAATAGTGTTAGTATGATGTAAGACTTTATAATTTTTTTTATATTTCTTTTTTGTTTGTTTATTATTATTATTAATAATTTTGTTAAAGCGATATTTTGTTAGTTTCATTATTATTTATCTTTAGAAAAGGTTTATTAATTAAAAACTCCAAAATTTAATAAAAACTATTTACTATTTACTAAATACTAAATACTAAATAATAAATATTTTACGCCAAACTAAGAAAAGTTTATATTTATATATTATAATGAGTTGTCCAGATGGCACATCACCAATTGATATTAGTTTATCATCTATAACAGGAAAATGTGATTATAAATGTTCCTATAGTTTTAATTATATTAATAGTTCTTGTATGATAACAAACAGAGGAGATTATTTATCAATTTTATATGATAATTCTTCTTCTCCACCAGTTGTTTACAATACTTTAAATTATGATGTAAAAGAGATAAGATTATATTCACCATCTCTCCATTCTTATTCTGGTAATAAAACTGACGGTGAATTTATTATAGTTCATAATTGCATTACTGGAGCAGCTCCATTGTTAGTATGTATACCAATAAATACAAACAATACGACAAGTATTAGCAGTATGTTTTTTAAAACAGCTATTGATACTGTAGCAGATAGTGCTCCAGCAGATGGTGAAACTACAACAGTAAGTATTTCACAATTTAATTTAAATGATTTTGTTCCTAAGAAACCTTTTTTCTCATATACTGCAACTGAGCCATATCAGCCTTGTTCAACCACGGTTGACTTCATTGTCTTTGATCCTTTGACAATTTCTTTAGATATAACTTCGGATTCATTATCAAAATTGCAATCAATAATTGCCAATAATGGTTATGATGTAAAAACTGGTCCAAATTTATTTTATAATGAGAAAGGTCCTAATATAAATAATGGAGGAGAAATTTATATAGATTGTCAGCCTGTTGGATCTTCAGAAAATACTACAGAAATAATATCAAATATTAGTAGTAATGGCACATCATCCTTAAAGAATTTTTTTAAAAATCCTTTTTTTATATTTATTTTATTTATATTACTTTTTGTAATTATAATGTGGGGTTTAAAATTATTATTGAATATGTTTAACGTTAAGACGGGGGGAGCAGCATCAAAGACAATAATAAATAATAGTTAAACCTCTTTAAGTTTCTACAACGACCTCTACTACAACTTCCTTCTCCTCAAAAACTTCCTTCTCCTCAAAAACTTCCTTCTCCTCAAAAACTTCTTTAAATACAACTTCTTTCTCCTCAAAAACTTCCTTCTCCTCAAAAACTTCTTTATCATTTAATACTAGAATATCTTTTGCAATTTTGTCTGAATCTACATCATTAAATTGAATTTTACCTTTTAAATAGGCAGAATAAAAAATATTTTTTTCTGTATTAACTGTTATATAAACATCACTTAATTTTGTAACCATAAATAATATGTTAGTTATTATTGTTGTCGTTGTCTGATTTCCTAATGAATAATCATAAATTACAATTCCACTAATAATAGAATTAATAATAAAACTACACATTGAAACATAGGCTACTTTTTGATAATATTTATCTAAAAATAAAATTCTATCCTTTTTACTTATTGACAGCTTTTGAAGAGCATTTCCTACAGATTCATTATCAAATGCAGTCGCTTTATTAACCTCTAAATATGTTATTAATAAATTTTCACGTTTAATTTCAATTACATACATAATGACAAAAATAAACATTGTAAAAAAATTAAAAAACAATCCTGCAATATATAATTGATTATCAGCTTCCATATTTTCCTGATAGGAACAAACGTGTCCATTACAATTTTGTGGAACAAATAAGATTAATAATGTTGAAACTAACACCCTATATAATTCTAATGTAAAAGAAATTACTACATTTATTTTTTGATTATTATTTTGATCTGAAACAAAATTATTCATCTTTTCAATGATATATTTTCGTTGATTATTCATTATAATAATATATTATATTTTATTTTAATTTAAAGACCTTTAAATTACTTTTACGATAATATATTAGTTGTTAAAGGAGATGCATCATAAGTATTTTCTAACACTGGACTAAATGTTGGCTTCACATAGGTTGTATTGAATTTTTGAGTTGTCATATTTTTTACTACTTCTTGCTCCAATGTATAAGGAAATTGATTGGTTGCAGTATAAGGACTCCACTTTTTTTGTTCTGTAGGATAATATGCGGCTAAAGCTCCCATACCAGTTGTTATTGATGCTCCCTTAATTAATTGATAAGCAACTAACAAACCTAGAACTCCTAAAATTGGATTTGTATATGCAAATAGCATTAAGGCTACTACAGCTACTACTATTTTACCAGTTGTTGAATCAATCATTGACGCAACTCCTTCTGGCATTTTAACTCCAATTACTAAATATATTACAAATAAAATGCTTAACAATAATTCTGGCATATGTTTTTTTGTGAATAAATTACTCAAATAATCCATCTTATATATTATACTTTTAAAAAATTATTATATTTAGCATTATTTTTTTTGTATAAATAAAATTATTTATTTATTATATAATGGGCCTTTTTAACATCATTAAGCCTTCAAATGATCTTTTGTATGCGTTTGATGTTCATGTCTCCAAGGGTTTAAACCCTTTAGAAAAAATTAAATTAATTTTAGATAGAATAAATAACCCTGAAGAATCTAAAGATGTAGTTTTAGCATATAAACCCTATCTTCTAGGTCTTCAAATTAATTCAGGTGGACTATATTTTACTCAGGATGAAAGTTTTACTCCTTTAAATTTATATTATGAAATTAAAAATAATAAATTCAATGCTTCTGCTGTACCTGTTTTATCAAGTCATCATGATCGTTATGATATACAAGGTGGAGTTATATTTAATTTATACAATAGTGATTTAGATAATGAACATCATGTAATTGGTCAAATTGGAGGCACTTATAATAAAATAAGAAAACATGATACAATTAGCACCTATAACACTACAGTTAATGCCATTACTGAAATTACTTTACCAGACGGAAGGAATTTAATCTCAAGTCCTTATAATTTAGTTTACACTTGGTATAATTCTACTAATACATATGAAGCACAACCATTTTCTATTGAATTGAGACGCGGTAATGATTTATTTAGATTAGTAAGTGATGATGACGAAAATAAAAACGCCGATGGCAAAAGAATTTATGGAAAATTAATAAAACTTTTACCAGAGAGACAAGAGGCTGTGTCAACATGGTTAATACCAAATTAAATTTTTTATAAAACATTTATGAAACAAGTATAAATGTTTTATTATATATTAATTATGTCCAAGCACATAAATGAAAAAATTGAATGGCCTCAAAATATACCAAATTCTTATTTAGGTAATAAAGGTTACACTATTTTAAAAACTGATTTACCTATTAGTTTACAACTTAAATTAAAAGATCTCTTATTAGTAAAACCATTTGTTCCTGGGTCGCCTATTACTAAGGAAAAAATATTTCCTGCTTACAGAGAATCCGACAAAAAAATTTATATTCCGCGTTATTTCGGAGAAAAATTATTCGGACCAGCCAAAATCAACAAAATTACAGAAGGAACTAATATTGATTTATCATTTAATGGCTCTCTAAGAGATTATCAGGTGCCCGTAGTTGAGACATATTTAAATCATGTGAAAAATTGTAATGAAGGAGGGGGTCTACTTGAATTACCATGTGGCTTCGGAAAATGTCTAGCAAAAGGAACCAAAATTATCATGTCAAACGGACTCATAGAATTAGTGGAAAATATAAAAATTGGTGATTTAATCATGGGTGATGATTCAACACCCCGTAAAATATTATCATTAGCTAGAGGGAGAGAACAAATGTATAAAATATCTAATAAAAAAGGCGATGAATATATTTGCAACGAAAGTCATATATTATCATTAAAATGTTTGAAAAAGAGTGATATAATAGATATATCAGTTAAAGATTATTTAAACTTATCTAAGGTTAGGAGTGAACCATTACTTGGTTATAAAGTTGGAATCATGTTTAAAGAATTACCTATTGATTTTGATCCTTATCTATTTGGATTTTGGTTAGGAAATGATAATAATAATACAACTATTATTAATTTAGAAGAAGAATCTACTATAAAATATATTGTAGACTTATTTAAAAATAATTATAAAGATTTATATTTAAGTTATGACAATAATTATAACTATAAAATTTGCAGTCTAACAAAAAATAATACATTTATGACATTTCTTAGAAATAAGAATTTACTTAATAATAAACATATTCCTTATGAATATAAATGTAATATTAGAGAAATACAAATAAAAGTTTTAGCTGGATTAATTGACTCGGATGGATATTATCACAATAATTGTTATGAAATTATTCAAAAAAATACTTCATTAGCGGAAGACATTGTTTATTTGTGTAGGTCATTGGGATTTGCTTGTTATTCTAAAAAATATGAAAAAGAAAGCGAATTGATTAAAATTACTATATATGGTTACAATTTAGAAAATATACCTGTTTTGTATAAACGCAATAAAGCTTCCAAAAGGAAACAAATAAAAGATCCACTAGTAAATAGAATTAATATTAAAAAATTAGAAATAGATGATTATTATGGTTTTGAAATTGATGGCAATAAAAGATTTGTTTTAGGAGATTTTACGGTAACACATAATACTTCAATAGGTCTTAACATAATAAGTCGCCTGCAAAAAAAAACATTAATCATAGTTCACAAAGAATTTTTAATGAATCAATGGATAGAACGAATACAACAATTTTTGCCTAACTCTAAAATTGGCAAAATTCAAGGACAAATTATTGATATTGACAACAAAGATATTGTAATTGCCATGTTACAAAGTCTTTCTATGAAAGATTATCCAAGTTCACTATTTGATAGTTTTGGATTCACAATTATTGATGAGGTTCACCACATATCCTCTGAAGTTTTTTCTTGTGCATTATTCAAATTGGTTACTAAATATATGCTTGGTTTAAGTGCTACTATGAATCGTAAGGATGGCACTACAAAAGTATTCAAAATGTTTCTCGGTGAAGTTGTTTATAAAATGGAGCGTAGTAAAGATGAACAAGTAATTGTTAGAGGAATCGTTTATAAAACAAATGATGAAGAACATAATGAAATTGAATTAGATTTTCGTGGACAAATTGCTGCTTCTAAAATGTTAAGCAAAATCTGCAATTACAATCGTAGATCGGATTTTATTGTTAAAGTTTTAAAAGATATGATTACTGAAAATCCTAAACAGCAGATTATGATAATTGCATCTTATAAAAATATTCTAAATTATATGTTTGAAGCTATTAAACACAATAACATTTGCACCGTGGGATATTATGTAGGTGGAATGAAAGAATCCGCATTAAAAGAATCTGAGACAAAACAAGTTGTTTTAGCTACCTATTCTATGGCTGCTGAAGGTCTTGATATTAAGACATTATCTACTCTTTTTATGATTACACCAATGACAAATATTGAACAGGCGGTTGGAAGAATATTACGGCAAAAACATGAATTCGCTCCTTTGGTAGTTGATATTATTGATTCACATGATAATTTCATGAGACAATGGGCAAAAAGAAAGTCCTTTTATAAAAAACAAAATTATAAAATTATTCAAACAAGTAGTGATAGTTATCATGCAGATACTTTGAAATGGAATATTGTATATGAACCAACTAATTGTATTAAGAAAACGACAAAGACTGTTAAAAAAAAAGAAAATATAAAAACAAATAGTCGCAGTTCATCTGATAAAAGTGTAGCGGAGGATACAGAATCAGATGATGATTCGGTTTTAGATTTAGAAGAGTCAAAAGATAAGTTGTCCACCGGGGTCTGTCTGCTTAAATTTAAAAAATGATATTTTTTATATATAATATATTTATTTTATACCTATTTTAAACCTATTTAAAAACAAGAATATTTTTGTTACGTAATATGGTAACAAGAATATTGATAATATTATGGTAGTATTTTTCAGTAACAATTTTTTTCTGAAAAGTCAAAAGGGTTTTGGATTTTTTTACTTCGTTATAACATTTTAAAAATGTCCAAAAACAAAAAGTGCCAAGACTTTCTGAAAAAAGACCGATGAAAATCAGTTTCTTAGCATAATGCTTTAAAAATATTTTTTTAACAAAAAAATTTGTTATTGTATTTTTTAGAAAAAAAACTTAGAAAAATTTTCTCTGGAAATACTATGGAAACATTAGGAAACCAAATTATGCCAAAATTATGCTTGAAATTTGTATGTAAAAATTGTGACTATAGCACACGCAAAAAGAGTAGTTTTGATAAACATGTTTTGTCAGCAAAACATAAAAATAGGACAAATGTTAACAATTTGGAAACAAATGGAAACCAAATTATGCCAAAATTATGCGATTTTCAAAACTTATCGTGTAAAATTTGTGAAAGAAGTTTTAAAAATCGTTCTGGATTATGGAAACACAATAAAGTATGTAAAGAAGAAAAAATTCCGGAATCAACAGACAAAGAGATAATAATGATGTTAATCAAGGACAATTCAGAAATGAAGAAAATGATGATGGAAATAATAAAAAATGGAACTCATAATACAACTCATAATAATAGTCATAATAAAACATTTAATCTACAAATTTTTCTTAATGAGGAATGTAAAGACGCCATAAATATCAATGATTTTATCAGTTCAATTCAATTGCAAGTAAAAGATTTAGAGGAAACCGGACAATTAGGATATGTAGAAGGTATTTCAAAAGTAGTAATTGATAATTTAAATGCATTGAATGTTCATTTAAGACCGATACATTGTTCTGATTACAAAAGAGAAATAATTTATATAAAAGATAATGAAGAATGGACAAAAGATAATGAAAATAAGGACAAAATGAAAAATGTAATAAAACAAGTAGCAAATAAAAATATAAAACAAATTCCTGAATGGATCAAATTACATCCAGATTGTTTTGATTCAGATTCCAAGCAAAATGATAGATATTTGAAAATAGTTTCCAACTCAATGTCAGGATCAACAGAAGAGGAACAAAAATCAAATATAAATAAAATAATTTCAAAAGTTGCTAAAGAAATTATTATAACAAAATAAAAAACTAAATATATATTAAACAATGAATTTGCTTGATACTTTAAGACAATATTTGCATAATGTAAAACATGATTGGAATTATATAACTCCACTTGATTTTTATAATAATTTTTATTTACAAAAAAAAGATTATTATTTAATAGATCTTAGATCAGAAAAGGAATTTAAAAAAATGCATGTAAAAGGTTCTAAAAATATATTCTGGTTGAATATTTTAGATGACAAAAACTTGAAAAAATTACCAAAAGATAAACCTATTTTTTTAATTTGCTATGTTGGGCATACTAGTAGCCAAGTTCTAACTTTATTAAAATTATTAGGTTATAATGTAATATCTATAAAATATGGTTATGGATTGTCTCCAGTTCAAGGTGTTCCTGTTGCAGGATGGCTTGATTATGGTTTACCTGTAATAAGTAGTAAATAAAATAATTTGTTGAATCATTTTTATTTTATTTACTTTAGAACCATCCTCTACTTGGAAACCCAGAGCCTGCTCCATAATTTCCGTATGAATTTGGATCAGCGTGATTTAAATTATCAACTTCGCTTCTTCCAACAGCATATGGAGGAGGATTAGCTAAAGCGCTTAGCTGTGGAGCTAATGGACCGCCAGTTGAATAAGTATTACTAAATACTTTATTATTATCATATTGAGTATATCCAGCAGGATAATTAGGAGCAGTAGCAGCATTAGCTCCTCCCCTATAATGAGGAGGTTTATACCCACCTTTTAGGAAAGAGCGTGGTGTCGGAGGTATAGGAGGATAATCACCGCCTCTTAAAAAATTACCGCCTCTTAAAGAACGACTAGATGTGCCTCCGGACATACGTCTTGTCTTGGACTTATAACGTCTAGAATATTTTTTTTTTAACCGAGTTTTCATTTTTCTAGCATGTTTTTTAGATCCTTTCATCTTATATTGTCTAGATATTTTATTTATTTTTCTTTTATTAATTTTGCCTCCCTTTAAGGAACAAGGATAAATTCCAGCGGCACCTTGAACATTGGATCCAGCAGGAGCTAAAGTATGAGCACCATTTGGAATAACAGTATTATTAAAAGGAATTCCTTGAACATGAGAATTATCTACATTAACAAAGGACCCATTAATATTATTAAGAGGTGTTTGAGCACCATTAATATAATAAAATGACATTTATATATTATGTAAATATTTTTTAAAACTATTTATATTTTTTAGATAGAATATTGGAGGAAATAAGCCTATCATTTTTATCGGCTAAATTGTTTGGAACCCAACGCCTAAATTTGGAATTAAATTCACAATTCATTTTAAAAGACCTATCTAAAAAAACAAATTTATCTTCTCTTTCATCTTGGAATTCATTTTCATCGTCGCTTTCTTCAATAGAATCTAAGTTATCATTTTCTTTAATATTTCTAAATAATTTATTCATCATTACACTTGTTTTATAATCGGGAATAAACGCATAATCATAATATTCTTCTTTACCATCATTATAAATAAACAAATTATAAATATCGGGTTCTAAATCTGGTGTCACTTTAAATACAGCTTTTTGTAAATTATTATTATTAGGAGAATTATAATTATTAGAAAAATTATTATGATTTTTATTACAAGCGTTAGCAGGTTTAAAATATTTTACAAAGAGTATTTTTCTGGAATTATTTTTTTCAAAAAATCGGAATTTAATTTGGCTTACTTTATAAGGTAAAGTTTCTATTTCTTTTATAAGCATATTAAAATCACATGATAATAATGGTAGTCCAAATATAGTAAAATGGTTAAAAAGGCAATTTTGCGACATTTCCTCTTTTAAAATTGATTTTAAAATAGCTAATTTATCAGAATAAATTTTATGAATACAATTCATTCCTTTATAAAAATATAAATCTTCAATACAGAAGCAATCAATGTCTTTTTTGAACAATGTTCCATAAAATATGGTGCCTAAAACTAATTTATCACTAAAACTAGTTAAAGCCAATTTTACATGCTTTATTTGATTATCATCGCCAATTTCCAATAAGAAACAAACATTATCTTCTTTATATGTGGTAAACCAGGCAAAATATTTTTTTCCTTCTGGGATTGCTAAAAGTATATTAGCATTGTGAACCTTCTTATGTGCAATTTTTTCATAAGAAAGTTCAAATTTTGGAAAATATTCTAAAACCGAATTCAAATCATATTCATTTTGACTTTTCATAATAATTATATTAATATTGTGATATGCCTTTAAGCAGTTTTCAAAAATATGATGATGTTTCTTCATCGTTATTTAATTGTTTTTTAAGAAAGGATTTTAACTCATCTTTCATTGATTTGTTTTCTTTAATATCAGGTTGACAAGGTAAAAGATCAATGTTGGTATATGAAACATTTTTATTTGAAATAGTTTCATAAATATTTTTATATTTTTGATTGGGTGAATTTACTAAATCTTTGATTTTTGGAACAGTTAAGGTAGATTTAAAAAATAATAATAAATGATGGATTAAAAAAATAAATATAATTGATAATAAAGAAATTTGTATAATCCAAGTTAACATATTATATTCTAATATTAGTTTAACTTTGATAAGAACACATTAAATTCTTCTTGAAAAAACGTGTCCTTTAAGTCTAAATTATCATTATTATAATTAAAATAAAAATTTACAGGTATTAATTTTTTAACAAAATTTTCTGTTTCTTCTAGACATTCTATTATTAATGATAACTTACTATTTTTCAAAACTTTAAATTCAAATACATGATGAATAGTTATCACATAATTTACTGGCATTTGTGATTTCACTGGAATTAACTTATAATTTGATTTATCAATTAATAAATCAACATTTTCATAATTCTTTATTAACTGGTAATCTGTATTAAATGTGCTTTCAACTAAATGTATTTTATTATCTTGAATTATATGCAATCCATAATCTATTGAATTCAATTCGTATTTTATTTTTTCACTAAATTCATAATCTTGTTTAAATAAATTTATTTTATTTTTTAATGATTGAGGAGTGATATTAACAATATATATTTTCATTTTTTAATTCGTTATAATTATTTATAATAAACTATTTAAACCCATTTATCCATAAATATTTATGTCTCAAACACTAACTATTATTATTGTTGATAAAAATTGTTCATTAAAAACATTAACTGTTAAAGATTATAAAGTAGAGGATTTATATAAAAAATGTGGATTTAAAAAAGCTGAAGATTTTGCTTTACAAGTAGAATGGCCTCTAAAATTAGATGGACAAAAATATACTATAGCAATGTATGGAAAATTAAATGGAAAAGCAAACATGGAAAATAAATATGATTTCCCTCCCCCAGTTGATAATAAATTATTTTTTGGTTCATGTGCTTTAGTTGGAATGATTAGAGATGATTCTAATAATAAATCATTATTTAATTTATCAATTGATTTATGGAATAAGATATATGAAAAGTTATTTGGAGGGTTTGAAGATTTGAAAATGACTTGCGTTGAGGATGAGGAAGAAGAGGATGAATTAGAAAATGTGCCAAAAAATTTGAAAACAAAAAAAGGTGGATATTTAAAAGATGGTTTTGTTGTTGATAGTAGTGACACAGAAGAAATTATTGATTCAGAAACTGAGTATGAGGAAGATGAAATAAGTGATGAAACATCAGAAATAAATGATGATTTATTAGAAGATATAGGGTCAGAATTATCAGAAGAAGAATATGATTTATAAAAAAAATAAATAAAAAAAATAAATTATAAAAAAATTGATTATGATTTAAATATAATTTTTGTAATTATATTTAGATAAGAAATGACTATTCGTAAAATAGAAAATCCAGATTCATTTAGAAATAATATTCGTAAAAAAATCGGTTTAATATTTACTTCAGAAAAAGATGCAATTAATTTGGAAAAAGGAATTCATAATTGGGCTTTAAAAGAAGCTACTAATAAAAAGGTCGTGAAAAAATGGGATAATCCTTTCTTTGTTCAAATTTATTTAGACCACTTGCGTAGTATATTTAGTAATTTAAAGAATGAAAAATTAATAAAAATGGTAAATGATGGTGAAATTAAAGCACATGAAATCGCTTTTATGACGCATCAAGAAATGAATCCAGAAAAATGGGAAGCATTTATTAAAGCAAAAAGTATTCGTGATAAAAATAAATTTGAGCAAAATGTTGAAGCAAATACTGACCGTTTTACTTGTGGAAAATGTAAGTCAAAAAATTGTTCCTATATGCAGCTTCAAACAAGAAGTGCTGATGAACCTATGACTATTTATGTCTCTTGTAATCAATGTGGAAAAAGATGGAAAACAAGTTAAAAAATAAAAATATTTTTAATAAAATCTTAATTAATATATAATGAATTATATTATTGAGGCATTATTTGTAGGTATTTATACGTCTTTAGTATACATATTTTTTACGTATTTTTTAATAATAGATAATTTTTACATAGGATTGTTAGTTGTTGGTTTTGTAAAACACTTCTTGGGTGATTTTCTTGGTTTACATACATTTTATTGTAATAATGGAGAAGCTTGTGTAAAAGTATTAAATCCTAGTAAAAAATATATTTCTATTTCAAAAAATTTAATTATAATATCTGTTGGAGAATCCATTATGTTTTTAATCTTAGGAACAATTTTTAGACCATTTTTCCCGCATAAATATATTTTTTTATATTTTACTATTGGAGCCATATTACACATATTAGCTGAAAAATTTAAAATACATACTTTCTTTTGTAAAAACAATTGTTATAACGAAGTAAAAAAAAATATATCATTTAATAGCCATTAGATGCCGTAATTTTCCGACTGATATAAAGCAAAATAAACTAACAAAGAAAATAAAACTAAGAAAAATATAAAATGGACTAAATATATATTGTAAATTAAATAATTTTGTCTTTTGTTTAGCTTGATTATGTAATATATCATAAGTATGATTAAATTCAGTATTCATAATTTCTTTTAAAACTGTATCTGGAAACTCTCTATCCACTTTTCGCAAATACATTGCAAATTTATTTTCTTTAAGTAGGTTATAAATTATATTAATATTTTCATCAGTTGATTCCTTAAAAAGATTTGGACTTGTCGGCGAAGACATGTGAGTCCAATCTGCGATCGTAGATGATTCATTTATCATCGTCTTTTCATTATTTATTTCTTTAAATGTTTGAAGAATAATTGCAAAAATACTTTCATTTGCTAAACCACCTTCATTTATTTTTTTAAACATTTTATTTTTTAATGTAACAAATAATATACAATAATGAACATGTTTTCTACATAGTGTAAACCAAGGGTCATTTGCTAACCAGAATTCACTACTAAATAAACGTAAATTTGCTCTACGATGCAAAGTAATATCCCAATAAGAAGGTTTACATTTTATTATAGATGCTTGAAAATGATCAAAAAAAAGCTTTCTAAAATTTTGTGGACTGATTATCGGAACACATGAATCTGTTAATAAACTAAACCATATATTTTCTTTATCATGTTCAAAGGCATATGATAATAAAGACATATATGCAGGAACTACATTATAATAGGTAGTATTTGTTGTATACTTAGGAGGAATAGTGTATAATTTTATCCATGGTGAATTAATTTTATTTATATCTTTATAATGAAAATAAATGTTTATTATATCTTGATTGGGCTTTATCCAATCAATCCATAGCTGCTCTTTATTTAATATATGGCTATAACTTATTATAAAACATAAAGCAACTTTCATTTATATGTAAAAAATATTAAAATGTATATTTTAAAACGCTTTTAAAATGAAATATCTTCTAGATCTTTAATACTCCAATATTCGCTGCCTCCATTTGGTAATGGCCTACGAATAATAAATGGTATTTTTTTTTCTTTTAATTCTAATTCTGCTATTATATAACCATCTATTACATTTTCAGGCACCTTTATAAATGGCTGTGAACCTGAGTTAATCTGTTTTGCTCTTTGGCCTAATATACGAGCTTTTTCATATTTTGTTAAATATGGAATTGTTTTATGCAAATCATCTACTATTATTCCATCTTTATCTCTTAATACTATTACCATTGATAATATTTCATCATAATTCTGAACAACACATTCTGGATGAAAATTTACTAGATAATTTTCGTTTAATGAATTATCAAATTTTTGTAAATATAATTCTCCATCTTCATCTTCGTCATCATCTTGATCTTCATCAATTAATGATTTTTTATATACAGTTTTTATTGGAATTTTTTTTCCTCTTTTTTTATCTTTATTATCTTCATCTCCATCTTCATCTAAATCCTTACCATCTTCATCTAAATCCTTACCATCTTCTTCTAAATCATCTTCTTCCTCTAAATCACCTTCTTCTTCCAAATCTTCATCTTCCTCTAAATCATCTTCCTCTAAATCATCTACTTCTTCTTCTTCAGCTTCTTCCTCTCCTAAATTCTCTTCTTCACTTTCTGAACCAGACACAGAAATATTATCTTCACCACCGAATTGTTTATCAAAATAACTACTCATCTTAAATATATATATAACTAATTTTAGTTTTATATTAATTATTTCAATTTTATTTTTTTTATTGAATAAATATAAATATAAATAAAAATATAAATATAAATAAAAAAATACAATTGAAATAATTACTTTTATTTTTATGTTTGTTCCTCAGTTTTCCATACTGTATCACATGAGCTACATAAATAAACATATTTCATATTTTGATCATCATAACGAATATAAATAATTTCTCTTGGTTCATCCTTTGTATTTGTTAAACAATCTGCATTTGGACATAAAATGTTACTAATACGTGGTAAAGTTGGATCTAATTTAGTATATTTATTTATAATATGACTAAATTCTTGTTCTGATTTTTTTAGCTGAACTTTTGAAACGGTAACATTTTCAATAGACAATGTTGAATCCTTATTTCCACAATTTCTACAATAATATATTAGTTTGTTTGAGTCATTAGGATCAATACTAATATAATACATATTTTGACATTCTGAACAAAAGTGCATTCTTATATAATAATAATAATAATTTATTTATATATTAATTCAATTTTATATTTTATCTACTATTAAATTATCTTCTTTTCCAATATCAATATCAAACATATTTTTTATTTTGATAATTTTTTTTTTCAACTCTTTGTAATTAATATTCGTCGTCATTGAATAAATACTAACTCTTTGACTACTAATTTCTTCATTTTTAGAATCTATTATTTTTAAAATATTTTCATAATTATTCAAAAAATTGTCTCTCATAAATGGATAGAATATTTTAAATTCTAATGGTATTTTATTATTATTTTTATTTATCATATCACAAATTGCAAAATTAATATTTGAATATTCAATACTTTTTTGATAAGGTTTAAAATCCATTGATTCTTTCGTTTGACCTGGTTCATTTTCAAGAGGAGCATTATTTAATAATGAACATAAAGTCAATAAAACACTATTCAATGTTTGACATGAAGACCATTTATCTCCGCTCCATGTATTTAAAATTGATACACATACTTTACCACATTTATATAAATTAGGATTATATCTTGTGACACCATCATTAGTCATATATTTAACCATAGGTGGTGAAAATGGATAATCAGTAGGAAAATGAAATTTAAAAAAATAAAATCCACCATAATAAGGAGTATCTTTTGGGCCAATTATTAAAGCATATCCTTTCAACATATCCACATCATCATGCGTATAATAAATTCCATTATCTGTTAAAGGATGTTTGATAATATATTTAATATCTTTTAAGAGACGGTGGACGGTTTCCTTTTTAATTATTTTAATAGTATCAGTCATATAGATATATTATTAAAATTATATTTATATAGATTTTTTTAAAATTTTATAATCTAATCTATAGTTAAATTTTCACAAGTTTATTAAATTTATCATAGAATTAATTTAATAAACTTGTGAAATTTTATTTAAATAAAAAAATGAAATAGAAAAATATTTGTATATATTAGTAACAATGAACATAATGACAACATCGTCACACTATAATGATTTATCAGATTTCCTTACAAAGCATAATCATAAAAAAGACAATGACAACAAGGAAATTACTCATACAAGAATGCCAAATACAGAATTAAAGATTTATGGCGCTGCATATCACATAGATAAAGAAGAATTGCCAACTTTTTATAAATTATATTATGAACATGTTTTTGTGAAAAATAGGAAAGAATATTTAACGGAAAAACAATTAGAGGAAAATGGACCAATATTAGTTGATTTTGATTTCCGTTATGAATTCAGTGTAACTAGAAGACTTCATACAATTGAACATATTCAAGATATTATTCAATTATATTTAGAAGAACTTAAAGAGTTTTATAGTTTTACAGAAAATAGCAAATTTCCAATTTTCATTATGGAAAAAGCAAACGTAAACAGGGATGTAGAAAAACAAATTACAAAAGATGGTATACATCTTATTATAGGAATTCAAATGGATAGAACAATGCAACTGATGTTACGTGATAGAATCTTGCAAAAAATAGGAGATATTTGGGAATTACCATTGAAAAATAGTTGGGATGATGTATTAGATAAAAATGTATGTAAAGGAGGTTCAAATTGGCAAATGTATGGATCTCAAAAACCAGGTTTTGATGTATATAAAGTATCATATTATATGATTGCAGAATTAGACATAAATGATAATGAATGGATAACAACAGCAAAATCACCAAAAGATTTAGATTTGTCAAAAGATTTAAAGTTATTATCAGCACAATATGACGAACATGTTAAATTTGATATAAATCCAAATATTGTTGAAGAATATAATAAAAGAAAAAGTGAAAAACCAAAAATAAAAAAAACAGGCGCGAAAGGAAAAATAAATTTAGTTTTGGAAGAAGAAAGCAATGATATTCAATTGAATGATATTGATAATATAGATACTTTAAAGAAAGCTGTTGATCATATTATGTCATCTCTTAAAATTACTGAACAATATATAAAAGAAATACACGAATATACGCAAATTCTTCCTGAAAAATATTATGAACCAGGATCTCATTTATTAAATCGTCAAGTTGCTTTTGCTTTAAAACATACAGATCCAGAAGGCAGATTATTCTTATCATGGGTAATGCTTAGATCAAAAGCTAGTGATTTTAGTTTTGATACAATTCCGCAATTGTACCATGATTGGAAACATCACTTTAATAAAAAGTCTGATGGAGTAACAAAACGATCTATAATGTATTGGGCAAAACAAGATGCGTTTGAAGAGTATGAAAAAGTAAAACGAGGAACAATTGATCATTATATAGAAGAAACAATATTTGAAGCCGGTGATTGGGATTATGCCATGGTATTATATCATATGTTTAAAGATAAATATGTTTGTAGTAATATTAATAATAAGCGTTGGTATGTATTTTACAAACATCGTTGGGAAAGGGATGAAGGTCAGAGATTACGTTTGGCAATTTCAAAAGATTTATTTCAGTTGTATTCAGATAAACAAAACCAGTATTTAGCAGATGCACAAAATTATGAACCAAATGATGAGAATCATGAGAAAATTCAAAGAAAAATAAAGAAAATAGCAGAAATTTGTATAAAATTAAAAAAGACAAACGATAAGAATAATATTATGCGTGAAGCAATGGAAATTTTCTTTGATAAAGATTTTGTGAAAAATATGGATGCTAACCCTTATTTGTTATGTTTTGCAAACGGTGTATTTGATTTTAAAACAAAAGATTTTAGACAAGGTTATCCGCAAGATTATATTACAAAAACAACTGGAATTCCTTACATCAAATATACCAACGAGAATGATGAATGTAAAGAAATAGCAGATGAAATCTATACTTTTATGAAACAACTATTTCCTCAACAAAGTTTATGTAAATATATGTGGGATCATCTAGCTTCATGTTTAATCGGTATTAAAAAAGAACATGCTTTCAATATTTATCGTGGTTCTGGATCCAATGGAAAATCAATTCTTACTGATTTAATGAGTCAAGCATTAGGTGATTATAAAGGAACAGTTCCTATTACTCTTGTAACTGAAAAACGAAATTCTATTGGCGGAACATCTTCTGAAGTTATTCAATTAAAAGGGGTAAGATATGCTGTTATGCAAGAGCCTTCAAAGGAAGCTGTAATTAATGAAGGTATTATGAAAGAATTAACCGGTGGGGATCCAATTCAAGCAAGAGCATTGTATTCAGATTCTGAAATATTCATTCCACAATTTAGTTTAGCTGTATGCACGAATGCATTATTTGAAATTAAAAGTAATGATGATGGAACTTGGAGGAGAATGAAACTTGTTGATTTTGTTTCAAAATTTATTTCAGAAGGAGAAACACATACTGATGATACAAAATATGTATTTCCAAAAGATAAAAGCTTGAAAGAAAAATTGCCAAAATGGGCGCCTGTATTTATTGGAATGCTTGTAAATATCGCTTGTGAAACTGATGGTGAAGTTAAAGATTGTCAAGAAGTTGTTGCAGCTTCAAATAAATATAGACAGAGTCAAGATTGCATTACAGGATTTATTTCTGATAAAATTATTAAAGATGCTAATGGGTCTATTGGTAAGAAAATATTAAATGATGTGTTTAAAGAATGGTTTCAAATGAACTATGGTAATAGGAAGAATCCAAAGTTAATTGAATTAGAAGAAATTATGATAAAGAAATTTGGAAATAGAAATACAAAAACGAATAAATGGCATGGAATAAAAATTAAAGATGATGAAGAAAATATTGATCAATTAGATGAGATAAATATGTAATAATCTTTAGAAAAAAGCTAAAAGTAAAATTATAAAAAATATAAAAGAAAAAAGTAAAAAGTAAAAAGTATAAAAATTTAAAAATTTTTTATATTTTTTTTAAAGATTATTATATACACTTTTTGGTAAATTATTATTGATTTTTTTAAAGAAATCACTAATTCCTGTAACTAAATAATCAACATAATAAGGATAAAAAACTAACAAAACTAATACAATAAACTTTATTAAAAATGATAATTTACTTGGAGAAATAAATATAGCTAGCAAAAATACTATTACAGATATATAATATAAATACCACCAAAATTTATACCATAATTGTAATCTTTCTAGCGCGGATGTTTCATAATAGGTTTTTCTATCATTAGTTAAAATATCGCCACGTTTATCTCTTAATTTTAACTTTAATTCTGAATTTTTCTTTATATATGAATCCAATAATTCTTTTGTATAAGATGAATTAATTAAAGCTGTATCATAAAACTGATTCATTGTTAAAGAACTAGATAATTCCTCATTAAAACTCTCACTTATTTTTAAAGCCAATATATCTGCTTTATTTTTTAATTCTTCTTCTAACATATTATTATAATAATTTTCACCCCTTGTAAATACATAATAATTTTTCTTTGATTCTTCTAATTTTATTGGAGCAATTTGTATATTTGTTTCAGCATCCAAATATGTTTGCTTCAAATCATCTGATTGTTTTATTTTTTGACAATCAGGTCCACAACTAATTGACGCTGCAGTAGTTTCTAATAAAGAATTTATTTTATCTTGAGCATTAATCTGATTTTGTAATAAATCTTTTTGTTTTAATAATGTATCATAATTATTTTTTAAATCTGAACAATTACTCATCTTGTATAATATTTAGATTTTTATATTTTTATTTCATACAGTATTTAAAAATTTGTTAATGAAGCAAAAGGAGTCATTACCATATTGTTAATAGGAAAGCTTTTTTCTTGACTATAACCATATTTTCCTAATACTTTTCCAGTTTCAAAAGATTCCGTTGTTTTTGCTTGAGTTTCTAAACTATCATTTGAAGTATTTAATACACAAATATTTTTATTACTATCATATTCTAAACCATCTGAACAACATTCAGATCCTATACATGTCATAGAAATAGTTGACCAAGGGTTAGAGGTAGAAGAACTAGTAGTTTCAGTTGTATCTGTAGGCGCTTTTGATGGATCAAAATACCAATTATATTCATCCCAATTCATATTATCTCTATTTGATAAGTCAATAATTTGATATCCAATCAAAATTAAACAAATAATAATAACAATACCTACTAAAAACATATATAATTTTGGGGGTAAAAACCCCATATTTGCTAAAATTGCTAAAATAATAACTGGTATACAAAAAAATACAACCGTTTTCATAATTTTAGTATGCGAGTTATACATTTTTCCATAATAAGTATTTATTTCTACCATTCTTAATTTATTATTTCTTTGCTCATCCATTTTATTTAATCTCTTCTTAGCTTCATTCAATTCATTTTCAACAATATCAATTGCAGATACTTCTTGTCCTAATGTAGTTCTAGATGCTTCCACATTTTTTTGATAAAAGGAATACATGTCATTCATGCTAGAATAGAGATTTAAACGCATTTGGGAAATTTCGTTTATTTTATCAATTATCATTTTTTTATCATCAGGTGTTAAAGAGTTGTCATCAAATTTTTGATATAAACTTTTTTCTTCATTTTGTAAATTTGAAATATTATTTAATACTTGTTCATTTTTTTCTTGTAAAGCATCAAAATTAGAATTAGAATTAGAATTATCTGTCATTATATAAAATATAGATAGATAATTTATTTATTTTTTCATCGTATTAATTGCAACTGTTATTAATCCAACTGCTAAAATACTCCAAAAGATATAACTATAATTTTCCTGTAATACTCTTATATCTGTATCCGATAACATTCCATTTATATCAGTTATATTTAATCTTTTCATATTTTGCATTCCTTCCATATTATTAGAATTTATTTTATCATTTATGTTTTTATACATTGAAATGTTTTTTTTAAATTGTTCTGAATTCATATTCAGCTTTTCATAAATCTTATTATCTTGATTATACAATGTTTCCATTTCTGAAGCAATTTTTTGACCCAAATTAAATAAATTATTTTTTATTTCATTATATTTATCCATATTTTCTTTAGAAACTGGTTTTAAATTTGCATTACAATTTGTTTTTACATTTAGATTTGGACCTTTTGCATAATTATCATATTGAATTGTATCCACATTTACCATTGTATTTGGACAACTAGAAGAACCTGCTACACTAGGTTTTCTTACACCTAATACTAAACTATTATTATTTTGTTTTTCCCCTACAGGATAAGCATTGCTATTTTTTAACCAACATGTTGAAGTATTAGCCTGATAAACAAATGCGGCACAGGCATCAACATTATCACAATTATTTTTACAATCGTCTATTGTTGATGCCTGTAATGAAGTTATGTCATTTCCTCCTGAATCAGTGCCTTGATATAATTGATATTCATTAGAATAACCAAGCATAGAAGATGGATATTCTCTTAATTTAGAATTAGAATCAATATAAGCAACCTTACCAAGATTACTCTTGTTTCCTTTTGCATTTATTTCATAAACAGCATTAACATTTTTTTCTCCGTAATATTTACCATTATTATCTTTTGTGCAACCAGGTTTTGTTTCTGATGTATATAAAACTAAATTACCGTCTGTCTGCATAATTAATTTCATTGAGCCATCATTTGATCCCATCCATTCACCAGCTGCTAATGTTTCATTATTTTTTAAATAATTTCGTCCATATTTTCCTTTACTTGCCACCCAATCTGGATTTATAGATTTTTGGCTTCCATTTGTTGAAGCACACCAAATGGACCCTCTATTATCAGAAGGGTCTGTGCCTCGGTATAAACATAAATTACCATCATCTTGTAAAATTAAAAAAAATATACAATTACTTACTTCCTGGGAACAATCAAAATTTATGTTGGATCCGCCACTGATTTCTCCCGATTTATATGCATTACCACCACATTGATATGAATAATTAACCGTTTTAGCACAACAATATGCTGGATCTTCCTTCGTCCAATCAGTTAAAGGATTATAAATCCAATTGGTTAGAGAATTATTTAAACTAGATGTGGCCTTATTATATAGTAAATCATTTAAATTCCCTACTATACCTTCAGTTCCGTAACTTTGAGTTGTACTAGGATTACCACAATCAATATTTAAAGGTTTACCAACACAATTACCTCCAAAACTTCCTTGAATTGTATCTGGATTTACATAACCTAAATTAATACAATCTATCGGTGCATTTGGTGAATTCCAAGTGTTTGTTCCAGAACTGTTAGTTAATATCATTTGTCCTAGAGAACTAATATAACATGTATTAGAGCCAAAACCTATTGTGTTTGTTGACCAAACTGGAATTGCATTAATTTGAATTGATGAATCGCCATACATTTTTATTGTAGATAAATCATTTGAGACTGAACACGTTGCTAAACCATTTGATTGATATGCAAAATATTGATAACTATTATCAATAGCATATTGCTGACATTGTTCAAATGTTCCTGAATTAGAATTTTGTATTATCATAGCTCCAGCATTTGTTGACAAAACATTTGAATATAAATTCCATTCTGCAATTTGAACAGATTTTATGTTGGGTCCAACTTTATCAACTAACAAACAAAATCCACTATATTTATTTGGATCAGAGATTGAATAAACTTTAGCTAAAGAACTAGTAAATTGTTGATCTACTTGACGATCTATTTGAACCCATTGATTATTATTATATCCTAAAATATACCAACTATTAGGACTTGAACCAGTATTTGAGCTTGGCGTTAAAGAATATTGATTTATAGATGATAATTGCGAGGAAACAGTGTTTATTCCTGGTAATGATATTGCTAAATATTCACCACTTAAACTAGAAATACTATTAGCCCCCTCATATAAACCAGTTTCTGAATTATACAAAGTCTCACTACTCCAATAAGTATTTGAATTTTGATCTAAAGCTGCCCATGGACCAAAAGTGTCATTATTTGACAAATATACGCTGGATGAAGTAGAAATAAATCCATTTACATTGTTACTACTATTCATAATTGGAATAATATTTATGTTAGTTAAATTAGGAATATCATTGTAACATCCAATATAATTTGAATTGGGATTATTTATTAGTGAAGAAACATATATATTTTTCCCTTCATATCCACAACTTTCTTCTCTCATCATTGCATCGCCTACGATTAAAGTAGGATTAGTTGGAATTATTGAGCCAGGAACATACGAAGTAAGCCATGGTATAGTTAAAATAATAACATCATCGGAAGTTGGACACCCATTTTTTCCCGAAGTTTTGTTAAAAATATCCAAACTAGGATATGGTTTTGCAATACCTAGACTTGTGACATAACAAATAGTGCCGTCAGTGAATTTTATATTTTTATTTAAATACTTATTATTAGCACTTGTTCTATTAATTTCTTCTAAACTAGAACCAACCAAAGATTTTTGAATTTGATTATATTGTTGTAGTAAATCTTGATATTCATTTTGTAAGTTTTGAAGTTTATTTAATTGTTTATTATTTTCAGTTATAGTCAATCTTTGATTTTTTACAACAGGTTTAAAATTATCTTCAGAATGTGTTAAAATATTCTTATCTGATTCATTTGTAAACCCTTCTTTGCTTATTTTAATTTTTTTTTTAATTTTACTTTGGTATTTATTAAATTGTTTTCCCTGATTTAAAGATATATTTAATAATTCGTTATTCATATCTAATATAAATAAATAGAAAAAATTATATTATTATAAATATAATATAATTTTTTTTTCTTTATTATAATAGTCTATTTTATAGAGAAGGAAGGAACCCTGTCTTCATTAAAATAATTGCTATAAGAACTGAAAAACATATTAAAAATCCTCCAGCTGTTGTTAAATTAAATGTTAGAATTAAAAACCCTAATATTATAAATAGCCAAAATAAATAACCTATAGAAGGCGAAGGTCTGTTGAATAATCTATTTATAGTAAAAAATAATACTATAAATGTAATCAATACCCAAAAACGCATTGAAATATTTTGGTTGTTAGTATATAAACTTTGATTGGTATTATTTTTATTAATAGATTCATATTGATTTGACTCATTTTCCATTTTTTTTTTCTGATCTAATAATTTTTGATAAGTTTCATTCAATAATTGCTGTTTATTATTTTTTTCTTCTATTTGTTGTTTTATTTGAGGATTTATTATTGTAAGCCCATTTGCAATTTTTTTATTTAAATCTAATAATTTATTATTTAAATATTTCATTATACTCATATATTCAGTTTGTTTTGTAATTAATGCATAATCATTTTCTAAACCAGTAGAAATTTTACCTTCGCCTGATCTCGTCCAACAATATCGTTTTACAGGATTAAATGTAGCTCCACTGCATTTATCATTTGAAGCACACATATCTATACATTCATCTTGAGAAGAAACAGTAGATTCTTTTAATCCAGCTGATCCCCACCAAGTTCTACCTTGTAAAGCAGAAAAACTGGGAGAGTTTGTTTCTAAAGAATTTATATAATTTTGAACTGCTTCTTGATATTCCTGAAGTGTAACTTCATATTCTTTTTGTAATACTTCTATTTTCAATAAAGATTTATCCATATTTTCATTTTTTATTTTATTATAATCGTCCATTATATTATATATAAATAAAGAAAAGTTATTATATATTATGATTTAAAACCTCGGTTTTATCCAGGTTGAACTGCAAAGTAACAGATGCCTTTGGGAAAATGAGCAAAAGTTTAAAGAATAGATTTATATTTATAACCTGCTAAAAAAGAAACTAAACTAACAAATGGTAGTAAAAAATAAATATTATTTACTTCTTGAATTTCGTAGGTTTTATTTTGGAACAAATTTTTAAATTTATTTTTTAGTTTATTATTATAATTAATTAAATTTTCCATATATTTATTATTTGATTTTCTTATATAGTTTGACATCTCTGGATTAATTATTGATTGTCTAAAAAACATAATTTATTTATATATAAATAAATTATTTGAATAACGCGGATATTTAATAATTGAATCATTTATTTTGCTGTTGCTGTTTAGAAAAAATTGTTCCTAATAATATCCCTACAATAATGATTCCACCTATCAATTCATAATTATAATAATATTGTTTGTTATACTCTTCTTTAGAATCATCAATTAATATTTCTGAACCATTTTTTGTGCCTTGTAAATTTCCATATATTTTCATCATTTCACCATTTATTTTTTTTTCATTTCTCAATTCAATATCTACAATTTTCATTTCATTGCCTAATAATTCAATATTTTTATTAATATCATTAGTAGTTACAAATAAATCTTTACTCATAGTCTGAAGCTGTCCTTTACTATTTGCATAATAATTTTGAAATTCATTTACTTCAGGATTTTTATTATAATATACATAATATTTTTTAAAATCGTCTAAAGCAGAAAAAAATTGTTTTTCTATATTATTTATTTTTTCTTCAAATTGTTGTGATTTATTGGATATTCCTTCATTAAATTGCATTCTTTTATATTTAATAAATATTATTTTAAAAATCTAAAAACAAATTCTATAATAAGGAGCACTAATTGCCGTTTTACTTGGTCTTATAATTTCACAAACTTCGCCTGGTCTAATTCCAATTGATTGTGCTACAGGATCAAATCTTGAAATCTGTGGAAACTGCTCGTCATTAATAATATTAAACCTTTTTTTTATTTCGTTTTTCTCACTTGAAGAGATAACACGATGAGGTGGAACCAAAATATGTTCTAAAATATTAAATTGTAATCTTTTTAATGGCTTTATTACAATAAAAATTTTATCTGTTTCCCAAATGTGTTTTACACAATTTAATAAAGTTTCATTTACTTCATCTTTTACAATTATAAATAAAGTATCATTTTTTGTTAAAATCTCCTCTACATTAAATAAATCATCTATCATTTCTTGTAAATTATTTGGTCTTAACGATTTTACTAAATAATATTTTATATATATTTTTGCTTTTTGTTCATTTTCTAAATCTTTTTCTAAAATCATATCTAATTGATTATTTAATTTCATAGTGTTAACTTCATTAATACTAAAGCCTTTATAATCTGAAATAGAAAACCCTTGTTTTTCTACCAAATCCAAAATAACATTTCTTGATTTATAAATATGTGAGATTAAACTACTATTCTGACTTGCCATTATAATAATATAATATAAACAAATTGATTTTAATTTGTTTCAATTTTATATTATTTTAAAATGTAATTTTTTTTATATTACTATCTTTATTTGATTCATTATTTAAATCATTATTTGATTCATTATTTAAATCATTATTTGATTCATTATTTGATTCATTATTTAAATCATTATTTGATTCATCATTTCTAACTACTGATAATAAAGGTAATTTATTTGTTAAAACATCCTGCATTGAAACTGGTTTAGTCAAAGATAATATTGGATCTTTGGCTTTTCCAGCTAGACTTTTAAAATCGTTTGTCATAGATTCATAACCACCTTTTAAAGCAGATAATTGTTTATCTACAGGTAACGCATTAAAATAAGGCTCTAAAATACTTTTATCTAATTGTTTATTATATAATTTCTCTTCTTCTGACTGTTGAGTTTGTCTTCCACTTTTTCTAATAATTTCTCTCATAACAATTTCCCTTTGTCCTGGGTCTAATAATAATATTTCGGATTGGCTTGAACCTGGAAGCATATTAAAAGAAGCATTCATATTTGGATCTTCAAATAATTTGATTGAGCCTCCAGTAATTGGCGGCGAATCTGATGGTGAACGTGGATTAAAATCTGGATTATAATCTGGATTAAATGGTGGCGAATCTGGATTATAATCTGGATTATAATCTTGGCTAGGATTAAATGCAGGTGATACATCGGGATAAGCAGGTGACAATTCACCATTAAAATCACTAGATTCATCAGGAGAAAATGATTGAGGATCTAAATTATTTTTATTAGGATTATTTTTAATCGCGAATTCTTTTTCAGATTTTTTATTATCAGATTTTTGTGCTTCCTTCCTTAAAATTCTAATTTTCTTTTCCATTTCTAAAGTATAGTTTTCTACTATTTCCTTAATACTTCTTTCAACTAAATCGTTATCTCCATGATCTATATGCAATAATTTATCAATATTCCTTGATTGATAGGACAAATTTGTTAGTTGATCTATATTATCCTCTGTAATTATTCTCATCTGAATATTCATAACTTGTAATTCTTGTATTAACAATTTTAAAGCATAAGGAATTCTTAATAAACTAAAAGAACGACCAAATTTACTTATAGCATCCAAAATCTCCTGTCCCTCAACATTTCTATTAAAAATTAATGGACCATCTGCAAAAGGACTCAAAAACAAATTTTTATCTGGATTAAACACTGCAATCGCACCTGTTTTGTTACATACTGCCATATAATATTGATCACCTCTTACCATATATGATTCATTCAAAAAATAAGATAGCCCATGAGCCATAATACCGTCTCGTTCCATTTCACCAATTTTTAAACCACCATCATTTGCACGCCCCTGATTGGTTTGCCTTGTCAAAAAATTTCTTTTACCTGTAGCACGATAATTTATCTTATCTTTAACCATGTGTTTTAAACGCATATAATAAGTCGGACCTATATAAACTTCTGAATATATTTGTTGTCCTGTATATCCATTATATAAAATCTGATTTCCACTATTATGAAATCCAATTTTTGTTAACATGGATCCATATGTATCATAATTAGAACCTTTTGTTGAAAATGCAGTGCAGTCTCCATAAGCACCATACATACAACATACTTTTCCAAATAATGACTCTACCAATTGTCCAATTGTCATACGTGATGGCAAAGCATGAGGATTAATTATTAAATCTGGTCTAACACCATCTGCTGTAAATGGCATATCAGCTTCAGGAATTATTATCCCTATTGTTCCTTTTTGTCCAGCGCGACTATTTCCTATGAGCATAGATGGTGCGAAATTATTTTCTCTCATATAATATAAATGAGACGATGGCATTTCTATACAATACACTTTTCCTTCATAATTAATTAATTTTTCCTCATTGGAATCGTTTATTTTTTTATTAATATATGGTTGATTTTGCTTACGAATAATACTAATTTTATAATATGTATTTTTAGTTTCAATAAGATGAAATTTATCTTTATTTTTTCCAGAACCCTTAATCATATGTGGTATATCTCCTGGTTCAGCAGCAATTTTTGTAATACCAGACCAACCGCAATGAACTGCCAATCTACAAATATCATTTGCTAATTGTAAACTTATTGTACCATAACGTGAAAACCCATCATTATAGGTGTGACCATCACCTTGTAATAACGCATCTAATAAAATAATACTTTGTCTTTTAGACAAATTCCAAACATAGTCTGGTAAATATTTATTCAACGCGCCTACACTTAATTCATCTAAATGAATATAAACTTCTGGATATTGTCCTCTCAAAATAGTAAATCTATCTTGAATATTATCATATTTATATTTTATTCCAAGTTTTGTTAATATATTTGTATTAAATGCTATTTTTCTGTCTTTCAGTGCTGAAATATAAACCGCTCCTGAATTAGTAGACCCATCCGCAATAAACATACCTAATAATTGTAACCAATCATCCATTTTATATAGTTTATCGTCAATCTCCATCCATTCAATATCTGGATATACATTTTCCATAGATTTTTGAAAACGAACCATTTTACCAATTACATCTTGTGCTTGAATTAATTCATATGATTTATCTCCCTTTACTTTTTCTCTTCTTTTTACATACAACTTATGATTTAAAGTACACACAACTTCTACTTGTTTATTTTTAACATAATACATTTCACCATTATGATTGTATTCAAATTTAGCTGTTGGATATTCATAACACATATTACTGTCTACATCTAGAGTAGCAACTTTATGTCTGGCAATATCAATATTTTGTATTTCAACCCAACCTTCATCAGTTAAAACCTGTTGTGTAGGCAAAGCACAAGCCATCTTATCACCAATTGCAGGCAATCTTTCTTCCCTAATTCTAATTTTTGCAATTCTAAATCCTTCTTCTCCTTCGGTCATAAATGCTTTATCAACAAAGCCCAATTGACCTTTTTTAGTAGTTATTGAATTATCAATATAAGAACCTTTTTGATCTGGACTTGTTGTTAGTTCACCAATCAGTATTATTCTATCATCTATCTCGGTATTTTCTTTTACTAAACCATATTTATCCAATTTGCTGTAATCATAACCATCTTTAATACCATTTACATTTGGCTTAGATTCAATATTTGAAAAAAAAGTATTAACTGAAGCACCACTTACTTTTGAACTTTCTTCTCTTGCTTCATATGTGCTATAATAAGTTGTTCTAAAAATTCCTCTTTTAACTGCTCCCTCATTTATTAAAATTGCGTCTTCAACATTATATCCAGTATAAGACATGATAGCTACAATTGCATTAACACCGTAAGGTTGCTCTTCGTGATTAATATATTCTAAATATCTTGATTTTATAATAGGAGTTTGCCCATAATTTAATAAAACTCCCATTTTATCCATCCTCATTTGATAATTAGAATGATAAACAGAAACTGCTTGTCTACTTTGACCACAAGAGAAACAATTACGAGGATAAGGATTTTCTTCTGGATAAATAATAGAATTACCCATTACTCCCAAGATTAATGATGGATCAATTTCACAATGTGTATAATACTTATTAGTTTTAAAATTTTCAGGTTTATTACTAATTAATGCAGTTTCCTCTTCAGATGTATCAATATAATCAATAATTGCACGATTTTTTTCAAACATTTCTAATAATGATTCTAGGGAATTATACCCTGGATATAATCTATTTACATCATAGAAAATATTATTATTTTTGTCATTCTTCTTTTCAAAACCTGAAATAACTTGATTCCATGTATATTTTCTTGAATCTATAATATCTTTAATTGTCCCATGATCATAAGATATTTTATTATAAATAACTTTTCCATAATCATCTATTTTCATATCTCTATAAAAAACTGGCCTTGTTAATCTACCACTATCCGTATAAATATATAAAATATTTGACTCAAAACTAAATGAAATACTTGTATAAACCGGAATTACTCCATTACGTCTAAATAATTTCAAAATATTTGTGCTTTGAACTGGATTCTCTATTATTCCTATCCAATTTCCATTTACCATAACTTTGGTATTGTTTGCTAAAGCATTTGGATTACACTCGGTTAAAAGTTTTAAAGATGTATTTGATCTTAACCATTTTATGATTGGATAAGAAGAAGCGCCATTAGTAATCGCAGTTGTTATAGATAGATGTTTATGTAAACCAATATTACTACCATCTGGTGTATCCACTGGATCAATAAGACCCCATTGAGTGCTATGTAATAAATGAGGACCCACAATTTTAGCAGTAGGATCTAATGGTAAGTTAATTTTTCTTAAATGAGAAATATAGGTAAACCAGGATAATCTATTTAAATCCTGAACTAAACCTAATCGTTTTGTATTAGCATCAGAACCCCAATTCCCCTTGAAACCCTTTTTAAACCCATCTTCAACAATTCTATCTTTAAACAATTCTTTGATATTATCTTCAATTAAACTAACAAAATTTGATCTATACTTTCCTGCATGATAATAAAACTCTTTATCTACTTTTAAAAAAATGTTACGATTTTGTATTAAATAGAATTCTCTGAATAAATCATAAATTAAAGACCCCGATGTTTCAACGCGTTTAAATTTATAATTATCACGATCAGTAGTAGCTTCTTTTTCCGAAAAAACTCTTAACAATTTATTTACCATAAATCCAATAAAATATGCTTTATTTAAAAAATTATCTTCTCCAATGTGAGGCAAAAAATAATTCATTAGAATATCCTGCACAGAAGATACTGTTTGTCTTTTTGTAAATTTTGATATAAATTCTAATGCGATTTGTTGAGTAAAAATTGTAGAAGCATCGTGAATTGAGGGAATAAATAAATCAATCATATTTGAATTTGATTTTAAATCTAATAAACAATATTCTATAATTGATTTATCAGAAATTACACCTAATGCTCGCATTAAAATAAATAAAGGAATTGGTTTTTTAACATTTGGGATATCTATAACAATTTGATTGTTTGAATAAGTTAAATCAGGAGCAACAATTTTAGCAGAGGTATATCTAATAGGTTTTGAACTATCTTCAGAAACTGAATGTATTTCACAAGAATAACTATACAATTCATCTTTTTTATATTTTCTTACATACAACATATTATCAGCAAATTTCTCCTGACTTACGATAACCTTTTCTTTTCCTCCGATAATGAAATAACCGCCGTAATCATTACGGCATTCACCCATATTAAAACGTGCTTCATTTGATAATCCCTTTAAAATGCATTGGTTTGAATGAAGCATAATAGGAAAGCATCCAAGATATATTTTATCAAATGTTTTAGATTCAACTATTTTTTCGCCGTTTTCAAAAAAATCAACTTCAATATCATAATGAATAGTTACACCATAAGTCATATTTCTTAACCTGGCATCATTTGGATACATATAATGTGAATATTTTTGATTTGAATCGGATGAATCATCATAAATAATTGGTTTACCAAAATAAATTTTATCACCATTTTTGCCACCAAAGAAAATATGACATTCTCTGGGCTCTTCTTTTTTAAAATTCGTATCGTTTTTATCAGATTCTCTTTCAACAAATCTTATAGGATTATTTTCACGAAAAATTTGAAAAATTCCTTTTGAAAAAAAATCATTATAAGAGTCTAAATGATGTGCAACTAAATTATACGGATTATCTTTAAAATATTTATCAATTAAATTCCAAGCAATTGTATCCATTATATTATTATAATGTTATTTTTTTATAATATTATAATTGTAAATATAATATAATAATCAAATTACCTCTTTTTCATAGTTTTCTTTCTGTATTTTTTGTTAGTTTTACCTCCTTTTTTTTTATATAAATCCGTAACAGTAAATCTTCCAACCTTGTAGCTTTTATTTGTTCCTCTTAAAATTAGGGACTTTACATTCGTTAAACTAACAATAACTTTATCTATTTCATTAATAATAATTTCATTATTCATTATTTATATAATATTTCATAAAAAATAAAAAATAAAAAATATTATTTTTTCACAGTTTTATTTTTTTTACTTCTACTTATTTTATTTGAATATGTCTTTCTTCTTTTGTTAGTTCTTACATCTTCACAATTAAATGTTGTCCATGGTTCCATAGGCCTATCTTCTAAATAATTTCTTAAATAATCCCATTCCGGATTTTCATCACAAAACTTATCTTTTATAAAAGGCATTCCACAAGATGATCCCCATCTCAATGAAAATGACATATTTTTTGCCATTGTAGAATCACATACATTTCCATCTAGTGCTCCTCTTGGTTGAAAAGGCTTTGGTCTTGAAGGATCTGACATAAATTCTCTTGCATCCAATTCATAATGTGAACAACAGGTTCTAGAACATGGATTTTCTTTATTTAAATAAACATCGTAATGATCAGCAATAATTTGTTGAGCAAGATCAATATTTAAATGTCCTTTCCATTTATTCATTAATTCTGTCAATCTCACTCTTCTTGCTCCTTGATGTCTTCTAATATCATCAAACCCTGTATTAATACATTCTAAATTGCGAATTCTTGGGTCATAAGGCGCATTGAAACCAATAAAATAACCATTTTTTGTTCTTTCAATATTATGAAATCGTAAACCCAATTCTATACGCATTATTTCATTTGTATTTGTATCTCCAAACAACCAAGAATTTGCATAATCTCCTGAATTTCCATCTAATAACATAGTTTGATAATCATCTAAAGTATTTCCATATTGCATTGCATTACGTATTCTACATGAAATTGGAATATTATTCTGATAAGCAATAAATCCCCCAATTGTTGTTTCAGTTCCTAAAATACCAGCACTTGTCACGAAAAAATCGGTTCCTGACCAAATCCACCCAGGAAAACTTACCATCAAAATCCGTTTTCCTTCAGTAGGGTTTAAATCAATAACATATTTTGCAAGTTGACCATCAATAAAATTAGAAAAATTATTATGCGCCATTACAATTTTACCATCTTTAGTCCATTCACCATTAGCTATAAATGCGCTACATCTTTCTTGTTGCGAACCTCCTCCTTCTCTTGAACCCATAGTTGATTTAATATTTCCTCTAACAGCAATTGATTCTTCTTCAGGAAGATTTGCCCAAAAATTTTCTGTCAATGTAAAATAATTATTCCATGCTACTATTTCATCAACTGACATATTAGATCCTTTAGCAAATCCCTCCATTTCTGTGTAAAATTCTGCAAAATTTTCTTTAATTTTAGGAGAATAATATTTTCTACAACATTCAACGAAAAATAGCCATTCAACTCCATAATCATTAAAGATAACAAATTCTAAAATTTTTTTTACTTTTTTCATATCGGCTTTAATTAATTCTCCATATGCAAAACCGCGATCAAAAGCATTTCCTTTTATAGATATATAAACCCATCCATTCTTATCATATCTAATACCATTTTTTACTTTAATCATATTTTTCATTATCAATTATAATATAATCACATATTATTTTTTTCTTGATAATTTGCTAAAGACTTATATCTTAATATTTTTTGACTTGAGTCAGTTGTTATCTCCGTAGGTTTAGGAATAGGAATTTTAAAAATCTTTGATATCAAATTAAAGAAACTAACAAAAAATCCAAATAAAATAATAAAAAATGCTACAATATCACTGAAAGTTACTTTTTGTTTTAAATAAAATCTATTAATTAAAAGAATCAAACAAAATTGAATAATTATTAATAAAAATGTATCTTGAGTTGGTGTTACTAAATTATATTTATTACCAATATTTATTGTAAAAGTCATCACTAACCAATCAAGCCATGCAAAAGGTATTGCCATTTTATAAGCCTCCCACATAGTTAAATTTTTAAAAGGTAAAGTTACATACTGGCCCCACATAGATAGACTTTGAGCCAATATGAATAGGGATAAAAATAATAAATAATAAGGTAATTTATTTAAATTTTCATAATACATTTCCATTTATATATAATACTTTTAAAAAAAGGATATAAGATACTTATGAAATAATAAGAAAATATGATAATAAATTTATATGAAAAAATTAATGTATATTTTATTATAATATTTAATATTTATTTATTTTTTAACTTATATTATTTATATAAATGAACATAAAAACTATAATTAAAAAAGCTACAGAATTTGGAACTTTCAGTGCACGAGAAAATTTTTTTTCATTTGCATTAAAATGTATACTTTATATAATTCCGGGAATATTATTAGGTTATTATACTGATAGATCAATAGAAAGAATTAAAAAGAATAAATATTTGGGCAATTCTACGCTTTATTATATTTTATTACAAACATTATTAATTATTTCAACATTATATTTAATTTTAATAATTTCAACAAGTTATACGAATGAATTTCAAATTACTATTGCAGGTGGTTTTTTCAGTATTTTATATTTCGGTATACAATCTAATTTTATGCGAATGATTAAAGATTATTTGAATAATATGTAATTTTATTCAAAATTTTATTGTAATACTTTTTTAAAGTATAATATATATATGAATATTATTTATACAGTAATTTTATGGTTAATCCTAAATATAATAATAGGTTTAACAATGGATTTTGCATTATTTACTCAAACTACGCCTGATTTTAAGGATGCTGGAATTTTTCCAAAATTATTATCCTCAGAATTTTGGGCATCTATTGAATGGATGTTTGTAATTCCCGCAAATAGAATAGGTAATACATTTATATCTGCAGCTCAATTATCATTGTCATCCTATGTATTTGATTTTTTAGCACAATTATGGTCAAATTCTTATTGGTTAAAATTACCGACAACAATTGATGATTATGCAGGAATGATATTGATTTTTTTTGGAATGTATTCTTCAAAATATATTATTTTTGGATAAATATTTTTTTTATATATTTTATATAGTCTAATAAACGATTATATAAAATAAAATATAAAAATATGTAAATTAGGTTTTAAATTTATTTTTAAATTATTAATTATTATATTTTTTATTATTTTTTTTTTTTTGATACATCATTGCTAATCCGATAATTACAAAAAGAAGAATAAATGGTAATAAAACTAGTAACCAAGCAATTCCCTTGTGACCATCCTTACATATTAAGTTCAAAATCCAAGTCCAGAATAGAATATAGATAATTTTGATAATAAAAATTGCAATACAACTTGGAACATTACAAGAAAAATTTCCTAAACTATATTTCTTGTTATTTCCTATATTTTGGACTGCGGAAATTACAATTGCTATAATAGAAATGATAAAATAAACATATGCTGGCGTGCATAGTTGACTTAATTTAGTTGGAAAAGCCATGTTATGAAATATACGCATAAAAAAAAAAAAAAAAAGAAATTAATTATTAGAAAATGAAAATTGGTCTTTATAAGGCAAAGGATTAACAGGAGAACTGTATCCATTTAAAGCATTATATGCTGATTTTACATTATAAGTAATATCGCTTCCTAAATTTAATAAATCTTGAGGAATTAAACCACCACCTTTTCTTCCTTCTAGGGAACTTGAATCTGTATTTGAATTAGTTTTTGAATTAGTTTTTGATTTTGAACTGAGTTTAGTTTTATTTTTCATTTTTTTTTTATTATCATATAAGTACCCACCCACCATACTATTTAGTGTTGTATAACCAGCATCATTCATTGTCATCTGCAACGCTGGATCATTATTAATTACTCCTCCTATAGGTGCTAAATAATTTCTATTAGCTCCTACACCATCCATCCCTGGCCATTGTGAAACAGATGGTCCCCATGATTGCCCTACGATTGGACCTGGAATTGAAGACGCTGGTTTAAAAAAATTACCACCATTTTGTCCAGTACATACGTTGCATGTGCCTCCGTTTTGACCGGAACCCAAAATAGCAGGATATTGTGTTTTACCATAATCTATATTTCCTCCGAATTTATTCATTTGATTCCACGATAAAGGAGCAATGGGACAGCCACAAGATCCACACCCTGAACCACCTTTTTTCATATAACATGTTCCTGGACAATTATGACCACAATTACAATTAGGCCCGCAACGGCAATTAGGTCCGCAATTAGGACACGATTTTTTACCTAAAGATTTAAAAAAAGTTTTATTTTTCTTTTTAGAACATCCTATCATATTTTTCATTGTTTTACTTTTTTTATTATTAATACGTTTTTTATTGGATCTTACTATTTTTTTTGGCATATATAATATACTTTTAAAAAAAAATCTTCTTTTAGGAAAATGTAGAGCCAAAATATATAGAAATGAACTATTCAATGTTAACGTGTGTCAACATATGTCGTCTACAACACATTTTATTCAAGTTTAATTCATCTAATACTTCACCTTCAGGCGTTTTTTCACTATATTGTTGAGTCAAATAAATAACTTTATCAACATGAAGATCTCTTGCCATTTTTCTTTTTCTAACTTCTTCACAATAATAACGGTATTTATCTGCTAGAACTGTTCCACATGTAAAGCATTTAATTGGAATTATCATTGTCTATTATAGTATTAATTAATATTTTTATATATATTTTAATTTAAATCAATTTTTTATTTATTAAGATTATATAATATGAGCTTTTTTACCGCCACTGGAGCATATACAATTCAAACACCTCAACAAAGCGGAACAAATTATTATTTTGTAACATTTTTTGAACCCGGAGGAACTATTTCATTTAATTCTCCTGTATCTGAAATATCATATTTTGCAGTAGCTGGTGGTGGAGGAGGGGGAAATGGTTTTCATATTGAAGAAGTAGTATTACAGCAAGTAGTAATCTCTGATGCAGGAGGTGGTGGAGGAGCAAGTGGAGATTTATTAACAAGTATTTTTCAACCAATTTTATACTCAAATTATAATATATTTGTTGGTTCTGGTGGTCAAATAAAGCAAAAGGGAGGTAATTCCTATATGCAATTAGACGGAAATAATATATTTGATTCTGTCGGTGGAGCTGGTGGCACAAGTACTAGTGGTGGTTATAATGCAAATTATGGGTCAGGAGGGTCAGGTGGACAACATATTATTCAAAATGGAACAGAAAGTGGAACACCACATATTGATGCATACGGTTATCCTGCTGGTTATGCTCCTTATATATTAAATGGATTAAATGTAGGAAACTGGGGTGGAGGAGGTGGTGGTGGTCAATGTTCTCCTTATTTTGTATCATCAACAAATCAAGGAAATGGTGGATTAGGTGGAACTATTTCTTCTGATAGTACATCTGGTATAAATGGGGGTGGCGGAGGTGGAGGTGCTAATTATACAAATACATCAGGAGCGATCGGTGGCAATGGTGTAGTTATTTTATCATTTAAAGAAGGCACAGGTTATAAAATTCCGGGAGGACAAGATTTAGTTGATATTTTTTATCCTTTATCTTCGGGTGGAGTTACTGGTTCAACGGCAACTGGCTATAATTATAATACAGGTTCCGCGTTTCAAGAGTTAACAAATTTATTTGCTCAATATACTCCAGGAACTACAGCAGCCCCTTTAACAAATTATATTTCAGATCCATATAGTTCATTAGATTTAAATCAAGTATTTCAAAATATAGATTATCCCCCACAATATCAAATTATTAATCAATCTAATGTTATCATAAGTTTTACTTCCGATAATAATAATTATAATGGTTTAATTTTTCAAAATGAAACTGGACCAACAGGATTAACATCTGGTTCAGTTTCTTTAAGTTTCCTTCAACAAGTTAATAATGCAAATATTTTAGTTATAGGAGGTGGAGGAGGAGGTGGTGGGGGTAATTTAGGAGGCGGAAGTGGTGGTGGAGGAGGAGGCGGAGGTGCTACAACATATTTAACAGGTCAAACGTTCAATATTGGTGAGCTAATTACTATTTCAATAGGTAATGGAGGTTTAGGAGGTTATTTAACAATAAATCCTAATTATCCTGGCCCATCAGGAACTAGTGGATCCTTTTCAGAAATAAGTTTTAATACAAATACTTATACATCAAATGGAGGTAATGCTGGTGCAGGTTTTGGTGTTTCTAGCGGTTCTTGTGGTGGTAATGGTGGTAATGGTGGTAATGGTGGTAATGGTAATGGTTATAGTTATGGAGGAGGAGGTGGTGGTGGAGCAGGAAGTTTTACCGTAACTAATCCAAGTATTAATCTAGGAGGGTCTGGAGGAACTGGATTTACAAATAATGGTATTTCTGGTCAATTAACTACACCAGGTTATTTATCAGAACAAGGTCAAGATGGTGGTGCTTCTGGTATAACATCAGCTTTTATACCTTTCTATGGAACAACAATAACTCTTGGAGGTGGAGGAGGAGGTGGCGGACTGGTTAGCTCTGGAAATCCTGGAAGTCCTATAATAACTGGATTTGGTGGCGATGCGGGCCAAGGTTCAGGAGGATTAGGTAATTATTCAAATGCAAATAATGGAAATGGAATTAGTGCAAATAATAGCATGACTAGTTTGAATAATTTAAGTCCAGGTTATGGTGGTGGAGGTGGAGGAGGCGGAGATGGTGGGAATGTAGAGTTTAGTTTAGGTGGAAATGGAGGTAATGGTGTAGTAATAATATGGTGGCCTTCAAATTAAAGGCGCTTACATCATGTAGGGAGCAATTAAAATGCATTAATTAAAAACCCACCTACATCATGTAGGGATCTAAAAAAAACCTAGTTTACATCATATTTTATGTCCTTGAAAATAATATGAATCAATTGTTAAAAGATTACCATCTTTATCAGTCTTATAAGTAGGGCCATTTATTGATCCAGCAACACACTTTCTATTACCCTTGCTGTTAGTTGTTAGAACACAACAATTTGTTTCAGCACAATTAGATTCAGTTAACATATTACATTCTCCCTCTAAATCGCTTGATTTTCCTAAATAAACTTCACAAAAACTTTCAGATGGTTGTAATTTTAGATTTAGATTGTTGTCAACAAAAGCTTCCACAGTAACTTCTTGTATTAATTTTGGTGGTGGTTTAGAAGGATTTAAATTTATATCTTTTATTTGGATATAAACTAACAAAACAATAACAACAATAATGATTATTATTATTATTAAAATATTTAGTGAATTATTATTTATTAAATCCTCTATTTGGTTCATATATTATATAATAATATCAATTTCTACAATTTTTCATAATTTTTATGAAAAATTTTATTTTATATGTATAATTTATAAATGGCACGTTCAAAACATCAAAGACGTCATCGTAAAAGTAAAACCTATAAGAAACATTCAAGTAAGAAAAGAAATTTTATTGGAAAGACTTTTAGTAAAAGTGTAGGATTGGTTAAAAATACTAGTAAAAAATACATTCCTAAAGTTGAATCTGGTTTAGAAAATGTTGGATCTAAAGTTGTAAAAACCGGATCTAACACCATTCCTTACCTTCAGCGCATGACACGTAATTTATTTGGTATGTTCTCTACTAAAAAGAACAGAAAAAATAGAAAATAAATTTATTCAATCTCTTCCAAAGTAATTCCAATCGTCGTTTTCGTTTTTTTATATTGTTTGTTTGTTTTATGGATTATATCATGACACTTTTGACATAAATTTATTAAATTTGCAACATTATTTTTATTGAATGTTAGACCTTTTTTTTTTATTATACCCTTATCATTTGCTTCATTTTGATAAATCAAATGATGAATATCTATTGCAGGATTTTGTAAACATTTTTCACAAATTCCACCTTTAATCTGTTTTGCATTAAAATGTGAACCTTTTTGATCTAAAACACTACCCGATTCTGGATGGTATTTCATTCTAATTTTATGGGCATTTTCCAGAAAATCCACTGGCAACGATAAAGATTTACATACTTCTAAACCATACATATTCGTTCCCGATCCATCCTCCAATTTTCTATTGTATATTAAACAATCATTCTCTTTATCATATTTAACTTTCATATGTTTCATGCCTACATGATGTAGGGAGACAATCTCGTCATAATTAACAATTTCATGAAGATGTGTAGCAAAAATGAAAGAGCAACCAATTTTTTCTAAAGCCTGAACGCCTGAAACAAAAATACTGATTGCACTTATACTTTCAGTTCCTGAACAAAGCTCGTCTCCTAGAACTAAACTATTATTATTTGCTACACGCAATATTGACCTCAATTCAGACATTTCTACCGCAAACGTTGATAACCCTTTGAACAAATTATCATTACCTAATATTCTGGTAAATATATAATTATATGGAAAAAATTTGAAACTTGAGGCAGGCACGAATAAACCAGCTTGCGCCATTATTGTAGATATTCCTAAAGCACGTATTAGACTAGTTTTTCCAACTGCATTTGTCCCAAAAAGGAGTATTCCATTTATAGTATTTACCTTTCCTATTGTTATATCATTTGCCACATATAATTCTGATTGTTGGATTTTTTCTATTAAACAATGTCTTAAATCTTTTACTTCAATGAACGATTTTTCACTTTCAACAATTTCAGGCTTACAATAATTATATTTATCAGCAATAAATGCTTTTGCATAAATTAAATCAATATTTATAATAAAATCACATATATCTAAAATTTGATCTTGATAATCCTGTAATTTAGTAATAATTGTTTGGAAAACTTTAGCTACCGTATCAATTAAATTTACTTTTATTAAATTAACAGTCTTACAAAGATTTGAGATTTGATTACTAGAAATTGTTTTATTTGTGCTTGTTTGCTTATTAAATTGTAATTGCAATGATAAATCAAAATTTGATTCTGAATTTGAATAACTTGAATTATATTTTAAAAATATATTTTTTTTGTTTTTAATTAATTCTTCCAATATTTTACATCTTCTTTCAGTTGCAATTAAACTAAAATTATTCTTTTCAGTTTCATAAATTTTTACATATAATTTTTCATCTTCATTTTCATCCTTTTCTTTTAATATTTTTTTTTTCTTTTTTGATCCAATCTCATAATTTGATATTATAGAATTAAAATAAGAACGACAACATTCCAATTGATCTTGAGAATCTAACAAAGTTTTTATTTTATTATCTAAATCAATATTGATACCTTCTTTTATAAAAGATTTTTCTATCTTATTAATATTATCTATTTCTTTACATTCCTCTAAAATTAAAACACTATTCAAATAATCCAAAACAGTATCTATTTTTTCTAAAAATTTATCAAAATCATTTATCTTTTTTGATAAATACCAGTTTACATTGTTATTATTTTTTACATAATTATACATTGTTTTAGCATTTTGAATTGATTCATATAAATGAAATATTAATTTTGGAGTTACTTTTTGTAACATAATTTGACGCATTATTTTAGAAATATCTCTTATTTGAAATAGTAAAGATTTGATATTTTCAATATCTTCTTTATTTTCTAATATTTTTTCTGTTATTTCATATTCCATGTTTAAATAATTTATATCTGTTACTGGATTCAAAAAATTATTTTTAAATTCACGTTTTCCCATTGATGTTACACACTCATTTAGCATTTTTACTACAGAAGAATATTTGCCTGAATAATTATCATCTTCTATTATATTCAACTGTTTTAATGAATGATTTGCTAAGATTAATTTATTTTTTGAATTTTCCAACTTGGGCTTAGAAATTTTATAAATTAAATTTGGATTATGCTGATAAATAAAATCTAATAAATAGCAAAATGATTGTGTAGCATAAACATTGTCATTAAAAATACTTATGAAAGATTCAAAATCATAGATTTTATAAAATTTATTCAATAATTCTTTTTGATATGTTTGTTTTTCACAATTTTGAACCCTAATATTATTTTTTATTTCATTATTATTTCCTAAATTTACATGATGTATTATTTTACTTTTTATATTTGTAAAACTTATTATATCATCTACTTCAGATTTAGTTAAATTTGTTATTATAATCGTTTCACTAGGATTATATATTGAAATAAATTTCTCTAATTCATCAAATGTGCATGGATTCTTTTTTATATAGATTTCATCAAATTCCATAATATTAGTATCACCAGTAAATATATCAATAACTGCAGCTCCTACATAAATATTATTTCTTTCTTCGTTATAATTTTTTTTTCTAAGTAATTTCTTATTTTCAATCCATATACAACAAGTATTATTAGTTATCTTATCACTTTCAGTAGAGAAATATGTTCCTGCAGAATAAATGCCTGTTAAACTTCTTGATGTGTTGGGACACGCCTCATCTTGTTCATAAACAACAATAGTAAAACCTGCTTCCTGTAATTTTTTTATATATTTTTCTATTAAATGTTCTTTAAAACCTGCCATAACTACAGATTCTTGTCCACAACAAACCTTTTTATCAACTACATTTAGATCACAAATATTGGCAAATTGCATTATCATACTACCACTAATTTTATTATTTTTATCTTTTAGTCCATAAACTTCAAAAAAAGCACCTACTTGCATCAATATTATTGTATTTATCCCATACTCTTCGGAATATTTTTTAGTTTTTTCAAAATAATCTTTAATTAAAGACATATTGATTTCTAAAAATATATCTTTATATCATTTTTGCTTTATAACTTGATAATCTGAATTTTTTTTATGAGATAATGTATTAAATATTAAAACTTTATAATCATTATATTGTTTTTTATTTATCAATTGTAAAGTATAATAAAAGGTTTTTAGAATAAATAATGATCCTAATAAATACCATGGTATAGAATTGTATTTTTTTAAATCATCTAAAACTATTTCTATGTCTTTTTTATTGTAGATTGCAATTTCACATTTTATATCAATAAATTTATCACATTTTATTTTATATGCATAAATTTCTATATTATTTAATTTCCATTCAACTTTAGAAAAGTCATTTTCCTTTACATGTAATTTATGCTGTAACTTTGTCAATGTGCTTTTCATGTTATCTGTAAATATAGCAATATCTATATCGCTTTGTCCATGATGATAATCTGGTCTATTAATTGAACCATAAAAATACAAATCTGTATCTAAATATTCACCTAATTTAAATAAATATTCTTTTATATTATCTGGTAAACTACTTCTTATTTTTTTCATTCTTTCTAATTCTTCTTTAGAATTCATAATATCAAGTAACAAAAAAAAATATATATAAAATATTATTATTATATTGTTTTTTATTCCATATTCATAAAGTTATGTAAAAGAATATCTTTGTTAGTATTAGAAATTTCACCAGTTAACATAGCAGATTCAAATGTTTTTCTTAAAATATCTGGAGGACATGTTGAACCAACTTTAATAATTCCATGTTGTCTTAAATATTTACGAACATCAGTAATATTGGTTTTTTTTAGTTCTTTTTGTGTATTTATAATATTTTTTCTAGTTTGTTTGTCTTTTATTAAAACTCCTACTTTTCTTAATTTTTCTGATTTCCCTAATAAAAATTTACGTCTAATAGTTTTTTTTAAATATTGCTTTGGAATGTCTTCTTCTATTTTTTCTTCACGAGTTTTTATAAGTTTATCAATATCAATATCTAAATGTTTATTTTTATCAAATCCATCTTCAATAATTGATAATTCAGGAATAAAATTATCTTTTTTTGAAGATTTTATATCTTTTTCAATTTTATTCAATTCTGCTAAATTTTTTGTTCTATAATTTGATTCTTGATCTTGCATCTTTTGAAGTTTTTTTTTGATTTGTTCTAATTTCTCTTGTCTAGAAGGTATTTCTTTAAATAAATCATTATTATTATTATTATTAATGATAGATGGTTTTTCTAATAAAAAATTTGTATTTTTTTTTGGAGGAGTAGGAGGACGAACCAAATTTGGTATTTCGGGATGTTCATTTATTTTTTCTAGTTCTTTCCATTCTCTATAGGTTTTTTTTTTGCCATTTTTTAGACACCCGTATGGGACATCATCATTGGATTTGTAATTTATATTAAATACTTCATTTGTTAATAATTCAGGTGGTAAATCTAATGAAATTTCCATAGGTTTATAAACGCTAGAATTTAGATTAGAATTTAGATTAGAATTTAGATTAGAATTTAGATTAGAATTTAGATTAGAATTTAGATTAGAATTTAGATTAGAATTTAGATTAGAAATTAGATTATTTTTTAATGTTCTATTATTTAAAATATTTTGTTGTTTTTGTTTTTTTGATAAATCTGTTAAATAATTAATTGCTCCATAAAATTCATCTGAATATGTATTTTCTTTTTTAGAATCATTATTTTGATTTTGATTTTGATTATTATTTAATTCTTTGGATTTATGATCTTTTATTCTTTTTAATAATTTATTTTTTAGATTATTTGGAGAAACAACTGGATTTAAAGAAGGTAAGGCTTTTTTTTCTCTATTTTTTTTTGTTTTATTTCCAGATATTTTAAATAATTCTGGATTTATTTGAATTGTTTTTTTATTTGACATATGTAATATATAATAAAAAAACAATTTTTTGATTAATACTCAAATAATTATTATACATACATACTTGACATTATTTTATTAAGTTTTTCCTTATCCGACTCTTTTTCTTCATTTTTCAAATACATTTCAAAACCTTTATTAATATCCTTGATAGTTAATTTTTTCTTTAAAGAAGGATCCAAACAAAAAACTCTTCTACTATGAGCTATTTTTGTTTTTGTAAAAAGATTTTCTATATCTCGTCCCGAAAATTTAAAATGACTTTTATGTTTTTCAAACCATTCCTTATTCAATTCTAATAAAGACCATCCATTATCATTCACCTTTTTTAAAAAAATTTGATACAATTCTTCTGCAGAATATTCTTCGGTTTTAAATCGCCACGGAAATCTTGAGTTTAATCCTTGATTGTAATTAAAAAAACAATTTTGAAGCTCATTTTCGTAACCTGCAATTATTACCATTAAATTTTCTTTATGATCGCTTAATGCTTCACATAATGTATCTATACATTCTTTTGAAAAGCTATCACGTTTTTCTTCATTGCCTAAAGCATATGCTTCATCTATAAATAAAACTCCTCCCAAACATTCTTTTATAACATCTCTAGTCTTTAATGAAGTTTGGCCTAAATACCCAGCTATCAAATCAGCACGAGTCACTTTTTTAAATGTCCCTTTGGTTAAGATTCCTAATTTAGAAAAAATATTTCCAATTATTTTTGCTATTTCTGTCTTACCAGTTCCAGGATCACCAAATATAACTGTGTGCATAAATTCGTTACATTGAATATTAGGTTTTAAAGAATGCAAATTTTGTAAATAATATAAAATTTGATCAATAATATTCTCTTTTAAACTTTTAATACCTATCATATTATTTAATTGAGTAAGAGGTTCTTTAATATTATGTAATGCAGACATATTTATGTTATATTCAACTTCTTTATCATCTGGATATTTTTCAATTAAATCCAGCAAATCTGCAATTTGATTAATCTCAATTTCAATATTAATTTTTTTTTTATCAATTGATAATTTTTTATAAAAACATATTTCATTGTCTAAAATATTATTATTAATATTATTATTATCGTCAAGATATAAATTAGGATTAGAATCAATATTTTTTTCAATAGAAGATATTAATGAATCTAAAATATTCTGACCTAAAAAATTAGTATTATTTAAATTAGACTCAGTAAAATTATAATCAATATTTTTTACAAATTTTTTTATATTGGATCTTTCTGATAATTCAGTATTATTACAATAATATAATGGATCTGATCTAATTTTATTATCTAATTCTAGCAAAAAATTATTATATTTATTTATATCTGTAAAATTTCTATTAAATCTAATATTTTTTATAATTTTATTATTTTTATTGTTTTCCATTTTATAAGTTTAATATAAATAATATAATTAAACATTTATATTATTTTTTACGAATTTACATTGTATTCTTATCAATTGTTATTTCTTTGGCTACTTTTGATATAATTTTATTAATATTGTTTTTTTGTTCAAATTCTGTAGATCCAGACATAGAATTAGAAACAATATGTAAATATTTATCATTTGTTTTTGATTCTGAATCATAACAATCTGGATTAAGTTTTACCCATTCATTAATTTTTTTCATATTTTTATTTGCAATTTGTTTTATAACAGTAGACATTTTATTGTTAGTTTCATCATTTTTAATCCACTCATTATTATCCTTTATATATATTATTTCACGTTTATAATCAGAACAATGTATAGGTCTTTCACGGCTATCTAATTCCTTTAAGTTATTTAGAACTACGTTAGAAATGCCTTCTACAAAACCGTTTTTTCCCGTATTTTCTAAATCAAGTAGTTGAACTTGAATAGATTCAACAAAATCTGAAATATTCATTGCATCCTTGCATGTATTATTAAGAAAAAATTGTAAATTAAATGTTTTATTATTAGAATGAATATTACTATTTGATATTGTAGGATATTTACATATATCAACGAGTTTGTTAGTTAAATCTTTATTCTGTGTTATCACTTCTTTCACTAATTCAGTAAGAATTTTAACTTCTGTTTTATCTACTTCATCTTCAAAACTTTTGGAACCTTTTTTTGTTTTACAAATCTGTCTATGTTTCCATAAACTCTGACGACTTTTGTAGTCGTTGCCGCACTTGCAATAAAAAATATGCTGCGGAACTATTTTGTCATCCAAAAGCGCGTTTTTGTGTTTTGCAGTCAAAATGTGTCTGTTCCATTGACTAATTCGTGATGATTTATAGTCACAAAGATCGCAATATAAAAAATTGGAACTTTTTTTGTCATCCATTTTGTCTACTATTAGTTGACAAAAAAAGTTCCTAAATATTTTTACTGAAAAAATGAAAAAATTTATCGTAACAAAAATTTTCTTGGTTTTTTAGTTTTGTGAGCATTATGGTAAGAAAGCGTTTTTCAGCGAACATTTTCTAGAAAGTCTTGGGACTTTTGGATTTTGGACATTTATTTTTGTCCATTTTTCAAAACCCAATGACTTTTATAAAACAAAGTTTGTGACTGAAAAATACTTTAAGAATAGATCTAATATTTTTGTTACGTTACTTGGTAATAAATTAAAAATTTTCTATTTTTTAAAAAAAAACTATGATTTTATACCCTTTAGAGAGACAAGAATATTATAAAAAATATTTTTATAATATATTTGATTATATTATAAAATGGAAGCAGGAAGAATGATGGTGTTACATTCCCTAATAATCGTATTTTAATATACTTATTTATGATTTATATACTTGGTCAAAAACCAATTGTAGCTGAGAACCGTAGTATAATAATAGCAGCATTTATATTAATTTATATGATTATGTTTGGTCATGGATTGCCAACATCAATAAACAAAAATTTATTGTAATAAAATTATAGTTGACTTCAAAGTGATTTCATTTATTATAAAATAATTAATGAAAAAAAAAAAAAAGCTTTTTTACAAAACTTGCAGTCAATACAAAATTTTTGTGAATTTTTATTGGATAGAGCTGATATAAAAAGATAATTTAATATATTAATATATTTTATTTTTATTTATAAAGGTAACAATTTCACATGTAAATTGTTATTATTCAACCTTTTTTACAAAAGCTCTAGCTGCTTGTGTTAGTTTGTTTCAAATATGTTTCGACTAGATTGTTTATATATTTATAATATAATTGTTTTTTTGTTTCTTCAATATTATATTCAACGCCAATTAATTTTTCAAGAATTATTTTTATTATAAAATTAAATATATCATCATTATTTCCAGATGTTACTATATTATTAAAATTTAAATGATTAATCAATTTATTAAAAATATTTTCAGGAAAATATAATTCATTATGTATTGAACCTACTTTATATCTTAAACTTAATGAGAGAGAATCTTCTTTAGTATCAATTGCATGATACATCCATGATGGTATAAATAAACAATCATTTTCTAGTAATTCAACTTCATATCTTGTAATTTTTTTATGGAATTTATCAAACATAACTTTATTATTGGAGTATAATGAATAATAATTAATTATATTAGTTGATTTTACAGGCAATAAATCTTCAGAATATTTGGGATCTATTAAAACCCATTTTTTTTTACCTTCAATCTGTATATTAAGTGTTTGCTCTATTTCATTATGTAAACCAGTAAAATCACCTTTTTTACTAATAAACACATCTCCTATTAATAAATAATCACTTAAACCAGGAATTATATCTAATAAATCATTTTTTTCAATATGCTGATTAAATATATTATGTTTTTTGGAATCAAAATTAGCTGATTTTGAATATGTAGCTGTTTCTTTACAATATATTATTTTTATATCGCTATTTAAAATATTTTCTCTCAAATCTTTTAATTTATCAAAATTTTCATTAAAAGTAAATACGCATGGAGTATTAAAATTATCAGTATACATCTTTAATTTTTCTCTGTTAAAGTTATTTCTACTAAGATTGGTAATTTTACGAATTGGTAGAGGATCAATATCTTTTCGTGTTGAAATGTTCTTCAAAATATTAGTTAATTCATTTAAAAATATGGGATCCTCAACATTGTTTAAACAAAATTTAAACAGTTTATTTGAAATATAGTAATTAGGATTATTATCTTGTAAAATTAACTTATTTATAATATAATTTAAGTTATTATTAGATTCAATAAAATTTCTAATTATTCGTTTTATAGCCATTTATATAATATATAAAATATAATAATTTATTCAAAATTTATATAAAATAGAAAAAAACAATTTAAAAAAAAATTGATATATAAAATAACTCCTGGGATGATTTCAATAGCAAAAGAAATGGAAAAAACAGCAGTTTTTGATATTGAGAATAATCCCTATATTGAGGAGCCATGGACTATTATAGAATCTTATTTTGGAGACCAGCATTTAGAAAAATTAGTAAGACATCAATTAGAATCCTACAATAATTTTGTTGGCTATCAGATTATTAAAACGATTGAAATGTTTAATCCGGTTAATATAAAATCTGAAAATGATTATGATGCTAAATCTGGTAAATATTGTCTAGAAATGTTTATTACATTTGATAATTTTCATATTTATCGTCCGCAGATTCATGAAAACAATGGTGCGATAAAATTGATGTTTCCACAAGAAGCACGTCTAAGAAATTTTACCTACGCATCTTCAATGACTGTGGATATAAATATAAAATATGTTATCAGAGATGGTGAAAATTTGGAAAATGTAAAAACGCTTAATAAAACTCTTTCAAAAATTCATATTGGAAAATTACCTATTATGTTAAAATCTAATATTTGTGTTCTAAGTCAATATAAATATGTTGACACTCATCATACAGGAGAGTGTAAATATGATGCTGGAGGATATTTTATTATTAATGGATCAGAGAAGACAGTTCTAGGACAAGAAAGAGCTGCTGAGAATAAGGTTTATTGTTTTAATATTTCTAAAAATGATACGAAATATTCATGGAAAGCAGAAATAAAATCTGTTCCTGATTTTAAATGTATATCACCAAAGCAAATAAATATGATGATAAGTTCAAAAAATAATGGCTTTGGTTATCCATTATTATTACAAATTCCCAGAATTAAACAACCAATTCCTTTATTCATTGTATTTCGCGCATTAGGTGTTGAATCTGATAAAGAAATTTGCGAATATATTTTGTTAAATATTTCATTAGACAAAAATAAAAGAATGCTTGAAAATCTACAAGCGTCTATTATTGAAGCAAATAAATATATTACCTATGAAGACGCTATAAGATATATTATAAATTTTGCTAGTTTTACACCAATAAATATGGATAAGGAAACAGGGGCTCTAAAAAAACATCAATTTACCTTGGAAGTTTTACAAAATGATTTATTCCCTCATTGTCAAACCGTAAAGCAAAAGATATATTTATTAGGATATATGGCAAACAAGTTAATGCAAGCTAGTTTTGAATGGATTCAAGCTGATGATAGGGATTCATATATAAATAAACGTGTTGATTTGACTGGAACATCATTAAATAATTTATTTCGTAATTATTTCAATAAATTAGTGAAAGATATGGAAAAACAGATTGTAAAAGAGATAAATAATGGAAGTTGGAGATCAAAAGAAGATTATTTAAATATTGTAAATTTAACAAATATTTATAAAATTATTAAATCTACAACAATAGAAAATGGATTTAAGCGTGCTTTAGCTACTGGTGATTTCGGTATTAAACATACAAATTCCAATAAAGTAGGTGTAGCTCAAGTATTAAATCGTTTAACATATGTTGCAAGTTTAAGTCATTTGAGGCGTGTTTCTACACCTACAGATAAAAGTGGAAAATTAGTTCCTCCTCGTAAACTACATAATACGTCATGGGGATTTTTATGTGTTGCTGAATGTTTTGATCCTAAAACACCAATTTTAATGTGGGATGGAACTATCAAACTAGCTGAAGATATAAAAATTAATGATATACTTATTGACGACTTAGGTAATTCAACAACAGTCCGTTCTACTTGCGGAGGTTTTAAAAATATGTATGATATAATTCCTGATAAAGATAACTTTATGAAACATCGTGTAACAGATAATCATATTCTTACTCTTAAAATACGTAGCCATAAAGTAATTAGAAATTCAACCCAATTGGATAGAAATTATACTCACATAGTAGAATATTTAAATCGTGAAAAAATAATATTTGAAAGAAAATGCTTTAAATCTTTAGAACAAGCAGAAAAGTTTGTAAACAGTTTTGAGGATGATAATACTATTGATATAACTATAGAAAAGTATTTAACTTTAAAACAAAGAACAAAAGATAAATTAGTTTTATTTAAAACAGAAGGTATAAATTGGAGTAAAAAAGATGTAGAAATGGACCCATATTTACTTGGTATGTGGTTAGGCGATGGTTTAAGTGATGGAACAGGATTTGCTTTAAATTATAAAACGGATTTTGAAACTCTTGCTTATTGGGAAAAATGGGCTGAAGAAAATGGAGCTATAATATTAAAAGGATCAAGATATAAATTCTCTGTAGTATCTAAAAAAAATAAAGAGGCATCTAATCAAGGATTATGTAATAGAGTAGAAGAAGCTCCTCTTAAAAAATATCTTCGCAAATATAATCTTTTAAAAAATAAACATATTCCAAATGAATATCTTACAAATGATAGAGAAACTAGATTAAAAGTTTTGGCTGGATTAATAGATACAGATGGTTCAGTTCGCGCTGAAGGACGTGAAATACGTATTTCTCAAGGACCAGCGAATTACAGAATAATAGAAGACGCTTATACTTTAGCAATGTCTTTAGGATTTTCATGTGGTGTAAAAGAAGGAAGAAGTCAATGGACTGATGAAAAAAGTAAAGAAAAAAAGTTTAGCACATATAAAGAATTATCAATTACAGGTCATAAAATTAGTGAAATACCTACACTTCTTCATCGTAAAAAATTAGCATCTAAAGAAAATGAAACGCAAATTTTAAGAAGTAAATCTTTTATGTGTAGTAAATTTAAATTAGTAGAAACTGGAATTGGTCCATATGTTGGTTGGCAACTACACGATAAACGCGGTAGATTTATTTTAAAAGATGGATTAGCTGTCCATAATACCCCTGAAGGTGCGTCAGTTGGAATAGTAAAAAATATGAGTTATATGACAAATATCACAATACATTCTAATAGTAATTCTTTATATGAATATATAGAACCTTATATAACAAGCTTGGAAATATTGAAACCAAGCGAATTACACAATAAAGTTAAGGTTTTTATAAACGGTTCATGGATTGGAATTTCTGACGATGCATATAATTTATACGTTTCACTAAAAGAAAAGAAATACAAGGGTATTATAAATATTTATACATCAATTATATTTGATTATAAATTGCAAGAAATTAGAATTTGTAATGATAGTGGTAGAGTTACAAGACCTTTATTACGTGTGAAGAATAATAATATATTATTATCAAATAAAATAATATCAGATTTGAAAAATCAAAATATGTCTTGGGATGATTTATTAACAAATTGTAAAAATGATGAATCAGTTATTGAATACATAGATGCTGAAGAACAAAATTATAGTATGATTGCAACTAAACCAAAAGATATTATTGATAAAAGTCATGATACTATTTATAAATTTACTCATTGTGAAATACATCCTTCTACTATATTTGGTGTCGTGGCTTCATGTATACCTTTTCCCGATCATAATCAATCTCCAAGAAATACGTATCAATCAGCACAGCAAAAACAAGCGATGGGTGTTTATGCAACAAACTACAACGAACGTATGGATAAAACATCGTATGTCATGACATATCCGACAAGACCATTAGTTGATACAAGAATTATGAATATGATAAAAATTAATGAAATTCCATCAGGTTGTAATATAAATGTCGCTATAATGACACATACAGGTTATAATCAGGAAGATTCAGTATTAATAAATAAAGGTTCAATTGATAGAGGATTATTTCAGATAACAATATATCATACTGAGAAAGATGAAGATAAACAAAAAATTAATGGTGATGAAGAGATAAGATGTAAACCAGATCCGTCAAAAACTAAAGGAATGAAATTTGGTAATTATAATAAAGTAAATTCTAAAGGAATTGTAAATGAAAATACATTGATTGAAAATCGTGATATAATAATTGCAAAAGTAACACCAATCAAAGAAAATAGAAATGATCATACAAAAGTAATTAAATATGAAGATGGTAGTAAACAATACAGAACAGTAGAAGAAACATATATAGATAAAAATTATATAGATAGAAATGGAGATGGTTATAGTTTTGCAAAAGTAAGATTACGTTCTTTAAGAAAACCGGTAATAGGTGATAAATTTTCAAGTCGACATGGTCAAAAAGGAACTGTTGGAAACATTATTCCTGAAGAAGATATGCCGTTTACTAAAGACGGTGTAAGACCTGACATAATAATAAATCCACATGCAATCCCTTCTCGTATGACAATTGGTCAATTAAAAGAGACATTATTAGGTAAAGTTTTAGTTGAATTGGGATTATTTGGAGATGGAACAAGTTTCGGAAATATAGATATAAATACTTTATCTGAAAAATTATTAGAATTGGGATATGAGGGCTATGGAAATGAATTATTATATAATGGATTAAATGGAGAACAATTGGAATGTAGTGTTTTTATGGGACCAGTATTTTATCAAAGATTAAAACATATGGTAAATGATAAACAGCATAGTAGATCTATTGGACCGATGGTTAATTTAACTAGACAACCTGCTGAAGGAAGATCAAGAGATGGAGGACTTCGATTCGGGGAAATGGAGAAGGATGCGATGGTATCTCATGGTGCTTCTAAATTTACAAGAGGAAGAATGTATGATGCATCAGATAAATATTCTGTATTTGTTTGTAAAAAGTGTGGTTTAATAGCTCCATATAATGATAAATTACATATACATTGTTGTAAAACTTGTGATAATCGTGTTGATTTCTCATATGTAGAGATACCATATTCTTGTAAATTATTATTTCAGGAATTAACAACTATGAATGTAGTTCCTAGAATAATGACAGAGCATTAAATATGAAAAAAAAAGATTTATGTTAGATAGTATAATATTTTTTATATTAAAATATTATATTATATATGAATTTAATATTTACTTTTTTAAATAAACCAGGTTTAGGAGATAATTTTAGAGGGTTGATATCAATATTACAAATCATTAACAAAATAAAAGAAAAAAAACAAATTAATTTACTAGTTGATTTTTCAAAGTCAAAAATGAAAAATTATTTTTTAAATGAAATTTCAAGCGAATTATTAGAAATAGAAGAGAGTGAAACTTTTTTTTATGGTGATGAAAAATGCCATGATGAAGATATAATAAATTTTTTATTGAATAATAATTCTGATTCAATAAGAATTAGCACAAATAATTATCCAGATATTAATAATATTAATGATACTATTAAAAATGATTTTAAAAATATATTGAATTTTACTCCAGATTTTAATAATAATTTATATGAGCATTTAAATAAATTGCCAAATAAATATCATCTTTATCATTTTCGTTTTGGTGATAATAAATTTGTTACAAAAAGAGATTTTGATATCTTAGAAGTACAAAAATTTATAAAATTGTTTAATGAAAAAAAGAAAGATGGTCCATGCGTAGTAATAAGTGATTCTTTATTTTTTAAAAAATATATAAATAAATTATTTAAAAATAAAAATGTCTTTGTGTTTTTAAATAAACCTACTCATACGTTTTTAAGTAAAAATATGGATTCGGAAGATGAAATCAATATTTTATTAGATTTTATGCTGATGACAAAAGCAGAAACTATAAATTGTTATAGTTTTTATCCTTGGATATCAAATTTTATATTATGGACAAGTTATATTTATGATGTGCCTTTATTTAATATGAAAAAATAATTATTTTTTCAAATAATTGTATTATTTTTTTAAATACTAGTATTATTTTTTTCATAAAATTTTTTATAATTGCATTTATAATGGTTAGAAAATATATCATATGTAATACTAAATTTTCCATGCATAGATTCATAACTTGATTTATCAATATAATCCACAATTGATTTATCCTGTTTCAAAGTATTAAACATGGTGTTATAGGTTATTTTATCACCAACAATATTTATAATTTCTTCAAATGGAAAAAATATATTCATTTTATAAATATCTTGATATTTATACCAATAACTTCTATAAGCTTTTACAAATAATCGTGTTTTAAATTTTGAAATAGGTAAAGCATGAGTTATAATAGTAGACGACATTAATCCAAATTTAACTCTAGCAACCGTTGTATGAGGTAAAATATACTCATTTTCAACAATAATTTTATCAAAATTATAAATTTTATTAACAAGTGAATTTTCTCCAGCCATGTATTCATAAATGATTTTATAATGGAAATCAAAATCATCCATTTTTATTACATTAGAATTTTTAACAGGATTAGGGTTTTTTTTATTTCCAAAAGTATGTACAAATCCAATATGACAAATATCAAGACTATTAACGGATACAAATTTTGCATAATGATTAAAATCTTCATGTAAATAAACTACTCTTTGATTTCTATCAAAATATTCAGGTTCAATAAATATTTTGCTTTCATCAATGAGATGTTTATTTTCTTCATTTATAGGAATAGTATTGAAATAAACAATATCACCTTTCTCAACTACTTTAAAACAATCTATATTCTGATTTTTGGATTCCATATGACGATAATTAGGAATTTCTACAAGATTACCATTTGAACCATCAAAATTATATCCATGATAAGGACAAGTAATAATATTATTACATATTTCGCCTTTAATAAAAGATGATCCTTGATGACTGCAACAATCCCTAATTCCATAATAGGTATTTTTATCTTTCCAAACTGCATAATTAACATCTCTAATTATAACTTGTTTAGGTCTAAAACCAAAATCTTTTGAAAAACCAATAGGATACCATGTTAAAATGCCATTTTCATTTGGTCCTTCCAATCTTGGTTCTATATCAAAATGAAAAAACCCTTTATCAAAATTATTTAATTCTGCTTTTAAGAAAGTTTTTATAAGAGTTCTTTGGTTACTAATTAGACTATTACTTGTTTTATTTAATAAAAATAAAATTAACAATATTAACAACATTATCTATGTATAATAAATTATTTTTAAATTATTATATTTTATATTATTTTACAAAAAGTTTTTTAATATTTAGCTTTTTTATTTGGATTAATATCATGACTATTAATTATATTACCATTGTCATCTAATTCATGATACTTACCATTATCTTGTTTAGAGTCATTAATCCAATTTCCTTCATATAGTGTATTATTTGCATAATACATTTTTCCCTGCCCATTTTTTTTACCATCAGACCATTCGCCTTCAAAAATAGTATTATTAGGATAATACATAATACCTTTCCCATTTTTCCTTCCTTTAATCCATTCTCCATCATAAATGCAATTATCAATGTAAGTCATTTTACCTTTTCCATCTATTTCTCCATTATTCCAATTTCCATCATAAATTCTTCCATCTTTGAATTCCATTTTACCTTTTCCATTTATTTGACCATTTAACCAATTACCCTCATAATGATTACCATTACTATAATCTACTGTTCCTTGTCCATGAGGCATACCATTTTCATCAATCTTTCCTATATATAAGCCATTATTAAATTTGATAATATGACTATTATCATTATTTAGTTTATCACCATTATTTCCACCGACTATTTTTTTGAATTTTCTCATATTTAATGTTCTATTATTTAATTTGTTAGTTTGTCTAGATCTTCTAGTTGGTTTTTTATAATATTTTTTTAATTTGGAATTATTATTAAATATTGATAAATGATTATTGCCTTTCATATAAATAATATAATATTTAATATATAATTAAAATTTAAAATAATTTAAAAAATAAATAATAATTATTATATATTTAAATGAAATTATATTTTTCCTTATTTTTTTTTACAAATATTGTAAATGGCTTAATATCTTTTAAAACAATTTCTATTTCTAAAAGAAAAACAAGTTTAAAAATTTCAGATGATTATTTGGAAGATATTTCAAACTTTCAAAAGTTCAAATATAATTTGGTTAACGAAAATTATAATGATATGATTCAAAGTATTATGGATAAAAATGTTCAAAAAATTTTAGTAGATAATGATTTTAAAGAAATGGTTACTATAGATAAGTTATTTGATAAGGAACCATTATATAATAATTTTCATTTGGCAAATATTAATCCTATTATAATTCCTAATTTGGTTGAAAAAGCAGCTGATGCAAATACACCTATATATTTTGTAGATTTAGCTCCTGAATCATTATTATTTGTAAAAGATTTATTCAATGGATTTATATCATTTACAAGTTATATTATACCCTTATTTTTTGTAATTTCTTTACTCACAAGATTATCAAATGGTTTTGGTCAAAATCCTTTTCAGATGATGCCTATAATTGCAAAAAAACAACCTGAATTTCTTAAACCAAATATTTCTTTGGCTGAATGGGCGGGGAGCCCAGAAGTTATTGATGAATGTAAAGAAATTATTTCATATATTGAAAACAAAGAAAAATTCAAAGAAATTGGTGCTGAAATGCCTAGAGGAATATTACTTGAAGGCCCCCCGGGAACTGGTAAAACATTACTTGCGAAAGCAATTGCTTCGGAGACTAATTCATCTTTTATTTCAGTATCCGGTTCTGAATTTGTTGAATTATTTGTTGGAATGGGAGCATCTAGAGTTAGAGATTTATTTAAAATGGCTAGAGAAAATAGGCCAGCTATTATATTTATTGATGAAATTGATGCGGTCGGTAGACAACGTGGTGCTGGAATAAATATGGCAAATGATGAAAGGGAACAAACTTTAAATCAAATGTTATATGAAATGGACGGTTTTAATAATAATGATGATATAGTTGTAATGGCTGCTACAAATAGGAAAGATATTTTAGATAAGGCATTATTAAGACCAGGTAGATTTGATAGAATAATAAAAGTTCCAGTTCCAGATAAATTGTCAAGAGAAAAGATTCTTGATGTATATTTAAAAAAAAAGAAAATGGAAGAACCATTTGATTTATCAGCGATTGCAGAATTAACAGATGGATTTTCAGGAGCTGAGTTGAAGAATTTAATAAATGAAGCATCTATTCTTTCAGTAAGAAATAATGAAACTAGTATTAAAGAAAAATATATATTTGATTCATTTGAAAAATCATTAGTTGGCTTGATAAGAAAGACTCCAATAGATAGTTTTGAAACAAATCAAAGAGTTTCAATCCATGAAATAGGTCATGCATTATTAGTATTAAAATTTGACAAATATTTTGATTTTCAAAAAGTGTCAATTCAATCAACATATAATGGTGCTGGAGGATATACAATTTTTTCTGAGAAACCGGAAATTAAAAAAGGTGGTTTATATACAAAAGATATATTTAAGAAAAGGTTAATAATTACAATGGGAGGTAAAGCTGCAGAAAGTATTTATTATGGAGATGAAAATGTTTCAATGGGAGCTGTGCAGGATTTAAAGACTGCAAATTCATTAGCTAAAAGAATGATAGGTAATTTTGGAATGGGAGATAAATTAGAAGTATTTTATAATGATGATATTAGTGATGATTCTAATCCATTTTTAGGAAGAAGTTTAGCAATTGGAAATAAATATTCAGATTATACTAGAGAAATAATGGATAAAGAATCGTTAGAATTAGTAAAAGAAGCATATTTAGAGGCGAAAAATATATTAACAAATGATTACGAAACCTTTATAGAAATTTCAAATTTATTACAGAACAATACAATTCTTTATAAAAAGGATGTGGATAATTTTGTAAAAAATAAAAATGCTTAGATTGTAAACCCAATTATTTTGTAAATATTATAATTTATATTTACAAAGTATATATAGCTTTGAATGATTTTCGGAGATATTTCAAATTTTAATAATGTTTCAGATTATTTGCCTATATTAAATGGATGCTTAAATGCGGATTTGTTTATAATATTATTATCTCAACATAACTTTATTAGTTCTAAATATTTAAAAAATTGGTATAAAAAATTTAATTTAGCTGCAGTAATTATTGATTTTCTAATACTAGTAATTGGAATTATAATAACAAGATTTTTTTACAAATACTTTTTTCAAGAATTTAATATTTGGAAATTTATTGCAATAGCTTTGTGCGTTCAAATTATTTACGATAATTTATTTTATATATTTGTTAAAAATATACCTTTAGGGTATAATTATATGTTAGATTTTTTTAAAGAATATGCGAAAGAATTGGGGTATAAAGCAATTATAGGCGATAGTTTTGCCATGATTATATCTTGTTTATTAAGTTCATATTTTAAAACATTTACTATAAATACTAATATCATAGGTTTAGTCTTAAGTTTATATTTTATTCCATACGCAATTAATTATTAAAAATGAGAAAAAATTATTTAAACAAAAATTTAATTTTATGAACAATAAAAGCTGTTAATGCAAATAAGGTTCCTCCCCATAATGAATCTATTATGACAGTTAACCAAGACCAATTTTTAAATAGTGCTAAATTAGTTGTTTCATAAACTGCATATATTACTAAACCCAATAAAAATGCATCTTGTATACTGCGATTTGGTTTAATAATAAAGTAATTGATTCCGGTAATTAAAAATATATAACAAATTATGGAAGCTAATAAATTGATTTTTAATGGCGAACCTTGGACAAGCTGAACTTGTTTAAGAAAATAATTTTTCATTACACCTAAATATATATAATCTAAAACGACAAATACAACTGCACTTATTAAAAATGTAAAATCAAACATTATAGATTATACTAATAAAAAAAATAAAATATTTACTATAGACATTTAAGGAATATATTTTTTTTATAAATCTATATTATAAATGTCTAATAGTATTGGAACAGGATTTTCCCCATCAGCAACAGGAAGAAGTGGTTTTACAACCGGAGGCTTAGGTTCATCTTTATTGCCTGGTATTGGAAAACCTTTATATGTTAAAAATAATCCAAATCTTCGTGTTCAACTTGGTGGTGGTATTAAAGGACGTATGCCTCAGCCATTAATTGATCATGATAATTCAGATAATTTTGCAATCACAAGATTTACATTGAGAGATGCTTGGAATACAACAACATATTCTGGAAGTTCTAATAGATTACGTATAGTTACTCCATTTAGAGCAGTTAATAATGCAGGTGATTTGTTAAGTAGACAAAATTATTCGTCTGGTGGATGTATACAATCATTCCAAAGTAGACCAGGTTTATCTGGTTTAAGACAACGTTTTGGTTCAAATACGGAAACAGCTCCATCCGTCGTTTGGTCTGAAATACAACTTGATGCATCTATTCCATCATCTACATGTAATGGTAAGTATGTTTATGATAGTTCAGATTATATTCGTTTTAAGAAGAATCAAGCAGTGAACCAAAATTACAATGATTTATCATTTGGTGGAGATCAAAGTAGTGGATCTCAAGTTGCTTATCGCGCAATAAGAAGATATTAGATATTATAAAAAAATAAATAAATATAAATCATATAATATATTTTCATATAATATATTAAATGACTACTCCTTATGGAATTACAACATCAATTGGATCACAAACCTTTGCAGGATTTGTTAATGCTCCTATTGGAGGTCCATTAGATACAGGTAAATATCCAAATATAATTCCTTACCATAATTATGGTATTTTAACAGGTAAAAGACCTACGCCTCCACAATTCTATCCTGGTCAGGAACCAGTCTATGCGGAAATGGATACCAATGCAAGAGCACGTTATTTAAGAGCAACTGCATTGAGTCCTCAACAAAAGGCTATTCAAGATGCTTTAGGAAAATTATCAGTGCCGATAACTAAAGTTGCATATTCATCTCAAAGACAATATGCCGTCAGTTCTCATATGAATTATATAGAACCAATACCATCTTCTATGCATACAAGTAATTTAAAAAGTATTTCAGTAGGAAAGTCGGCATATAAGGTAGGATTGCCATTAGAGGCGCCAATAGGATCAAAAAGTTATGATACAAGTTTTAGAAGAACAGCATTACGTAGAGCAAGATCAGGCGGATGCACAGCACCTAGGAAAAAAGGTTCAATTTATAATTATAGTTTAACACAACCAGGAATTTGTGCATGGGGTTCTTTACCAAGACAGAATTATTAGAATTAAAATAAATTTTTCTAAAACTAATATATAAAAATGAACAAATATCTTGTTGAGTTTTTAGGAACATTATTTTTGGTTTTTGTAATTTTTGCCACAAATAATTATTTGGCAATTGGTGCTGCTCTAGCAATAGGTGTATTTTTAGGTGGTGCTATTAGTGGTGGCGCGTTTAATCCTGCTGTTGCAATTGCATTTATGTATGCAGGAAAAATACCAAGCTCTGATTTATTACCATATATTATTGCACAAATAGCTGGAGCTTTAGCAGGTTTTGAAATTTTTAAATTGGGTAAATCAAGTTTTTAAATAAAGAGGAAAAGTTTTCTTATATAATATTATATGACGAATAATAAAAAATATTATAAAAAAAGAACTCTAAGAGGAGGTTCTTGGTATAATCCATTATCTTGGGGTCAACCACAAGATCCCTATGCTCCTAAAAGAAGTTGGGGGCAATGGGTTTCTGGAACAAGCAATAATATAATTCAAGGAGCAGATAGTGCTGTAGGATCGGCAGCATCATCTATTTCAAATGGTGCATCAAGTGCTTATTCAAGTATGTTTTCTTCAAATACAAATACTCCATCTACAAATACTCCATCTACAAATACTCCATCTACAAATAC